>SXGQ01204331.1_pt1 | contig 13772 bp, 11 predicted proteins | sample 3178371 | NCBI WGS metagenome assembly SXGQ01 (sample SAMN11356859, study PRJNA531348) | freshwater metagenome | isolation source: freshwater sample F1-20 | place: China: Fuxian Lake, Yuxi | collected 2017-12-25
GCCTAAAAATAATTCCTCTAAATTTTTATAATTAAAGTCAATCCCGAAATTATCTTTTATATAGCTTAAGTCTTTGTTAATGTAACATTTATCTTTTTTATTTACTACAGTTAAAGAATCTTTTGTAATGATTGAGTTCACAATCGGTAATTTCATATAGGTAATTAACAGATTAATAGCACTGTCTTTTACCATTCGCAAAGATGTCTTTAAATTGATGCTCCGATTTGTGTCGCTGTATTCAGTCGTAATTTTAGAATAGAAAAAATCTGGTTTTCGAGTAGCAATACTATCTAAAACATGAAGTAAATCCGCTGTTTTTCTCCGTTCTAATTTTTCTTCTTCCACTGCTACTTTAGTTGTTGCGCATGAAAAGAGTATTAAACTCAAAAAGACACTATAAACAAGTCTAGTAAAGTGGTTCATAATATTCTTTTTTATCAATTTTTTTATCTAAGTTCTTATTGGTCGAACCAAGTGTTTTGGCATTTTTCCAATATTCTATTGCTTTTTCGTTCTTTCCTTCTTTGAAAAGTACGTCACCCATATGTTCTACAATTACTTTATCCGATGGACTTGCAGCAATCGCTTTTTCAAAATATTCTTTTGCTTTAGTGAAATCTCCTTTTTGGAATAAAACCCACCCGTAAGTATCCATAAAGTGTGGTTGCCCAGGTGAAATAAGATTCGCTTTTTTAATTAATTCCTCTGCTCTATCAAGATCGATTTTTGATATTGCTAATCGATAGGCATAATTATTCATATTTAATGTACTAGCAGGATCTAAAGTAAGCGCTAATTCATAATTGGTTTTGCCTTCGATGGTTCTTTTTAGTCCAAAGTAAGCTTCCCCTAACTGACTAAAAATTTCAGCTTGTAATGGCTTATCATTTATTACAATATCTTTTCCCGCTTCTAAAGTTGTTGCTGCTTCACCGTATTTTTTTATTTGATTAGCTGCAATTCCATTCAAAAGGTAAACTGAAGCAACAGAAGGAAAAAGTTCTAAACACTCTTTACTATCAGTATACAATTCAGTGTATTTAACAGCTTGGTATTCCATTATTAATACTTGATTCCAAATTGTAAATTTACTTTTATCAAATTCTAGTGCTTTTTTATAAGAAGCTAATGCTTTGTCATCTTTTTCAGCTTGTAGGTAATAATCTCCTTGAATCGAATGTGCTTTTGCATCGGTAGGATATTGTGTTAACATAATATCCACTAATTCAAACATTTCAGAAGTTACTTTCCCATTACTTTCCTGTAAATCTATCAAGATTTTCATTTTAGAATCGATATCTACATCTGTACACAGAAATCCTTTTGTCATTTCTTCTAACGATTCTTTTTTCTTCCCTTGTTGACGATAAACATCCGATAAACCTAAGTGAGCACGACCATTTTCAGGATCAGCTTTTGTTAGTTTTTCTAACATTTCAATCGCTTTCTTATCCTGTTTTGTCTGAAAATAATAATCTATTAATGTACCAATTAAACGGGGGTCTTCTGGGAATTCTAATCGTGCTTTATTGATTTCTTCAATTCCTTTGTCCGCCTGTTTATTTTGAACATACAGATTGAATTTTTGAAGTGTCAATTCAGGGTTTATTCCGATTTGATCCTCTGTTTTATTTAACGCTTTTATTGCGTCTGATATTTTACCTAGTTTCACCAGGCATTCTGCATAACCATATAGCCATTCTACATTGCTTGGCTCAGTTTTGGTTAATTTTTCAAATCTTTTTAACGCTTCATTCATTTTTCCTTGTTCGAAAAACATAAATGATAATTCTTGTGTGTACCAAATATTATTAGGATCAATTTTTGAAGCTTGTTGAATGCATTGAGCTGAACGTACTAAATCATTTTTTTGAAGATATAATTGCGACAAAGCATAATAAACGGCGTCATCGTTTTGACGAACAGTTAAACAATAAGCAAAAGCGGCCAAAGCATTATCTGTTTCGCCCTTTTCCTTTAAACGTAATCCTTCGTGAAATTTCTCAATGTAAGGATAATTCAATTTTGAAACGGAAGGTTTATCTGAATTGACACTATTTTTTTTTGTTGCGCAAGAAGAAAAGACAAGAGAAATTATAATTCCAATTGCAAGATTTGTAAAGTGAAAATTTGATTTAAATTGCGCCATTTAACTTAAGCAATGATTGAATAATCACTCAAACTTAAATCACGTGCTAAACCTTTGTATTTTGCATTTGAACCTAACATCGAATCTTTCAAATTAGCATTCATTATAATTGCATTATCTTGTAAAATACTATTACTAATTATCGAATTCGTCACCATTGAACCTTTTCCAAGTGAAACGTGAGGGCCAACTATTGAGTTTTCTAAAATTACGTCTTTAGCAATGTAACAAGGTGGAATAATAATTGAGTTAATCAATTTAGAATCAGGGTGAACCATCTCTATACCTTTTGCCCTGTCAAATTCTAATACACGTTGATTAGTATATACAGTAACTTCTTTATTTCCACAATCCAACCATTCAGTAACTTCTCCTGGTTTGAATTTTTTTCCTGATTCAGTTAATCTTCTTAATGCGTCTGGTAATTGATATTCACCACTTTTAATGATATTATTGTCAATCAAATATTCACATTCTTTTCTTAAAGCTGCCCCGTCTTTGAAATAGTAAATTCCAATCATCGCTAAATCTGAAACAAAAGTTTCCGGTTTCTCTACGAAGTCAACAATATTTCCTCCTTCATCTAATTTGATAACACCAAAAGCACTTGGGTTGTCGATTTGCTTCACCCATAAAATTCCATCTGCATTTGGATCAATTTTAAAATCTGCTTTGAACAAAGTATCTGCAAATGCAACAACAACTGGACCGTCCATTACTTCTTTCGCACACAATACAGCGTGAGCAGTACCCAATGCTTGTTCTTGATGAAAGATAGTTCCTTTTGCGCCTAATTTTCTAGCTACTTCGATTAATTCAGTTTCTACTTCATCACCAAAATCGCCAATTACAAAAGCAATTTCTTCGATTTTTTCACTGCAAAGAGCTGCAATATCTTCTACCAAACGGTGAACAATTGGTTTTCCACCAACTGGTAACAATGGTTTTGGAGTTGTTAATGTATGAGGACGTAAACGACTACCTCTACCTGCCATTGGAACTATAACTTTCATGTATTTATTGTTATGAATGCAACCTTAATTGCAAATGTGAATCAATTTATTTTACTCCCGTGCTACCAAAACCACCTTCACCTCTGCTAGTATCAGAAAGTGTTTCAACTTCTAGCCATTGTGCTTGTTCAACTTTCGCGAAAACTAATTGAGCAATACGCTCTCCATTTTCAATAACAAAGTCTTCATTGGAAAGATTGATTAAAATTACACCTACTTCTCCTCTGTAATCAGCATCGATAGTACCAGGTGAATTTAAAACCGTAACCCCTTTTTTCAAAGCCAATCCACTTCTAGGTCGAACTTGAGCTTCGTAACCTTCTGGAATTTCTAGGAAAACACCTGTTTTTACAAGTGTTCGTTCTAACGATTTTAGCGTAATTGTTTCAGTTAAATTTGCTCTTAAATCAACACCTGCAGAAGCTGTTGTTTCGTATGTTGGCAAAGGATGTTGCGAAGTATTTATAACTTTTATTTGCATCTACTTTTTTTCTTTTCAATAACTTTCAAAGTTAATAAAAATAATTGTGATTTTAGCGCGCTTTTTCCAAAGGTTTTTCAATGAACCAAATTAATCCTAAATACAGTAAAATTAAACTGTTGTTCACACTGATTTGGGCAATCGAACCTGTTTCAAATTCAAATGTCCCCGCAAGGAAATACAATCCGATTGCCGAAAATAAATACAAGAAAAATTTACGTAAATTGTATTTGATAGGGTAATAGGTCTGACCTAAAATATACGACACTACCATTTGGAAAGCGTAGACAATCATAGTTGCCCAAGCACTTGCCATATAGCCAAATTTAGGAATAAAAACCCAGTTAATTGTTATGGTTAAGAAGGCACCCGATATGGCGATATAAGCTCCAAATTTTGTTTGATTACTCAATTTATACCAAATACTTTGGTTGAAATAAACCCCTAAAAATACATTCGCTAATAATAAAATTGGAACTACTTTTAATCCAATCCAATACGCTTTATTAGGGATAAAAATCACTTTTATTAAATCGACATTCAAAGAAACCAATAAGAAAACAGTACAAACGGCAGCCACAAAATAATTCATTACTTTGCTGTAAATCTTGTTCTTATCTTCGTTTCTTAACTGTGAGAAAAAGAACGGTTCTGCGGCATATCGATAGGCTTGAATCAAAATGGTGACCAACATTGATAGCTTATAACAAGCGCTGTAAATTCCTACTTCGGCTTTTGCTTTTATCAGTGATGCTGCTGTTTGTCCATCGTACAAGAGATGAACGATTAAAATTCTATCAATTGTTTCATTAACAATTCCTGCTAAACCTCCAATCATTAAAGGAGTTGCATAAATCAACATTTCTTTCGCAATTTGCGGATTGAATTTGTAGTTGATATTAAAGAAATCTTTATAAAGAAAAATAGGTTTAACCAGTGATGAAAAAAGATTTGCAGAAAGGATAAATATCACCCCTTCTTCTGGTCGTTCATTGTTGAAAAAAAACAACATTAATATCAAGTTCAAACAGATATTGACTGCTATAGAAGTTGTTTGAATTGTTGCGAATTTTGCTGCTTTTTCTTCTGATCTTAATTTTGCAAGAGGTAGTGCAGAAACAGCATCAATACAGACAATTGCCCCTAATAAAATGATAAATTCATTGTGTTCGGAAAATAAAAGAGCATCTGCAATGTTTTGATTGAAAGCTAATAACAGTAAGAAAAATAGAATATTGATTCCTATTACCGTTAAAAAACTATTTGCAAATACAGCATCTTTGTCGACCTTGTTTTGTAAAAATCGAAAGAAAGCTGTCTCCATTCCGAAACTTAATAGCACCACTAAAAAGGCTACCCAAGCATATAATTCAGATACTACACCGTAATCTGAGGTATGTTTGAATACACCAATATAAAGTGGAACCAAAAGGAAATTTAACAACCTACCAACAATACTAGGTAAGCCATAAATTGCAGTTTGACCCAATAATTTTTTTATCGGGTTCGACATTAATTTCTAAAGTTTGGTTTACGTTTTTCTAAAAATGCAGTTGTCCCTTCTGTAAAGTCAGCAGTTCCAAAACAGTTTCCGAATTCGTCTATTTCAACATCGTATCCGTTTACACCATCTGTGAAATTTGCATTTACAGCACGAATGGCAGAAGCGATTGCAGAAGCAGAATTATTTAAAATTTTTGAAGCAATTTCTTCTGCTTTTGATAGTAAGTCTTGAGGTTCAACAACGTGGTTCACTAATCCCCATTTCAAAGCATCTTCTGCTGAGATCATTCCAGCTGTGAAAACCATTTCGTTTGCTTTTCCTCTACCTACTAATTGCGTTAAACGTTGTGTCCCACCATATCCTGGAATTACTCCAAGTGATACTTCTGGTAACCCCATTCTTGCATTCGATGAAGCGATACGAATATGTGAAGCCATAGCTAATTCTAATCCGCCACCTAAAGCGAAACCGTTAATAGCAGCTATAACAGGGGTAGATAAATTCTCCAATAAATTAAATAAAATCGCTTGACCATTTTTCGCTAATTCAGCACCTTGTTTTACTTCGAAATCAGAGAATTCTTTGATGTCAGCACCAGCAACAAATGACTTTTCTCCCGAACCAGTTAAAATAATTACTCCTGTTCCATTGTCTTGATCAGCACTCGTTAATGCTTTATTCAATTCTTCAATCGTTTGCTTGTTCAATGCATTCAATTGAGCCGGACGGTTGATCGTAATAATTTGAATGTGTCCTTTTTGTTCGGTAAGAATATTTGTATACATAGTTATCCGTTTTTTATCAATTTGTAAATATATTAAATTTTGATTGGCAAATTACAGATTGAAGATTGAAGATTATGAAATTAAAATTTAATATTAAAGACACTTTAATTTGTCAATTTGCAATCTGTAATTTTCAATTATTTTCTAGACTTTTTATAAATCTTAATCCCAATCATTAATCCAATAGCAACTCCGAAAAACCCTAACGTACCTTTGATCCAATCTAAATTATTTTGAAGTTCAACAAGGAAAACAATCGCTACTAATGCTAAAGTTGCAACTTCATTCCAAATTCGTAAACCGTTTGATTTCCATTTGAAAACCCCTTTTTTAAGGTCGTTCATTATTTTTTGACACGTAAAATGATAAACCAAAAGAAGGACAATGAATGCTAATTTGATTTGAAACCAACCTGCTTGAAGATAATAATCAGGATTTATTAAAACCATCCAAGTACCAAAAACGATTGTTAAAACCATGGCAGGAGTGGTGATAATCCACCACAATTTTTTCTCCATAATTTGGTATTGGTCTGAAAGTATTTTCTTTGCAACTTCCTCTTTTTCTTGAGCTTCCGTATGGTAAATAAACAAGCGAACAATGTAAAAAAGTCCAGCAAACCAACTGACTACAAAAATAATGTGAAGTGCTCTTACCGCATTAATATCCATATTACAAAGATAAACGAAAGAATAGAAAAAAGTAAAAGAACTAATGTAAAAATCCACAATGATTTGTTTATATGAGGAGATTTTGTTGGGTGTTTATAAGCGATTGTATTACTTACAATTTTAATTTGGCTGTTCCGTTGGAACTTTGAGTTTTTAGTGTATGATGTAACTTACAAAATCGTTCGTTCCGCTGGAACTTGATTGTATGTCGAATAAATAAATCCCAGAGGGGTGGTCGATTTTTTAATGACGGATGCTAACCCGTTCTTAAAACAAACTATATAAATTAAGTTCCAGAGGAACTGCCGATTTAATATTTTGGATTTTTTATTGATTATCAACTTTAAAATTCACAAAGATTTGTTCATAGATTTCACATAAAATTAATATGAAATAAAAATTAATTTGGGCTTTTTCTTCCATCTTTGCGAAATGATTTTGTTTAATAGAGAATTAAGTTGGTTGTCTTTTAATGCACGAGTATTACAAGAAGCAACAGATGAGCGAGTTCCATTGGTTGAAAGAATGCGTTTTTTAGGTATTTATTCAAGTAACATGGATGAATTTTTTAGAGTTCGTGTAGCCAATCTTCGTCGTATGATTTTAATTGGTGACAAAAAAGTAAGTGGTTTTGAAGGTACACCTAAAGAGTTATATGCAACTATCCGTTCAGTTGTTGTGAAACAACAAAAACAATTTGAAATTGCCTATAAAAATATTTTGCAAGAGCTTTCAAATCAAGGCATTAAACAATTAGATGAAACTCAATTAAATGAAGAACAATTAGCAGAATTATACGAATTTTATAACATAAAGTTAAAGCACGAAATTGTACCTATTATTTTAGATCCAAAAACACCATTTCCTCGATTAAGAGATTATGCAATTTATTTGGCGATTAAAATGGTTTCTAATGAAACAGATAAAATACAATATGCTTTAGTCAAAATTCCATTGGAATTCCCTAGATTTTACCGTTTTCAAAAAACGGACAAGAATTATTTCATTTTATTAGATGATATAATACGTGTTCATTTAACCTCCATTTTTTCTATTTTTAGGTTTGATACAATTGAAGCCTATACATTTAAATTTACGCGCGATGCTGAATTAAATTTAGATGATGATATTGCAGTTTCATTTATTGATAAGATTGAAAAGAGTGTTAAAAATCGTAAAAAAGGAGAGCCTGTTCGTTTTGTTTACGATCAGCTAATGCCTAAAGATTTATTAGATTACTTAACGAAATCATTAAATCTGAAAGGAGCGACGAATTTAATTCCAGGTGGAAAATACCATAATTTTAAAGATTTTATGTCGTTTCCTAATTTTGAAAGAAACGATTTTGTGTATGAATCTCGGCCACCGCACGCTCACCCTGATTTAGAAGATAAAAGAAGTCTTCTAAAAGTGGTTCTTGAAAAAGATGTGATGCTTCATTTTCCATATCAACGATTTGATTATGTCGTAGATATGATTCGTGAAGCAGCAATTGATCCAAAAGTTGTTTCAATAAAAATCAATGTATATAGAGTTGCCTATCAATCTCAGGTTATGAATGCCTTGATGAATGCTGTAAGTAATGGTAAAGATGTTACTGTAGTAATGGAATTACAAGCACGTTTTGATGAAGCGAATAATTTATACTGGTCGAATCGATTAAAAGAAAATGGAGCCAAAGTATTATATGGAATTCCAGAATTAAAAATTCATTCAAAATTAATACAGATAATACGACATTCGAAAGGACAAGAACAATTTATAACCTATGTTGGAACAGGAAATTTCAATGAAAAAACGGCTCGAATTTACGGTGATTTAGGATTGTTCACATCCAATCTATCGATTTCAAGAGAAGTGAAAAAAGTGTTCCATTTAATAGAAAATCATTTCAATAGAGGACTTTTTCGCCATTTAATGGTTTCTCCTTTTAATTCGAGAAGAAAAATCATCAATATGATTGAAGGTGAAATCAGTTTGGCTAAAAAGAAAAAGAAAGGTTGGATTCGTTTAAAATTAAACAATTTAACGGATAAAATAATGATCGAAAAATTATACGAAGCAAGTAATGCAGGTGTAAAAATTGAATTGATTATTAGAGGTGTTTCGTGTATTGTTCCAGGTGTGAAAAATCAAAGTGAAAATATCAATGTAATTAGTATCGTTGATCGTTATTTAGAACACGCTCGTTTTATGATTTTTGGAAACGGAGGTGAACCTTTGTATTTTGTGACAAGTGCAGATTGGATGGAGCGAAATTTAGATAAAAGAATTGAAGTTGGTTGTCCAATTTTAAGTGATAATTTAAAAAGAGAATTGGATTTAATTTTTGATTATCAATGGAGAGGAAATAATAAAGCACGTATCATCGATCAAAAGCAAAGAAATTTATACAGAGCAAAAGGAAAAAATGAGTCATTTCATTACCAAGAAGAAATGTATAATTACTACAAGATTGATGCTTAATTTTTGATGTTGGATGTTTAATTAAGTATGCCTGTTTAATTCATTATCAAAAATCTAAAATTCAAAATCTACATTCTTAAAATTAGGTTTAACTTTGAAGCAGAAAATAGTTAATTCATTATTTTAAGAATGTTCATAGATACCCATACCCATTTATTTTCGGACTCATTTGATGAGGATAGAGATTTTATAATTCAACGTGCAATTGATGCGGGTGTTACAAAGTTGTTATTACCCAATATTGATATTTCAAGTATCGATGCAATGCATGCTTTAGCTGCAAAATTTCCTGAAAATTGTTATTCCATGATGGGATTACATCCAGGCTATATCAAAGAAGATTGGAAAGAACAATTAGCTGTTATCGAAAAACATTTATTTTCAAATGAATACGTTGCAGTTGGTGAAATTGGAATGGATTTATTTTGGGATAAAACATTCGTAAAAGAACAAGCTGAAGCCTTTACCCAACAAGTTAAATGGGCAAAAGAATTGAAATTACCAATCGTTATTCATGCAAGAGATGCCTTCCAAGAAATTTTTGATATCGTTGATGAATTAATAGATGAAAATTTAACAGGTGTATTTCATTGTTTTACAGGTTCTTTGGAACAAGCCAATCACATTTTAGGATATAAAAATTTCAAATTAGGAATAGGTGGAGTTTTAACTTATAAAAAAGCTGAATTAGATAAAGTACTAGAAAATATCGATATTCAGCATTTAGTGTTAGAAACAGATTCTCCTTATCTACCTCCAACACCTCACAGAGGGAAGCGAAATGAAAGCAGTTATTTATTAAACATTGCCGAAAAATTAGCCGATGTCTATTCTATAACTTTGAAAGAAGTGGAGCAGGCTACGACAAAAAGTGCTTTAGAAATATTTAAAATTAGGTGTTAGCGATTAGGAATTAGGTGTTAGGCTGTGTAGGTTAATCCTCAATTTTTTAACTTTGATGTCTAAACATTATAATTTGTTATTTTTATTTAGGGTGAATTCAAAATTAAAGAAACAAAACAATGACAAATAAACCAAAATTATTAATCATATACACAGGTGGGACAATTGGAATGATCAATGATCCTAAAACGGGACATTTGGTTAGTTTTGATTTCGATCATATTTATCAGCAAGTTCCTGAGTTGGAGCGTTTGCACGTTTCATTGGAGACAATTAGTTTTCATCCTCCGATAGATTCTTCAGAAATGAATCCTGTTTTTTGGGCGGATATTGCTCAAAAAGTATATGATAATTATGCAGATTATGATGGGTTTGTCATTCTACATGGCTCTGATACAATGGCTTATACAGCATCTGCTTTGAGTTTTATGTTACAGAATTTAACGAAACCGGTTATTTTAACCGGATCACAATTACCAATTGGAACCATTCGTACAGATGGAAAAGAAAATTTAATAACGGCGATAGAAATAGCTGCTTCTAAAAATGAAATGGGTGAAAGTAGAATTCAAGAAGTTGCAGTTTACTTTGAATTTTCATTGTTTAGAGGGAATAGATGTTCTAAAATTTCAGCCAATCAATTTGAGGCATTTAGTTCACCGAATTACCCAAAATTAGCGGAAGCAGGAATTGAAATAAATTACAATTTAGAGAGAGCGTATGTGTCTGAATCAAAGGAGCTAACCCTTTTTACGGATTTTGATAATCACGTAGCTTTATTGAAAATATTCCCTGGATTTTCGGCAAATGTGTACAAAAATCTATTTGATATTAAGCAAGTTAAAGGGATTATTATGGAAACGTTTGGAGCAGGAAATGCACCAAGCAATGATGAATTTAGACAATTGATTTCCAGTTACATACAAAACGGCGGAATCATTTTGAATATTACCCAATGTAACTCAGGAAGTGTTCAACAAGGGAAATATGAAACAAGTTCTTTCTTCGATAAAGTAGGTGTGATTTCTGGAAATGATATGACGACTGAAGCAGCTTTAGCAAAAATGATGTATTTATTAGGTAGTCAAAATTCGAAAGAAGAAATACAACGAAAATTGGCAATTTCAATTTGTGGTGAAATGTCTTAAAATAAAAAACGGTAGAATTATTTAAGCTTCTACCGTTTTCTGATTTTGATGGTTAGTTAAACTTTGGAGATTTATTGATGTTTTCTTTTTTACTGATAACATTAAATCCTATACTAGCTCCTATCATTCCTCCGTTTTTAACCGATGAATAAAAAATATTTACAGGAATATTTAATCCTCCAGATGTAAATGTTCGTCCAAAACCCATTACCCATTTAGTACTTATTGACACATCACCTCTTGTATCTAAATTTGTTGTGTAAGCATATTTTGGATCTGTTGAAACACCAGGAGTTGAAGTTTTAGGTATAGAATTATATGCTTCTTTAGACCAATAATATCCTTCACCTTTTCCATATGTATTATCTTTATCAAAAAATCCTTTTGATGTTTTTTCAATACCAAAACTAGGTCCGAATGCAATTTCCCATCCTTTTTTCCCGAATCTAAATCCATTCATAAATGTTAATGTAGGGATAAATGAACTGTGTTCTAATCCGGAAATATTTATGATAGTTTCAAATAGTGCAGAAAAATTTTCCGTGCCAATGTATTGTTTTTCAAACTGATACCCTATCATACTAAAAGAGGGCACCGAAAGAGCTAATCCACCTTGATCTTCACTTCTTTGAGTAAATTCGCTTAAAGTACCTGTTAAATATGCGTAACCAATTCTTGGTCCAGAATTATTGATTCGCCCAACATTGTTTGATGTAATTACTTCATTTTTGAACATCAATTTATCCGCTAATTCTTTTTGATTTGTTAAATCGTGCATTTCACGAATCGTAATTTCAATCATTCTTTGTAATTCAATCTCTTGATTATCAAATTCTTTTACAGCTGTTTTGTAGATAGATTTCGTTTTAATATCAATTATTTTAAGACTAACCACAATTTTTTGCCCTAAACGATCGATACTTCCACAAATTATAAAGTCAACTTTTAAAGCACTTCCTAATTGAGTTAAACAATTTAAGCCAAAACAATTTTTAGTATAACTTGAATCATTTTTTAACACTTCAGCCATATCGTATTCATCATAAACATTATACTTATTTATTTTAATCAATTCAAGATTAATTAATTTAGAGACTATTTCAGGAGTTGCAAAAAGTCCTTGAACCGATGGTGTAGCAACTGCTATACTAGATGTTGATTGTGCGCTTATTGAGAAGAATGTTCCAATGCACACTGCGATAGTTAAAATTTTAGTTTTCATAATTCTTTTTTTTTATTAGTTGTTTTTAAAAATTGTTAAGTATTAAACTTATTGCTACTGTTATATTTATTGCGATTCCAATTAGACAGCCTTTTATGGTTTTTTTAAACCTCTTGTTTGTGACCCCACTTTTGTAAGCTCCAATTTGCTTTTTAGTTATTTTAGGGTATTTACTTTTTAAATGTTCAGTAGCATTTAGTTGTAATTCGTTCGGTACAGCAACTGAAATTATAGCAGGCAAAATACCAAAAACATTGAAAAAAGAACAGGTTATTGCACCAAATACGGTCGATCCATTTGATTTAACTTCAGATTCTCCTAATTTTGAGAAATATTTGGTAAGTAATTTTTCTGTTTCGAGAGAATCTTTTCCAACTAAACTATTTACTAATTGGATCGAAGTTGAAAAAGTATCTTTTTCTATTTCGATTGAATTAGGACTTGTAATTGATTCATTTTTCTCTTTTTGAATTAAAATTGGTTGACGTATTGAATCTTTTTCATTCCAAGGATTTTTCTCTGGGTGAGTCAACCAAGGATTTTCTTGCGTCATTCCAAATAAAGGAAGAAGTGTAAGTAAGAGAATAAAATAGTACATATATCTGTTTGTTTAATGAGACAAATATATGTTGGTTAAATGGTTATACAAAACTGAATTTCACAACTGTCAAATAATACTTGTGAATATCGCAAATAATCATGATTTAAACGATTGAATTGGTGATTTTAATTACTTTAATCGAAATTATAAATCTGATAATTTTCATTTTAAGCAAATAAGTTGAAATTTAAATCAGTTTTATGCTAGATTGTCAACTCTGATTCTATTTTTTGTTTATTCAAATGTATCATTCTTTCAATTTTATAAAAAAACGAATTTCTTTCTTTTTCATTTACAACACTAATTAAACTAGAATTAGTCATAATTTTTCCGATCATTTGCTCGGTTTCTTTTACATAATTCTCATCTCTTGTTTGTAAATAGTTTAACATATTATGCGTTATAAATAATCCATTTTTTTCATCGGATTTATAACAATAGGTACTATCGGCATTCAACATTTCATTAAAATACATTTCGAAATCATTTCCTGAAAAAGTAGCTTGAGTTCCATACATAAATTTTTTACCTGCCTGAGCTTGCGCTTTTAGATGCCCCGTTAGAAGTTCTGTTTGCTCTAATAAATACAAGGAATATTTAGCGTCTTCAAATAAATAAGAATCAAAATAATATTGAATTTGTCGAAGAAATCCTCTGAATAAATCAACATCATATATTTCTTTCGAAGGAATTGTATTATAAATCTGAAGAATTTCTTTTCCTGTTTGAAAAGTCTTTTCAGATATTTTTTCATAACCAAATTTCATACTCTCATAATCTCTAATATTGAGGTATGTTTTCGCCCAAAAGTATAATTTGAAACGAA
>SXGQ01655309.1_pt1 | contig 13770 bp, 9 predicted proteins | sample 3178371 | NCBI WGS metagenome assembly SXGQ01 (sample SAMN11356859, study PRJNA531348) | freshwater metagenome | isolation source: freshwater sample F1-20 | place: China: Fuxian Lake, Yuxi | collected 2017-12-25
ATCATCAACTACGACATTCCCGAGTTCTGCGACAACTACGTGCACCGCGTCGGCCGCACGGGCCGGATGGGCCGCGAGGGCATCGCCTTCACGTTCGTGGCTCCCGAGGAGGGGCCGCAGCTGACGCGGATCGAGATGCGGATCGAGCGGCTCCTGGAGCGGGACGAGATCGCGGGCTTCGAGGCCTTCGATCAGCGGCCGAAGCCGGCGCCCGTGGAGGTCGTGCCGACGGGCGGCTTCGACCGGGCGACACGACCTGACGAGCCGGCCCCGGCGCCCGCCGCCGAGGCGCCGAAGAAGCCGCCGTCGGCGGCGCTCCTCGGCAAGGGCCGCGGCCCCAAGCGCCACCGCCGCGCGTTATAGCCCGGCTTCCTCGCATCCATGGACGGACGCTCGGCAAAGGCGATGCGGCAGCGGCTGGAGAGCCTCGCGGCGGCCGGTGTGACCGTGCTGCCAAAAGCGGATGCGGCAGCGGTCGTGGCCCCGGCCCAGGCGACGTCTCCGGCACCCGTGGCTGCGGTCTCCACCGGCGTTCCCGACCGCATGCAATCGCTCGCCATCCTGCGGCAGCAGGTGGTCGACTGCACGCGGTGCGTGGAACTCGCCGGCAGCCGCACGCAGACCGTGTTCGGAGCCGGACCTCCCGACGCCCGGCTCTGCTTCTTCGGCGAGGCCCCGGGCGCCGACGAGGACGCTTCCGGAGAACCGTTCGTGGGTCGGGCTGGGCAATTGCTCACGAAGATCATCGAGGCCTGCACCCTGTCCCGCGAGCAGGTCTACATCCTCAACGTGCTGAAGTGCCGGCCACCGGGCAACCGCACTCCGTCGCCCGAGGAGGTGACCAACTGTCGTGGCTTCTTCGAGCGTCAGTTCGAGGTGATTCAGCCAGATTTCATTTGCTGCCTCGGCACGACGGCGTCCCAGGCCCTGCTCCAAACCGCCGAGCCGATCGGCCGCCTGCGGCGGCGGTGGTTCACGCACGGCCGGGCCCGCGTGCTCTGCACCTACCATCCCTCCTATCTGCTGCGGAATCCCGCCGCGAAGAAGCACGTCTGGGAGGACATGCAGATGCTGATGGGGGAACTGGGGTTGGGTGGGTGAGCGTTCGGCCCTACCCGTGTGTCTCCCACAAGTGATCAAGCCGCCAGGGGGCGGTGAAAGCCTCGGCTTTGGAGGCGAGGATACGCCAACTCGCCTCGACTTCCCCCGCCCCCCGGCTCGTCCGTGACAGAGCCGAAGCCTCGATCGGCAGGTGGGGGAGGGGCCGGTTTTGCTGAAGATGCCGGTCGTGAGGGGCCGATAACCCTGGCGGGGTTTGGTGGGGGGGAACAGCCGCTGCGGGATTTTCCGCCCGGCCGGCGATGGCGATGCCGTCGCCGGCCCGGGCTGTTCGAACGACTGGTAGGCGACGATGCACGAAGCCGCAGTTGCACCCCGGCCCCCCTTCCTGGCCTGCGCCGCCTGCGTGGCCCTGGTCGTGGCCGGCTGCACGATGTGCCCCGACCCGCTCGACTACGCCGGACCGGTGCCGAACGGCTCCGCGCCCCAGAACGACTTCCTGGCCCGGAGCAACGGCATCCTGCCGACCGGAGTGGCACCCAAGCCCTTTCCGCCGCTGGTCCAGGCGGAGCCAGCAGGCGAGGAGTCGCCGACCGAGGCGCCGCAACCGACGGTGGATGAGCCGGCGGCCACCGAGTCGAAAATCGCCGCCGCGGAGGACGATGTCTTGCGGCTCTCGGCGGAGGAAGCCGTCCCGGAAAGCCCGGAAGACGCCGAAGAACAACCGGTTTCGCCGGAAGCGATCGCGGTGCCGTCCGCCGCGGCGGCCGAGGCCACGACGGAGGAGCCGGAACCAGCCATTGAGCCGCAGCCAGAGACGGACGCTTGGCAAGCCCGGGGAGCGGGCGAGCCGGCAGGATCGGCCGCCGCGCCGGAGCCGACCCCGCGTGAGACGCCCGGCTGGCGGGCCCGCCGGTAGAGCGCATCCGAGTTACGTGTGGCGCTGGCTCGGGGGCGGCAAAAGTCTCGTCGCTGGGGCGAGGATACGCCCCACGCTCCTCGAGCGTTCGACGACCCCCTCGCCTACCCTGATGGATGGAGCCGGGCATCGCTACAAAGAGCCCGGATTTGCTTCAGCGCAAGAGAGCCGTCAGGCCGGCTTCACGACGCCGGGCTCGGGGATCCAGCCGTCGGGCACGACGGCATCCTTGGGCACCACGGCCACGCCGTCGCGCACAGTGAACCGGTCACTGTCGGCGGTAGCATCCCAGCCGTGCTCGTTGACGATCCGCGCCCGGCGGCCGATGCGGACATTCTTGTCGATGATCGCCCCCTCGATGATCGTGCCGTTGCCGATGCCCACGGGTGGCACGCCGCGGGCGGCGTCGCTGGCGAGGTCCTCGGTCGACTCGTAGAAGTCGTTGCCCAGGATGACGGAGTTGCGGATCACCACGTTGCGGCCGATCCGGCATCGCAGCCCCACGACGCTGTTCTCGATCACGGCCCCCTCGCCGATCAGGCAGCCGTCGGAGACGAGGCTGTGGCGGACGCTTGCCCCGTCGAGCCGCGAGGGCGGCAGGAACCGGGCCCGGGAGTAGATCGGCGCCTCGGCCGAGGCGAACTCGAAGGGGGGCGCGGCCCCGGCCAGTTCGAGGTTGCATTCGAAATAGGAGCGGATCGTGCCGATGTCCTCCCAGTAGCCGTCGAACGGGTGGAGGTGCACCTTCTTCGCCCGGATCGCGGCGGGAAATACCTCGCGGCCGAAGTCCTGGTAGTCGGTCTTGGTGAGCAGGTCGAGCAGGCAGTCACGATCGAAGAGATAGATGCCCATGCTCGCCATGAGCGTGCGGCCCGCGGCGGGGATGCCCTGCCGGTCGATCCAGCCCGGATCGGTCCGCATCATCTCCAGCTCCGTCGCCGTCTGAGGCTTCTCGAGGAACCCCTCGACGCGGCCGTCGTCGGCCAGCCGCATGATCCCCAGTGCCGAGGCCGCCTCGTCCTTGACCGGGATGCCGGCAATGGTCACGTCGGCCTTCCGGGCCATGTGGGTGGCGAGCATGTCGGCGTAGTTCATCCGATAGAGCTGGTCACCCGAAAGGATGAGGACGTGCCGGATGTCGGACTGCTGCAGGTAGCGGATGTTCTGTCGCACGGCGTCGGCGGTGCCCTGGTACCAGCCCGTGTTGTCGAGCGTCTGTTGAGCGGCGAGGATTTCGACGAACCCGCCGCTGAAGGGGTCGAACGTGTAAGTGCGCCGGATGTGGCGATGGAGGCTCACCGAGTTGAACTGCGTGAGCACGTAGATCCGCTGCACGCCGCTGTTGACGCAGTTGGACAGCGGCACGTCGATGATCCGGTACTTGCCCGCCAGCGGCACGGCCGGCTTCGAACGGTCACGGGTCAGGGGATAGAGCCGGGTGCCGCGGCCGCCGCCGAGTACGAGAGCCAACACACGCCGCACTGCCATGATGCGTTCCTTGCCGGGAGGCCTTTCAGAACGCCACCATGCTACCCGCTGGGGCCGGATTGGTGACGGGGTGGAGGCGTCGCGGCCGCAGCCGCCCCGATCCGGGGCGCCCGCCGCGGATCGGGGCGACCCGCCCGCGGCGTCGTTACCGGCTCTGCCAGACGTCGAGCCTCGTCGGCCAAAGGCCGGCTCCGCCGATGACGCCGAGCCGGCCGTTCCAGTTGAACCGCTTCAGATTCATCAGGTAGTCGTTCACGTACAGTTCCATCATGTCGTGCTTGACCACGAGTCGGAATGAGGGCGACGGGCCGAACGCGAGGCCCCGCCCGATGGTCTGCAGGACCTTGGGCTCGCTGCCGTCCGCCGTCATCCTCCCGAATGACACGCTGTCCTGCCCCACGACGAGGAAGGCACCGATCCCGTCGTCATGGTCGAGGTAGATTCCCGGCCGGACGGGGGCTTCCGTGTCGCCCACGGCCGACGGCGTTCGTGCGGGCGAGTTCGTGGCCATCCCAGCGATTGGCAGGCCCTGCCAGATAGAACTGCTGATGGTACGTGCCGTCGTGGTAGTACATCCACGTGTCCCACATCTGGCCGGTGCGCCGGGGCGTGAAGAAGCCGGCCTGCACCTGCGTGGCCCGCACGGCGGCGTCCCGCGGCGCCGCATCCTGCCCGCGGGCCAGGCTGCCCAGGCAAGGCAGGATCAGGGCGAGCGCGATCGACCGCCCAGACACGACCACCGATGTTCGTCAGGCCGGTATCGGCTGGTCTCCGCATGACGTCGTCGCTTCGACTGACCGCATGATCGTATCCGGGGCCCGGCCCGCGATCCCGTCGTCTGGACACGAAGTCCAAGTGGGCGTCAGCCCTCGAGGACGAAGTTCACGAGCCGGCCGGGGACGGCCACGACCTTCGCGATCCGCTTGCCCACGAGCTGCTCGGCGATCTTTGGGTCGGCCGCCGCAGCCAGCTGCATCGCCTCGGCGTCGGCGCCGGCGGGGACGACCACCCGGCCCCGGAGCTTGCCCTGGATCTGCACCGGAATCTCGACCGTGTCGTCCACCAGCCACCGCGCCTCGACCTGCGGCCAGGCGGCCAGCGATACGGGCGCCGGCCGGCCGAGGATCTCCCAGAGTTCCTCGGCGAGGTGCGGGGCGAACGGGGCGAGCACGGTCACGAACGGCTCCAGCAGCGCCCGTGGCCGTCGCTCGAGCGGCGTGCAGAAGTTGACGAACTCCATCATCCGCGCGATCGCCGTGTTGAAAGAGAGCGCCTGGATGTCCTTCGTCACCTTGTCGATCATGCGATGCAGTTCCCGCAGGTGCGGCTCGGTCGGGGCGTCTTCGCAGACCTGCGGGGCCAGGGCGACCGCGTCGGCCCGCTCGTCCACCACGAGCCGCCAGCAGCGGTCGAGGAACCCTCGGACGCCGCTCACGCCGGTCGTGCTCCAGGGCTTCGTCGCTTCCAGCGGACCCATGAACATCTCGTAGAGCCGTAGCGAGTCGGCGCCGAACTCGCGGACCACCTGATCGGGGTTGACCACGTTGCCCCGGCTCTTGGACATCTTGTAGGCCCGGCTCTCGACCCGAATCTTCGGGGCGTCGCGCAGCACGAAGTGCTCCCCCTGCTTCTCGACCTGGTCGGCGGGGATCCTCGCGGCCGCGTCCCCCTCCTGCCGCTTCTCCGCCGACACCCAGCCCCCCTTCGCGCTGCGGTAGCCGGTGAATTCCATCTCCCCGAGGATCATTCCCTGGTTGACGAGCCGCGCGAACGGCTCGGGGGAGGAGACGTGACCGCGGTCGAACAGCACCTTGTGCCAGAACCGCGAGTAGAGCAGGTGGAGCACGGCATGCTCGGCACCGCCGATGTAGAGGTCGACCGGCATCCAGGCCTTCTCCACTTCGGGATCGACGAAGCGGGACTCGTTGGCCGGATCGAGAAACCGCAGGTAATACCAGCATGAGCCCGCCCACTGCGGCATGGTGTTGGTTTCGCGCTTGTAGCGCCTGCCGTCGCGGTCGACGTACAGCCAGTCGGCCGGCGCCCGGGAGAGGGGCGGATCGGGCGTGTCGCCCGGCTTGAAGTCGGTGAGTTGCGGGAGGTTGACCGGCAGATCCGCCTCGTCGACCGCGCGGATCGCACCGGTCGGGCGGCCGGCGGCGTCGAGCTCGTGGAGGATCGGGAACGGCTCGCCCCAGAATCGCTGCCGGCTGAAGAGCCAGTCCCGCAGTTTGTAGTTCACGGCGGGCCGGCCGAGGCCGTCGGCGGCCAGGTCGGCGCCGACCTTGGCGATGAACTCGCGGGTGCCGAGGCCGGAGTAGGGGCCCGAGTTGACGGCGGTGCCGTCACCCGTGAACAGCCTGCCGGCGGCCAGCGCGACGCCCGGCGGCGGCTCGACCACCGTGGTCACGTCGATGCCGAAAGTCTGTGCGAACTCGAAATCGCGTTCGTCGTGGGCCGGCACCGCCATGATGGCGCCGGTGCCGTAACTGGCGAGCACGTAGTCGGCCACCCAGACCGGCACGGGCCGTCCCGTGAGCGGGTGGATCACCGCGAAGCCGGTGTAGACGCCCGTCTTCTCGCGGGCGAGGTCGGTCCGGTCGAGGTCGCTCTTTCGGGCGGCGGCCTCGCGGTAGGCGGCGATCACCTCCCGCTGTGCGGGCGCCGTGAGCCGGTCGAGCAGCGGATGCTCGGGCGCGACCACCATGCAGGTGACGCCGTAGAGCGTGTCGGGCCGGGTGGTGTAGACCCGCAGCACGTCGGCGGCGGGCTGCTCGGGAAAGCCGCTACCGGCCCGGGCCGCCTTCCAGGCCGCGAAGGCCGTCTCGTTGTCGGCCGCCGGCGGCACGAAGAAGTCGACTTCGGCGCCGGTGCTCCTGCCGATCCAGTCGCACTGGAGTTTCTTGATGCTGGCGGGCCAGTCGAGGCCCTCGAGTTCCCGCTCCAGCCGATCGGCGTAGGCGGTGATCCGCAGCATCCACTGCCGCAGCGGGAGTCGGACGACGGGGTGGCCGCCTCGCTCGCTCACGCCCCCGACGACCTCCTCGTTGGCGAGCACGGTGCCGAGCGCCGGGCACCAGTTCACCGGTGCCTCGGACTGGTAGGCCAGCCGGCGGTCGTCGCGATACCGGGCGACGGCCGCCGGCCCCTGGGCCGCGATCTCCGCCGGGATCGGCAGTTCGGCGATCGGCCGGCCCTTCTGCGTCGTCGCGTCGAACCAGGTGTCGAAGAGCACGAGGAAGATCCACTGCGTCCAGCGGACGTAGCCCGGGTCGGTCGTGGCCAGTACGCGGCTCCAGTCGTAGCTGAAGCCGAGCATCTTCAACTGTCGCGTGAAGGTGGCGATGTTCCGCTCGGTGCTCTCGCGGGGGGGCGTGCCGGTGCGGATCGCGTGCTCCTCGGCGGGCAGGCCGAAGGCGTCGAACCCCATGGGGTGCATGACGCTCGTGCCGCGCATCCGCTCGAAGCGGGTGACGATGTCGGTGGCGGTGTAGCCCTCCGGGTGGCCGACGTGCAGGCCGTCGCCGCTCGGGTAGGGGAACATGTCGAGGACGTACCGCTTGCGGCCGGCCGGCAGCCGGGGCGTGGCGAACGTGTCGTGCGCCTTCCACCAGGCCTGCCACTTCGGTTCGATCCCGGAAGGCTGGTAGCGGGGCATCGGCGGGGTCCGGAGGCGGCGTTCGAAGCCGGGGTGGAGGGCTGGAGAAGTCGGTCGCCGGGTATGCAGCCACCGCGAGGCCGATTCTAATGGGCCGCGTGAAAGGGGCAACGCAGGCCGCTTTCAACCGTCGCGGAGTGCCAGCATCGATGTCACCGTCCCCCGGAGCCACCGGCAGCCAGCCGCCGATCCTGCAGCGGCTCATGCTCCGTGCCTGCCGGTCGGCCGGCAAACGGATGAAGATGGCCGACTCGCTCGGCACGCGGCTCACCGGCCGCGACCTGCTCGTGCGGATCCTCGTGGCCCGCCGCGTGCTCGCCCGGGCGCTGGGGCCCGACGAGAAGATGGTGGGCGTGATGCTGCCGCCGACCACCGGCGGGGCGATCGTCAACGCGGCGCTCGCCCTCATGGGTCGCGTGGCCGTCAACCTCAACTACACCGCATCGCAGCCGATTCTCGACCTGTGCATCGAGCGAGCCCGCCTGCGGCACGTGATCTCGAGCCCGGCCTTCCTGGCCCGAGTGAAGCTCGATCTTGGCGACCGGCTTCTCGACGCGGGAGCGCTGAAGACGCTGGCGACGGGCACGGACAAGGCCCTCGCCTTTCTCGACGCGGTCCTCTCCCCGCTGCCGCTGCTCGAGCGGCGGCTCGGCCTCGACCGGATCGGGCCGGACGACGTGCTCACCGTGATCTTCACGTCGGGCTCGACCGGCGACCCCAAGGGGGTGGTGCTCACGCAGGAGAACGTCGGCTCGAACGTGCGGGCGATCGACCATCTGCTGCACATCTCGGCCCACGACGTGGCCCTCGGCGTGCTGCCCTTCTTCCACTCCTACGGCTACACCACGACGCTCTGGACGCCGCTGACGCTCGAGCCCGCGGTCGTCTACCACACCGATCCCCGCGACGGGCAGACCGTCGGCAGGCTCGCCCGCGAGCACCACGCCACGATCCTGATGGCGACGCCCACGTTCCTACGGATCTACACCCGGCGGACGCCGGCAGAGGACTTTTCCACGCTCGAGTGCGTGTTCGGGGCAGCCGAGAAGCTGCCGAAGGAGGTCTGCGACGCGTTCGAGAAGAGGTTCGGCGTGCGGCCGAGCGAGGCCTATGGCGCCACGGAACTTTCGCCGCTGGTGGCGGCCAACGTGCCCCCGAGCCGGCACGTGCCGGGCCGCCCGGCCGACGCCCGCGAGGGCACGGTCGGCAAGCCGATCCTCGGCAGCCGGGCCCGGATCACCGACCGCGACGGCCGGCACGAGTTGCCCGTCGGCGAGGAGGGCCTGCTCTGGATCGCGGGCCCAAACGTGATGCAGGGTTACCTCGACCGGCCCGACCTCACGGCCAAGGTCGTGAAGGACGGCTGGTACTGCACCGGTGACATCGCCCGCCTCGATCGCGAGGGATTCATCACGATCACCGGCCGCGAAAGCCGGTTCTCCAAGATCGGCGGCGAGATGGTGCCGCACCTCAACATCGAGGAGGCTGTGAACGCGGAACTGGGCGCGGCCGACGGCGAGCTGCTTGCCGTGGTCACGGCCGTGCCCGACAGGGCGAAGGGAGAGCGGCTCGTCGTGTTTCACCTGCCCACCGACCGGCAGCCGCGGGAGATCGTCAAGCGACTCGCCGAGCAGGGGCTGCCGAACCTGTGGATTCCGGGTGCCGACGCCTTCGCCGAGATCGCGGAACTGCCGATGCTCGGTTCGGGCAAGCTCGATCTCAAGCGGCTCGCGGAGATGGCGCGGGAACGGTTCGCCGAGGCGGCCGACGCGTGAATCAGGCGCCGGGTATCGCCGTCACGCTCGGGCCCTGCGACGACATGCGGGCCGAGGTGTTCCTGCGGATGGCGGCTCCGCCCGGTGCCGGTTCCGCCCGGCTCGAGGGAACGCTCGTCGGCCCCGCGTGCCGCCGCGCGACGACCCTGCCCGTGACCTCACGGCTCGTCGATCTCGGGCCGCCCCCAGGGGGCGGTGCGGATGCCGCCCCGACGCTCGTCGCGCGGGCGGTGCTCACCGAGCCGGCGTTCTGGTCGCCCGAGTTGCCGAACCTTTACCAGTTGGAGGCGCGGATCGTATGCGGCGACGCCGTGGCGGCCACGGTCGCCACCCGCATCGGCCTGCGGCGGCTGGGCGCGCGGGGCCGGTCGTTCCGGCTCGACGGCCGCCGCTGGGTGCCGCGGGGCGTGCGGCTCGACGCCACGGGCTTCGACCCGGACCGGTTGCGGGCCGCCGCCGTGACGGCTGTCCTCGAGGAACCCGACGAGTCGTTGTGCGGTCGTGCCGACGCCGACGGCGTCGCGGTTCTCGCCGTGCTCGCCGGGTCGGCGGCCGGCGAGACGCCGACCGACGGCGTCACAGAACGGGTCGCCGGCTGGGCGATCCATCCAGCGGTCGTCATGGCCCTGCTGCCTCCGGGAACGTCGGTGGCACAGGCCGAGGCGCTGGCCGCGGCCGTGCGTGCCCACAAGGGCACGCTGCAACTCGGCTGGTGGGTCGATGGGACTCAGCCTGTCCCGCCGATCCCGGCGGGGATCGACTGGCTCGCCGTGGCGGTCGGCCGTGAGGGTACCCCGGATGCATCGTGGCGGCAGTCGGCTCCGTCGCTGCCGCTGGTCGCCTGCGGTGGCGCCGGAGGCCGCGCCGGCTGCGACGCGTTACAGGCGCGGCTCGCCGCCTGGATGCTCGCCGGCGGGGAGCGGCCGGCCTGGGACTGGGCCGGCTACGTCGTCTGGTAGCATGGCCGGCATGGCCGGCTTCGACTCGGAACGCTATTCACGGCAGACCCGGTTCGCCCCCCTGGGGTCGGCGGGACAAGCCCGCCTCGCCGCGGCCGGCGTGGCGATCGTGGGTGCGGGCGCCCTCGGCGGGGCCGCTGCGGTCGCGCTCGTGCGTGCGGGCGTCGGCCGCGTGCGGATCATCGACCGCGACGTGCCCGAACTGTCGAACCTGCCCCGCCAGTTGCTCTGCGACGAGGCCGACGTGGCCGCGGGGCTCCCCAAGGCGGTCGCGGCCGCGCGGCACCTGGAGAACGTCAACACGGCCTGCCAGGTCGAGTCGGTCGTGGCCGACCTCACGGCGACGAACGTGGCCGAGCTGCTCGGCGGTCACGACGTGGTCGTGGATGGCACCGACAACTTCGAGGCCCGGTTCCTCATCAACGAGTTCTGCTGCCGCGAGCGTATACCCTGGGTGCACGGCGGCGCGATCGGCGCGGAGGGCCGCGTGCTCGCCGTGGTGCCCGGTGTCACGGCCTGCCTGCGGTGCCTCGTGCCTGATCCGCCCGCCCCCGGCAGCCTGCCGACCTGCGAGACGGCCGGGGTGCTCGGGCCGGCCGTGCTCGTCGTGGGCGCCGTGCAGGCCATGGAGGCGATCCGCCTGCTCGTCGGGGGGCCGCGGGCCGGCGACCGGTTGCTCGTCTGCGACCTCTGGGAGCAGGCCTGGCGGACGGTCGACCTGGCTCCGCTGGCGGCGACGGGGTGCCCGACCTGCCGTGGTAGCGACTATCCCTGGCTGGAGGGCCGCATCGGTGGCCGGCCGGCGGTCCTCTGCGGCCGGGATGCGGTGCAGGTGCCGGCGGCGGGTGGCGGCGTCGACCTGGCCGCGGTGGCCGAGCGGTTGGCGGCCGTGGCCCCGGTGACGGCGAACGCGTGGATCGTGCGGGCCCGTGTCGAGGCGGGCATCGAACTGGCCGTCTTCGCCGATGGCCGGGCGGTCGTGACCGGCACCCGCGAGGAGGCCAAGGCCCGCGCGATCGTGTCGCGGTACCTCGGGGCGTGATCTCGCGGGCCGCGTAGGTTCACATGCGGCCGCCGTGTCCTGCCGTGGCTACCGTCGCAGGGCGGCGACCCGCAGCGGGGGACGGAACGTCGAGGTGCCGGGCACCGCCGAGGAGGTGCCGCCCGACGGCGCGGTGTTCTTGCGGACACCCGACGTGCGGCCGCCGACTCCTTCGACCGTGAAGATGTTCTCCGCATCGAGGGCAGCCGCGTAGACGCTGGCACTCGTGCCGCCGAAGCCCGCGAAGGCCGCGTCGCGGACGAACGCGCCGCCGTTCTGCCGCCAGGTCTCCACCTGACCGCCGGTCCGCTGGCCGCCCGCCACGAGGACGCGATCGGCCACGCCGGTTGCACCCGGCAGTCTCGACACCGACACGCCCCGGTTGGAACCGCCCATCACGCGGAAGGCGCCGATGCGGGCCGGCGTCGCCGGGACGGCGTTGAACGCCCGCACCTCGGCCGGGATGCCGGCCGCGCTGCCGACGATGATCTCGGCGATGTCGTTCGGGGAGTTGGAGACGAAGTTCGCCCCGGAGAACGTGCCGACGTCGGCGGTCGCCACCGTCACCCCCCCGCGGAACCGCGACCCGAAGGGCTGGAATTGGCGGATGGCCGTCGGGACCAAGGCACCGCCGATGATGGTGAACACGCGGACGAGGTTTTGGCCGCGGCTTTGGCCGGCCACGATCTCATACCGGCCGGCGCCGGTGACACTGCCCGCCGCCACCTCGACGCCGCTGGCGTAGCCGGCGCCGAAGGGCATGAAGTTGTACTGCGGCAGCGGCACGCCCGCGCGGGTGAACACACGGACCTCGCCGGGCCGGCCCGGGCCCGGGGCGGTGAGGATCTCGGGGACGCCGTCGCCGGTGATGTCGGCCCCGTAGACGCGGACGCCACCGCGGAACGAGGGCTCGTAGGCGAAGAACTCGGACCGCAGCCGGCCGTCGCGCGGATCGACGACCCGGACGATCGGGCCGGACTCGCAGCCGAAGTCCGTGCCGGTGATCACGCCGCCGGTCTGGGTCTCGATCGTCGCCTGGGCCGTCTGGTCGTTCGTGTCGGGGTCGTAGGTGGTCGTCGTCACCGTCGCCGTGTTGACGAACGTGCCCACGGCGATCGTCCGGGCCGTGAAGGAGAGCGTGGCGGTCTGGCCGTTGGTGAGCGGCCCGATCGTCCATTCGTGCGTGGCGGGATTGTACGTGCCCACGGAGGGCGCGAGGGCCACGATGTCAGCCAGCCCCGCAGTCGGGAAGGTGTCGGTGACCAGCACGCTCTGGGCGGTGTTCGGGCCATCGTTGCGGACAACGAGCGTGTAGGTGATCGTGTCGCCAAGGTACGGCGCCGCGTCGCTGACGGTCTTGGCGATCGAGACGTCCGCGTAGAGCGGCGTGACGGTCGCGCTGCTCTGGTTGTTGCCCGGGTTCGGGTCGTACTGGTCCGAGGTGGCGACCGAAGCCGTGTTCGTCTTCGGCAGCGGGGCCCCCGAGGCGGGTGGGAGCACGGTGGCGTCGATGGTCAGCGTGACGGAAGCACCGACGGCGAGCGTGCCGACGTTCCAGAAGCCCGTCCCGGAGTTATAGGTGGTGCTGCCACCGGGGCTTGCCCCGTCGAACCGCAGGCCATTCGGCAGCAGATCCGAGAGGGTCACGTTCGTGGCCGGGTCCGCGCCGAGATTCTGCACCGTGATCGTGAACTGCACCGCGGCGTTGACGTTCGGCGTGGGGTTGTTGACGGTCTTCGTCACCGCGAGGTCGGCGTACTGCGGCGTCTCGGAGACCTCGGCCCGGTTGTTGTTCGGGTTCGGGTCGGGCTCGTTGCCGGTGACCTGCACGACGTTCGTCTGCGTGGGTGGCGCCACTCCCGTCGCCGTCGGCGCAAGCACGCGGGCGGAGATCGTCAGGGTCTGGGCGTTGCCCGCGCCCGCGAGCACCCCGCCGACGTTCCAGATGCCCGTTCCCGGGGCATAGGTGCCCTGGCTGACCACGTGCGAGAGGTACTGCAACCCGGTGGTCGGGAAGGTGTCGGTGAGTGTGACGCCGGTGGCCCCGTCGGGCCCGTTGTTCGTCACCGTGATCGTGAACGTGATCGTGTCGCCGACGTTCGGGGTGGCGTCGCTCACCGTCTTCGTGACCGCCAAGTCGGCGCTCCTGGTGACGAAGGCGGCGGCGTCGCTCGCGGCATAGTCGTTGAGCTGGCCCAGCGTCGTCGAGCCCGAGCCCGTCCGCTCGTACGAGTTCGCGTTGAACGTGCTGATCTGGCCGGGGCTGCCGTTCAGGCTCGTCCACTGGATGGCCGCGGTGTTGGTGATCGTCTGGGCGGCCGAGATGCCCGTCAGCGTGCCGGTGACCGTGAGCGTGATCGTGCGACCGGGGATCTTGGCGAACGAGAAGCCGGTGCCGGTCGTCGAGAGGACGTTGCTGGCGATGCCGAAGGCGGAGGCGGTGACGAGGCCGGCCGTGTCGACGACCGACGCGATCGTGGGCGAGCCGATCTGGGCGGGGATCGTGTCGGCGAGCGTGACGTTGAAGGCGTCGGTCTCGCTCCCGGCGGCCTGGCGGATGACGATCGTGTACGTGACGGTGTCGCCGACGTTGCCGCCGCCGCCGCCGACCGACACGGTCTTCTCGACCTCCATGTCCGGCTCGATCACTGTCACGGTCTCGGCCGTGACGACGGACGTCTGGTTGACGCCCGCGTTCCAGGTCGCCTGGGCCTGGTTGACGAGCGTGGTGCCGCTCGTGTTGCCAGTCAGGTTGAGCACGACGGCCCGGATGTCGACCACGATGGTCTCGGCCACGCCGCTGTCGGTGTCGCTGTTCGTGACGTTGCCGAGGTTGAACGTGAGCGCCTGACCGCCGGTGCCGACGGTCA
>SXGQ01525086.1_pt1 | contig 13769 bp, 11 predicted proteins | sample 3178371 | NCBI WGS metagenome assembly SXGQ01 (sample SAMN11356859, study PRJNA531348) | freshwater metagenome | isolation source: freshwater sample F1-20 | place: China: Fuxian Lake, Yuxi | collected 2017-12-25
CGAATAGTGTGGAATTCAGATCGGACTCTTTCGCAACCACTTCGCTCGGGGCCTTTTCGTACTCAGCAAGTTCTTGGATGAGGGCAAGGACTGTTGCGACATCAGCTATGTTCGCTCGGCGAATCCGCAAAGTGACCCCATTCGGCTAGCCCGTAAGGTGAGAGTGGCGGGTGTGACTGATGAGACAGCCATCCAGGTTCACCTTACTCAAGAGTCGCTCCTATAGTGAAGGCCTTCGCAAGGAGGATCAATGGGGATCCAGTCTCATACGGCTAAGAGCATGGCGAGTCTCATCGCACATGATGGTCTTTCGCGATGGGTCAGGGAAGTCGCCGAACTGACTCAACCCACTGGAATCCATCTCGTCGACGGGTCCGATCAAGAGTGGGATTTGATCACTTCCTCTCTCATCGACTCTGGGACTTTCAAGCGCCTAAAGAAGAAGCCAAACTCGTTTTGGTGCGCCTCGGATCCGACCGATGTAGCGCGAGTTGAGGATCGGACTTTCATCTGCTCGGAGAGCGAATCTGATTCTGGGCCAACGAATAACTGGATGGCGCCGACTGAAATGAAGAGAACCATGTTGGATCTCTATCGGGGATCAATGCGTGGTCGCACGATGTTTGTCATCCCATTCTGTATGGGGACACTTGATGCGAAGAATCCGATGTTCGGAGTTGAGATTACAGACAGTCCTTACGTCGTCGCTTCGATGAGAATCATGACTCGTATGGGTAAGACTGTGTTGGAGCGCATGGGAAGCGATGCAACTTTTGTGAAGGCGCTTCACTCCGTTGGTGCTCCGCTTGCAGATGGCGAGAAGGATGTTCCTTGGCCATGCAATGAAACAAAATACATTTCACATTTCCCTGAAACGCGCGAAATCTGGTCGTATGGCTCGGGTTATGGCGGTAATGCACTTCTGGGGAAGAAGTGTTACTCCTTGCGAATCGCTTCAGTAATGGGGCGAGACGAAGGTTGGCTTGCCGAACATATGTTGATCCTTAAATTGACTTCGCCCGAAAGAAAGGTCCATTACATCGCGGCGGCCTTCCCTTCAGCATGCGGGAAGACCAACCTGGCGATGTTGGAGCCGACAATCCCTGGATGGAAAGCGGAAACTCTCGGCGATGACATCGCATGGATGCGATTTGGTGCGGATGGACGCCTCTATGCCTCAAACCCTGAATTCGGTTTCTTTGGCGTTGCGCCAGGTACTGGATGGCCCACGAATTCCAATGCGATGCGAACTATCGAGCGTGGAAATACGATATTTACCAATGTTGCTTTAACTGAAGATGGTGATGTCTGGTGGGAAGGCGCAACCGCAACACCTCCATCACATCTCACCGATTGGAAATCTAAGAGCTGGACTCCAGAAAGCGGAGAGCTTTCTTCACACGCGAATTCGCGCTTCTGCACGCCCGCTGGTCAGTGCCCGATTATCGCGCCAGAGTGGGAGGATCCGGAAGGAGTTCCGATTTCAGCAATAATTTTTGGTGGACGAAGAAAGACAACAATCCCGTTGGTCATGCAATCTCGATCATGGGCACATGGAGTATTCATGGGAGCAACGCTCTCCTCAGAAACTACAGCAGCGGCAACCGGCGCAGTTGGAGTTGTTCGACGCGATCCATTCGCGATGCTCCCCTTTATCGGATATCACGTTGGGGACTACTTTTCACACTGGTTGTCGATGGCAAAAAGAACCAGTGAAGATAAGTTGCCGAAGATCTTCTACGTGAATTGGTTTAGACGAGATAAAGATGGTGGATTTCTCTGGCCAGGATATGGCGAGAATTCTCGAGTCTTGAAGTGGGTGATTGAACGAATAGAAGGACAAGTTGGTGCTGATGAGACTGCTGTTGGTCTCGCTCCGAAACCGGAAGATTTTGACATTGACGGGCTCTCTATTAATGCCGATCAGGTCATTGAGGCCAATCGTGTCGATATCGATGAATGGAAGGCTGAGATTCCACTTATTGATGAATGGTTCGCGAAAATCGGCAACAAACTTCCTTCAGCACTCAAGGATGAGTTCGCTGGCCTCAAGAAGCGTCTTGGGGCTTAAGTAGCAGTAGATAAACTTTTTTTCTAGCTTGGTCCTCTAGCTTGGTCTTAACGCGGGAATGCCGCTGCAACTCCACCATCGACTGCAATCACAGAACCTGTCGTCCTAGAAGATTCATCGCTCAAAAGGAATCCGGTGGTCTCTGCGACATCGACACTTCTTACTCGCGCTTTCAAGAGATTGCGTGAGGCATAGAAGTCCTCAAGTTCTTCTGGTTTCACACCATGCGCAGCAGCTCTCTGTTCACGAATGCCTCCAGCCCAGAGTTGGCTATTATCAAAGACTGCATCAGGATTGATTGCATTCGCACGAATGCCGACAGATCCACCTTCAAGGGATGCGATTCGCATCAATTGGATCATGCCAGCCTTCGTTACTGAGTAGCCACCAAATCCAGCTCCAGGTGCAAATGCATTCTTGCTTGCGATGTAAACGAGTGAACCACCCATTCCCTGTATTCGAAGCGCAGACATCACATGCTTAGTGAGAAGAAATGCACTTGTAAGATTAATTGCAATCCCCTGATTCCACTTGCTTAGTTCTAATTCCTCGAGCTGGCCAGATACTCCAATACCGGCATTGATCACAGCTCCGTCGATTCCACCAAAGTGAGTTATTGTCTCCTCGACGGTTCGCTTCACTTCTTCCTCATTGGACTGATCTGCAACCAATAGCAGTGGTTTCTCTCCCTTCTCTTGAGTGATGACATCAGCTACTTCATTGAGGCCATCCTTTGAGATGTCAGCCAAGACGAGATTGGCACCATTCCTAGCAAGATGTAACGAGATACCTCGACCGATTCCGCTCGCTGCGCCAGTGACAATGAATATATGACCTTCAAATTTCTTTGGAGCCGGACGGTTCTTTAGTTTGAATAATTCCATCGGCCAATAGTCAAAACCAAAGATCTCAGACTCAGGGATAGTCCTACCCTGGCCAAAACAATCCCTCACGCGGGCTGCCACGTTATGCGTGTGTAGAGCGATATCAGAGAGCATCTGGTTTTCTTTGCTCGTCACTGCAGCAGTTATCGCACCGAGTCCGGGATAAAGAATGACTTTAGGATCATTTCCATGGCTTGAGTAACCGGTTGGAATTGCATCTTTATTTCTATCGAAGTAAGCCTGGTATGCATTTCGATACTCATCAATGGAGACTTCGATATTCGTTGGGTCGAGAGGAAGTGAGAATGGGCGAATGCGAAGCATGTGATCAGCGCTAGATGCACCGGCAGCAACGATTTCTTTAAGGTCTGGGCGCTTTGAAACTTCAGCAAGTCGCCGATCAACCTTAAGAACCTGGCGTTTGCCGATCTTTCCTCTGATCTTCAAGAGAAGTTCTCGCAACTCGCTATTACTTACATCGCGGTGGACGAACTTGGACTCGGGACGCTTGGCGAGAGAATCTAAGTATTTATCTGCTCGCGCTACCGCATCTATGGTCTTTTGATAACAACGATCTGAATTCTCGTCCCAGACTACAAGTCCATGGTGGGCTAGCACTACACCTTCATGATCCTTGAGCGTCCCAACTAGTTTGGAGAGTTCAAATCCTGGCCTTACCCAATCAACATATGCGAATCCATCGCCGAGAGCATCTCGCGTGGCGCTCTCTCCAGCATCATGATTTGTCAAAGCACATATCGAGTCTGCGTGAACATGATCGATATGTTTCGCAGGAAGAAATGCATGAAGTAAGGTCTCGATTGATGGTCTTCTTGAGGTCGGATCAACCAAGGCCCGAGTCACATAATCGACCATCAAGTCATCATCCATCGCTTTGAACTCCTCAAGAGCGAGAAGTTCTTCAAGATAAAGCGCTGGGTAATCTCGATCTATTGCGTACTGCATATCCGCACCAGATCCTTTGACCCAGAGCACTTTTCGTAGTCGGCCAAGGTGATCTTTTATCTCCCCTTTGCTCGACGTATTTCCACCGCCGTAGACCACAAGACTTTGATCAGCGCCAATCTTCTGTGACCGAGCCACGAGTTCCTCTAGAGGTCGAAAGTCACTCATAACACTTCTCCCTTAGCTATCTCATAAGCCTTTATCTCAGTGATGACAGCACTGATGTATTTCGAAGGTGTGACATCGAATGCTGGATTGAAGGTCTTTGCGCCAAGTGGTGCGACTTGAAGACCTTTGAAGTGGGTAATCTCTTCATCTTTTCGAATCTCGATATCAATCTCACTTCCATCTTTCTTGCTTCGATCTACAGTTGATTCGGGAGCAACTACCAAGAAAGGGATCCCTGCTTCATGGCACGCAAGCGCGACCGCAACTGAACCAATCTTGTTTGCGCTATCACCATTTCTAGCGATGCGATCTGCGCCGATGAGGGCGGCATCGATTCGACCCGAGAGTATTGCCATCGAGGCAGCACCATCAGGGAGTATTCGATATGGGATGGATGATTTCTCAAGTTCCCATGCAGTGAGCCTGCTCCCTTGAAGGAGTGGCCGAGTCTCATCGGCATAGACCTCTTTGACGAGACCACGTGAGTGCATAGTGCGAACCACACCGAGCGCCGTACCGATACTTGTTGTGGCAAGAGATCCGGTATTGCAGTGAGTGAGAAGGGTGAGTGGTTTAGATCCCAAGCGATTGATAAGCCAATCCGCCCCGATGGACCCCATTGCATCACCTGAGAGACGATCTTCTTTGGCAATTTGATCCGCTTCCGCCAATACTGCTTCTCTTCCTTGAGCAACAAACTTTCTGACTCGTTCCACAGCCCAAGCAAGATTCACAGCCGTTGGCCTTGCATCTCGAATCGCATCAATCATCTGCTCAAGCTTTTCACTGCCGGCTTTCACTCTCTCGACTTCATCCAAGGCAACAACAACCGCATAAGCACCTGCGACACCAATCGCCGGTGCGCCGCGCACCGCCAGTCGCTTAATGGCATCAATGATCGAATCGACATCTGAGAGATGTAAGTACTTTTCTTCAATCGGAATCAAAGTTTGATCTAGGAGAACTAACTTTCCATCGACCCACTCAACAGCCTTGATGGTCGACACTGGAATGACTCCTTTTATGAAAGCTCTGGTAACAGCTTCCTACGCTACCCGTTTCGCTTCGCGAGAAGAATTCGAGCAGAGAAGGGAATCAATTCTCGAGCGCTTATCGTCACCATGATTCCCGCCACTAGCGCGAGCAACCGAGCCGAACCAATCTCTGATATTCCCTGCCCAAAAAAGAAGATCGCAAGCGCTCCCGTCATCTCGGCAAGGGTCGCAAGAAGAGTCAAAGCGAGCAACATCATCTTGCTGAATCCGGCAAGGCGCGCAGTCGTGGCAATCGCTATTCCCTCTGGGATGTTGTGAAGTGCCACCACGATTGCTGTGGTTAAACCAGTTTCAACATCGACTAGCGTCGATGCGATTGTGGCAGTTCCTTCAGGAAAGTTATGTAATCCGATTGCGAAGGCGATCAAGAAGGCAGATTGTTCGACTTTACTGCGCTTTCCTCCAGTGAAATCTATACGCGTCAATAACCAGATGAGAAATACTCCAAGAAAGAACCAGGTGAAAGGCTGAATCACCGAGCCGACCACACGAATACTGGTCGGCAGAATCTGAGCAAGACTTACTGTGATCATCGCGCCAGCAACCAATAGAAGGGTGAAAGCCAGAAATCTTTCGCTGACATCCTTGCGCAGTGCGATCAAAGCCCAACCAATCAGGGTTGCCGCTGCGGCCAGTATGGCTAACGTCAGACCCATATTAAGCGTCGCCATGAAAGAAGACGCTAGCACTAACTCTGTGATTCGATAAGCACATGGCATACCTGCTCAATGGAAGACCAAAGTCATTGAGTATTCTCGATTTCGGACTCTTTCAGGTCCATGCCAATGGTCGAATAATCGGAATACCTGGTGCTCTGATTGAGACTGACCAGAACGAGCGCATCTTGATTGATTCTGGATTTCCACAAAAGTATGCAGATGACATCGATAGAGCGAGCGATGAAGATGAGTTATGGAAATTTGGAAAAGTCCTCGAATTGAGCCAGGAGAATCAACCTGCAGCACAGTTAGCAAAAATGGGTTTGAAGATAGAAGACATTGACTATCTTCTTATCACCCACACACATATTGACCATATGGGCAATATCGATTCATTCCCTGGCAAACCCATCATCATCGGGGGCCCAGAGCGAGCCTTACCAAAACCACTCTACTGGCGAGGCAAACAACCATATGAATGGCCAGATCGGGAATATGTTCTCATCAACCAAGATACTGAAATTGCGCCGGGTCTCACGATCCTCTTCGTACCAGGTCATACTCCGGGTGAGCTCGCCATATACGTAGAACTCCCGGAAACTGGCTCAATAGTGTGGACTAGCGATGCGATCTCACGCCTTGAGGAAGTCGACGAGGGTTGTAAGGATTCTTGGAATGTTGAGCTCGCACTTCATCACGCACACCGCCTACTGGACCTCGGAAAAGAAAAGAATGCTCTTGTCATTTTCGGTCATGGACCATCGCAATGGAGAGAATTAAAGAAAGCTCCGGAACGTTATCTATAACCGAGAACTTTCGCCAAGGGGACCGAGAGATCTAGCGAACGTCTCTTCCTTGATTGATAATGATGACGTTTCCACTCACCACATCTCCAGCGGGTGAAATCAAGAAAGCCACCCAATCTGCAATCTGTGATGGTTGCATCGGTTTTCCTTGAGGCATATTCGAGATTGCTTTGTTGAGCGTTTCCTCGGTCAAAAGGTCAAAGAGTGGGGTTTCGGTCATCGCTGGAGCGATGGAGTTACAACAGATCCCCTCCTTCGCATATCTTCGAGCTAGATCCTTAGTTAGGGTGTCCATAGCTGCCTTGCTTGCGCGATAGTGCGGCGGATCGAAGACGTCAAAGTTATAAGCACCATTCGATGAGATATTCACAATTTTCTTGAATCCATCTCTTTTTAGCATCGACTTAACTGCCGCCTGCGAGCAATAGAAAGCAGATGAGAAGTTCACTGCCATCTGCAATTCAAATTCATCGGCGGGAATCTCCGGGAAATCTGACATGAAGCAACTTCCCGCATTATTGACAAGAGCATCAACTCCACCAAATCTTGAATCAATCTCACTAAAGGTCGCATCTACTTCATCTGCCTTTGTGAGGTTCAATGTGATGTGGGAATAGTGATGTGGCTCGAATGAATCGCCCTGAGGTTTAACATCAAGACCAACGACAAAGAAACCATCGCGAATCAGCGACTTGGTTATGGCGCGCCCCATCCCGCCAGAGGCACCAGTGACGACTGCAACTCGTTTCAAAGTCAGCTACTTCCTCTTGAAGCCTTGAGGACACTTTGGATTTGTCCCCGAAACTTTCTTTGTTTGTTTTCCCTTAACACAAGTAATCGTCACTTTCTTTGTCGAGATCGCTGCGGGCGAGCTCGTCGGTGAGGCAGTTGCCGTTGCAGAAGCATTTGCAGTCGCGGTTGGTGAAGGAGAACCCGTTGGCGTGGCCACAGGTGTCGGCATTGGTGAAGGCGTTGCTACTGGAGTCGGCGTTGGTGACGGAGTCGGTTTTGGATTGCAGGTGACACACTCAATGCCAGGTTCATTTAAGGCTACTCCAGGACTTCCTACTATTTTGTAGCCCAGCGCGCTAACAAAATCTGCTGCGATGATGGTCTGATAATCCGAATCTGCACTCGCGCCTGATAGCCCCTTTTCTGAGACTGACTTTCGAATTACCTGTTGACCCGCGAGATTCACATGGGTAAAAGTCCAAACCTTCGAAGAAGTCTTGTCGAGGATTCCCGAAGGTACTCCTCCTTTACCGTTAGTGAGGTTTATCTTGTTCGAATAGGAACCTTGCAAATCTTTACTCGTGTAAGCCTCAGTTCCGCGTCCGCGCGAGACGTAGAGAACCCAATCGGTCCCATTGAAGAAGATATCGGGATCACTGAAGACTCGATCTTCGGCTGAACTATTGAGCGTCGCACTTACACGCATTCCGGGATCCTCCACAAAAGAAGCTCCATCGGATCCCGCAACCTCAACCGCACTCTTGATCATCTTCTCGCAGGTAGCTTGCCCCTGCGGACATTGCGCTGGATCACCTCCACGCATTCCAGGCAAATAGAAAAGAATGAGTCGACCATCGGGCAGCTGCGCAAGTGAAGGATCAACAAATCCTTCGCCTGAAGTGATGGTTGCACGCGTCTTCGTGAGCTCCCCAGTCGACATATTTATCTTGGTCAATCCTTGGGTATCGTACAAATATAGAGTGTCACCGCGACGGAATACATCGGGAACGGAACCTTTAGCCGGTGCCCATCCCTCAAGGAGTTTCCACGTCGTTCCGTCATCGGACTGCGCCAACAAGACATAGTGATTTTGAGGATTGTTGCAATCTGCAACCGTTTGAGGGCAGACGTTGAAAGACATTAGATACTTCTGCGTGGGTACTTTCACCGGATTGGCCACAGCGCTTTGGCCCAATGAGAGAACTAAGGCTAGAACGATTATCGCTATTCGAGATCGCTTCTGCATGGGCTGATTCTCATACTCCATCGGGTTGATGTAAATAGATGAGCATCTTGACTAGGCTCTGAAGCGAAGCCATCCGCCACGACGATAGGACCACGAGAATGAAGAGACTAGATCTAGGTCGCACCGGCCTCCTCCTGGTGAGCTCACTACTACTGGCCACATTGTGGATTGCTCCTTCACGTGGGTCATCAGTTGGAACATGGTCAATTTCTGAAGAGAAGAAAATCTCGATAAGTGGTGTCAGCGCCTATGTGGAGAAAATCTCTGCAACTGCGGATCGTGTCTGGCGCAGTGATGGAATGCCTTCTCCCGGGGCACCAATTCCCTCGGTTGCTGACTGTGATTCAAATGGCAACTGCACACCGGTGTCACTTCGATCTCAATTTGGCAATGACGTAACAATTGTGACGTTAAGAGATGGTTCACGCCGTGCTTATTTTGTCTCCATGAGCACAAGTGGAAAAGTTATTGTCTCCGCAAAAATGACTGCTGATGGACTTGGGCACGAAGCAACCATCAATACTCCGATAACTGCGAGCATGCAACAAAAAGCGTGGGGGGTTCCCGATGCAGTGTTGCTTCCTGATGGACGCGTCCGTATCTATTATGTAGATAAGTCAGAACAGGGTCGCTGCCCTGAAATAATCAAGAGCGCGACTTCATCAGATGCAACTGGAACAACATTCACTATTGACGAAGGAACTCGTCTCACGGGTGGTTGGGTTGACACGCATATGATGCGAGCAGAGGCGGGGAACTGGTTACTACTCACTTCAACCGGTCCTGGTTGCGCGCCACAACGATTAGCACTCTTCTCATCCACTGACGGGCTGACATTCACCCAACTCGGGAGTTTCTTGTCGAGTAGTGATTACAACAGACTAGATCCTTACACTTACAAAATCGATGAAAATACATACAAACTCTATTTCACGGCCTCTGGCCTCGGAAAAGAACTCTCAGGACCCTACGAGCTTCGAAGCGCACTTCTTACCTACACACCGCCGGCGCCCTCACCCTCTCCAACTCCAACTCCAACTATTTCACCTACGTCAACGCCGACACCAACAGTTGCCGCAAGCGTGACGCCAACTTCAACACCATCAGCGGAAGCAAGTCCCTCACCTTCAATTGCTACTACCTCGACACCAGTCTCGGCCGTTAAGAAAACCATCACATGCGTCAAAGGCAAGACAACCAAGAAAGTAACCGGTGTTGCACCAAAGTGTCCGAAGGGATTCAAGAAGAAGGCCTAGTGAAATCGCGTGAAACTGGTGGTGGGTAGTGGATTTGAACCACTGAAGGCAGAGCCGGCGGATTTACAGTCCGCTCCCATTGGCCGCTCGGTCAAGCAACGGCCTGCAAAGCCAAAGAAAAAGCACTTTTCATAAATTAACTTCAGTCAGAATCGTTTCAATTAATCAACTTGAGCATCTCGCTACATTGACAACTATTTTCTCCTTTGTTTCCCAATTTGTCAGAAGTACCACGCATTTGCAATTTCTTAACAAGTTACGAAGAGTAATTCGAATCTAGGTGGTGCTTTCATTTTGAGTCTTATCGACTACGATAGTTTACAATCTCCTTATATCTTCAACCCAAAATGTCCCATCGATAATATTCCTATTTCCGAGATAACTTCATAAAAAGTAAAACCTTACATGACCTGGCTACTCATGATATATGAGCTGTACATTCCAGATAGTGTTTGTGGGAAAATATAAATGTTGATAGATGGACTTCTAGTCACTATATCCGTACGCGCTGAAACGCTACTGCTTAGATGCTGTCTTTCGAAAACTGTGTACACGTTCAAGCGCTTCCAAAGCTCCTTGGCAACCTCGACCACTAGAAAGAGATGGAACGCCATCCTTTTATCATCTAATTTCACTATTCAAATAAGTCTATCTGAATAAATTGCCATCACTTTAGCTTAAAGAGACGTTATGAAACGAAATGACAGCCCTTAGGCAGCAAGCTAATTTAACAATCTAATAAGAGTGAGAATGAACTTCACACGCGAACAAAGTAGAATCTCTGTACGAGACTCGTCATCGCGGATATATGCATTGATTTCAATCACCTGACAGTTTGAGATTGCATAAAGTGTCCTAAAGCTGATTTCCCCAAAAATGTTGCCATTCTTCTATTTATGACGAATTGGATTTGAAAGCTTCACTTTGATAAACTCTATTTGTTGCATCCGATTATTTTCCAATCACCAATTAGGCACGAAGACTCTCCGATTGCCAAATTCGTGGGCACAATTCTGGGAGTAGGTTTTAGATCTTGAATCCACGACAAACGGAAGGGTTGGGTTAGGTAGACTCTTCCGATGCCCAATACCTACGCAATAACCGGTGCTACAGGATTGCTCGGCTCCAACCTTGCTAATGCCTTGATAGAATCGGGCAACACTGTTTTTGCTCTCATCAAGGACGAGCAGTCACGTAGTATTCTTTCTCGATCAGCCAACAGAGTTTTTGGTGACATCAATAATCAACGAGATATTGAATATTTTATCCAGAAATCTAATCCTGATTTCTTTATTCACTTGGCGGCTCAGACACAGGCGTACGATTCATTGAAGTATCCATACCAAACCTTTTATAACAATTGCATTGGTACATTGAATGTACTCGAATGTTTAAGGGAGTTTGGCGGAGCTCGAGGTATCATAGTAGCGAGTAGCGATAAAGCCTATGGAGAGTTAATAGGCGAAACATATACTGAAGATCATCCGCTGAAGGGAATATATCCCTATGATGCCTCAAAGTCTGCGACCGATTTAATTTCAACCTCCTATCGAAAAACCTATGATTTACCAATTGTTGTTACAAGAGCGTGCAATATTTATGGACGTGGGGACTACAACACGCAGCGTTTGATACCAGGCATAATTAATTCTCACATAACCAAAAAAGTTTTCACTTTAAGAAATGGTGGAAGAGATTTGAGAGAATACATCAACGTGGATGATGTTGTGCAGGCCTATATTCACATTTTATATTATGCCGAAAACTTGGGCCCTGAAACTGCATTCAACATATCATCGGGTGATCGATTTACAACGCTCGAAGTCTTTAATCTAGTCCAAAATGTTGTTGGGATTGATATTCCGCACACCACAGTCGAAAGTCATAGCCTTGAAATCAAACGACAATTCATGGACTCCACTTTGCTCCAAAAGGAGACTGGGTGGAAGCCCCAAGTGGGATTCCTCTCTATTCTTCCAAGCGTAGTCGACTGGTATTTGGAAAATTTACAATTAAGACGTTAGTAGTTTTTTCTTATTCACGGGCGAAGTTGCTTAGTGATTGTATTGAATCTGTTCTGGCTGCAAACTCTTCCTCCGATTGGAAGAAGGTCCTTGTGTGGCAACAAGGTAAAGAGGACGTTGAAAAGATTGTATTGGCGAACAAAAACTCATTTGACTTGGTTCTAGTATCAAGTGGAACTGAAGCCACAGCCCTTGGCAACATTAACTTCAACCGCATTCTGGGCACAGATGTTGCCTTCAGGGTTCTTGAGTCTGAACTTGTATTGGGGATTGAGGAAGACAACATTATCGCTAAGGACGCTTTAGACTTCTGCACTTTCACTTTTGAAAAATACAAAAAACATCCTTATTTTCGTGGAGTTAATTTAGGATCTGCTGAGGTTTTCGATTCTGAACTTTCTAAGTCTTACAGTCTTATTCGTTATGCCACGGTAAGTCAAGCAAGCGCTATCACACGCAGAACATGGAATAAGTTGCCACTAGGACCGTTGATGACTGACATTGATGCGGAAGGTTGGGATTCTAGATTTGAAAGAGTAACAAAAACAGGATTCATGGTCACTCCAAATAATTCCCGCTCCCTAGATAGAGGATGGGGTGGTACGCATGCCCCAGATGACCCCAATCATGAATCTTATGTTAAGCAACGAGCCAGCTTTGTCGGCACCCATTCAATTGCTCATAAGAAGTGGTATCGGCAACAGATTAAACACCACTGGCGAAATGACGCCATTAAATTTCGTTACCGAGATCAATTTCTTTTCCGTGTGCGATTTTCTCGATTTGGAGATTCACTTGCGGCCTTTCTCAAGTTAATAATAAAGAAATCACTCTTTGAAAAATTCATAGTAGGTAACAAATAACAGTTTCGACTATCCAAAAATTTATAAAAGCTCAAATGCATGATGGAAGATTCTGGTGGTGGGTAGTGGATTTGAACCACTGAAGGCAGAGCCGGCGGATTTACAGTCCGCACCCATTGGCCGCTCGGGCAACCCACCATATCTCGATTGCGCGGGCGTAAGGGTACATCAGAGCGCTATCGGAATGAAACCGCAATAATCGCTCCCATGTTATTCACCGAACCCCTCAAGGTGATCAGTTGTCATGCAGAGGGCGAAGTTGGCGATGTGATTATCAGTGGCGTTGAAGAAATTCCTGGTGCCACTCTCTGGGAGCAATCTCGCTATATCGCCTCCGATGAACGATTACGCAACTACGTTTTGCTAGAGCCTCGTGGCGGAGTCTTTCGACATGTAAATCTTCTTGTGAAACCAATCCATCCAGAAGCAGCAATTGGTTTCATCATCATGGAACCTGAAGACACGCCACCGATGTCAGGATCTAACTCAATCTGTGTTGCGACAGTGGCGCTTGAGACAGGGGTTATTCCAATCACCGCAGAGGTGATGCGATTCAAGATGGAAGCTCCAGGTGGATTGGTCGAGGTAGAAGCAACCATTTCGGGCACAAAGGTGAGACAAATTAGAGTCACTAATGTCCCTTCTTTTGCCGGCGTGATGGGTGCGAGATTGGAAGTCAAAGGTCTTGGTAACTTCAATGTTGATACCGCTTTTGGTGGAGATAGTTTTGTAGTTATCAACTCAGAGGATCTAGGTTTTGAGATAGCCCCACATGAAGCTCGAGAACTTGCCGAAGTAGGAATGAAAATCACAAGAGCAGCCAATGAGCAGTTGACCTTCACGCATCCAACAAACCCTGATTGGCGACACTTTTCCTTTACACAGATAGCAAAACCAATCTTCTTCGAAAATGGTGTAGCAATAAGCAAGAATGCAGTTGCGATTCAGCCAGGAAAGATCGATAGGTCACCGACTGGGACTGGGTGCTCAGCAAGGCTCGCGCTCTTACATAGGCAAGGTGTACTTAAACTAGGAGATC
>SXGQ01189489.1_pt1 | contig 13768 bp, 21 predicted proteins | sample 3178371 | NCBI WGS metagenome assembly SXGQ01 (sample SAMN11356859, study PRJNA531348) | freshwater metagenome | isolation source: freshwater sample F1-20 | place: China: Fuxian Lake, Yuxi | collected 2017-12-25
AAATAACGGAACAACACCATGACCATCGGAGATCTTGTTCACGTAAAAAAATCTAATGTGTTTCACCAACTCGGCCTCGGGATCATCCTAGAACTTCACGCCGAACCCGATCGAACCTACTGCGATGTGTTCTTCCCGGACAGCGGAGAAACCTACGGGATCTTCGATAGAGATCTAGAAAAACTATCGGATCAACACCAACGGTAACCAACAACCACAACTCGTGTAAAATTCCTCAAGGTGATGTTAAAATACCTCCATGGCACCACAACTCGGTGATCTTGTCTCGTACGAATGGGGATACTCGAATGCAAAGATCCAAACCATTGGCATCTTGCTGGCCATCAGGCCGTTTGGAATCACAAATCAACCTGGATTCCCTCCGTCTTCCCGCGTACAGTTCTCATTCGAACTCCTTGAACCAGACGGAAAACGAAACTGGTATGATGTATGGATGGGGGAATCAGGCCCGAAAGTCATATCATTGTGTTGAAACCTGGCCAACCAAGAAAATTTCGCAAAGGAAATCTTGCCCTGGTTTCACCACCTCGGCCAAACACGCCATCTTTGCCAGACATTCTGGCAATTTGGTCGGAACCTGTTCCTTCTTCCAAAAGCCCAAGAATCATTGGCAACCTGCACAAGAATGACATTGTCTTAATCATCAATATTCACAATGTTGATCAATATATCCAATATTCAAAGATTTTCTCAGCCCACAGGAACACGGTTGGGTGGGTCAATTCGCAGTTCCTAGTCAAGGTTCAGAAATGATATCACGTTCATCCCGCATCTGTCCCGGTGACCTGGTCATCATCACTAACTTCGCGCCTGAATACAATCCCGAAAGAGTTGGGATCATCCTCGACCGCTGCATTCCATATAAGAACGGTTACAAGTATGCCGTCCTCACGGACCGCGGAGAAGAATTCATAGAAGATGTTTTCCTCTTCAATCAAGAACCGTGTCAACCCACCGTGTAAAAAATCAAAATAACGGATTAAGGTTATCAGAAGACATGATCACAAAATCTAGGAAGTTCTGGCTCTCAATGACAGGCGGTCTGTTTGTCTCGACCTGTTTCTTTTCATATCCACATGTTCTCAGGTGGCAAATTGAGAAAAGAATCCCAGGTGTCCAATTCCAGGATGCCAACCTCTCAACCTCAGGAGTAACAATCACAGGAGTATCCCTAGACAAAGGTTGGGTCAAAGGAAACCTAGACAGTGTCTCATCAGACTTCCAAGGTCACAACATCACAATCAACGGCGGATCTCTTTCCGTAAACCTAGATGCTAGGCCACATGGCAACGGTCAAGAAGATCACCAAAGAAATATTCAGTTCAGCGACCTGACCCTCAAGGTCACCAAGGAAGATCACAACCTCTCGTTGGACAATGTCAGGTCTGAAGACCATAAGGTCTGCTTCTCAGGGGTTCAACTGGAGACACCTACCATTACTACAGGTGAAGGGTGTTTCGACAAAGAAACTCACACGGTCACCGTCGGTCAAGCTAGCCTCAAACAGCTTAAGATCATGGGCGCCGTGGTCAGTGACCTTGTGGCCAACAAGGTCACCTATAATACCAAAGAAAAGATTGCCGCCGTTGAAGGTGTCACGGCCCAAGTCACGTTCGAGAAACAAACTTTCTCAATTGAAACCAACGGAGTCAAGGCTTCCCGCCATCCGGACACGGTCACGCTCGGGTCTCTAAGGGTACGACATCCGTGGTTGGCATCAGATTGGATCACAATGGAAAATGTGAAAGTCCATCATGGTGATCGATGGGACCTCACGGTCGGCGGAAGTCATGTTCAAGTTGAACCAGGAACGCTGACTCTATCCGGATCTGAGACTTGTGACACATGGATCGGTTCTCTGCCGATCAGCCTCAAGGCCTCTCCGCTGGACAAGATTCACATGACAGGTAAATCTAGCTTCTCGATTGGATTCAGACCAAACCCTGTTTTTACCTTGAAGGCTGATTGCCGAGCAACTTGCAGTTCACTTCCGAACCTAAGGAAACCCTTCTCTTATACCGCGTACGGTCCCAAGGGAGAAAAGTTTCAAAGAGAAACAGGTCCAGGATCCAAAGGATGGGTTTCCCTGCGGATGATGGGTGACATGCCTCTGGCCGTGACAACGCTCGAGGATCCTGGATTTGAACATCACAGGGGATTTATTGTTCAAGCCTTTGTGAACAGTTTCACGGACAACCTGAAGCAGGGCCGTTTTTTGCGGGGAGGTAGTACATTAACGATGCAGTTGGCCAAGAATCTGTGGCTCACCCGAGACAAGACTCTTGGCAGAAAAGTTCAGGAATTCTTTTTGGCCCAAGGAATCGAATCGTGTTATTCGAAGGATGAGATCATGGAGTTGTATCTGAACGTCGTTGAATTTGGTCCTAATCAGTATGGAATTGGATCAGGTGCCCAGCATTGGTTCAAGAAGGGCCCTGGGGAACTATTTCCGTCTGAGGCATTTTGGTTGGCCAGCATACTTCCGAAGCCAAGCAGAACCGCACCACCGACCGATGAAGCTCTTAAGAGAATTGAGGGATTGATGAAACGGTTGGCGGATGACGGACGGATACCTGATTTCAGTTTAGATGTTGTTGAAGATGATGTTGGAGGATCGGATGTCGAGCCGCAAATTGATCAATGACTTTGGTGATTGGTGATCTGATCAGGTCCAAGTTTAGAAATGAGTATGTATCGATTTGGGGCTCACCGGATTATGAGAATTACCTTGGTGAGCTTGGGCCCATCCACGTTGGCATCATACTTGGACGAGATGACACACGTGAAGTTTATAGAATATTGATCGATGGTAAATGTGGCTGGATATTTGAAACATTTCTGGAGAGGATCTAGTGACTTTTGTTTTGACCGCGGGTGACTTAATAAAGATCTCTTATACCAATGGTAGATTGGATCATGAAGGACCATTGTTTGGAATCTTTGTTTCTTCTCGAGGCCTAAAATGGGGAGACGATTATTTCCGCTACAAGATGATCACATCAAAAGGACTAGAAGAGATTCTCGTGTGGGACGGTGACAGGGTGGAGATCATCAATGAAACCCGGTGACCTTGTCGTAGGCAAATCCTACAACCCTAGTTTCTCAGGGGCCACGATCACACCTATGACAGGGATCATCGTCAAGGAATCCAAGAGGACCAACTACTGGGGCGACACCATCCACAGGTGGTGGTGGATCCTTGCAGAAGATGGACAGATGATCGAAGAAGTAGAAAACTACATCGAACATGTTCCGTGAAAATTACCTCATGGGTGGTTTATAGTCTTATCATGCAGAAACAAGAATCGCCATGACACCCGGAATGTTAGTTTCATATTCACCTCATTGGGCAGCAGAGATGAACATAAGAGACCATCGTCTTTACATGATTGTCAGTTATGATTCTAAGAATAAACAGTGTCATGCCATCACTTCATCAACTGGAGAGATTAAAAGATTCTGGGCGGTTGATCTTATAGAATGTTAAATGACAGTCACTGACTGTGATACAAACGGGAAGTTGTATCTATGTCCGAATCTTGGAAACTTAAAAGAGGAAACCTACTTCACATTACTTCTGGACGGAAGAAAGACAAGTTGGGTGTCATATTGGATGTTGTTGGTCCTAGAAAGTCCACCACGATGGGCTACTATTTTTACATTCGAATGTTGTCAGAGTTCGGAAAAGAATCCGTGATCCTGAAGATCATGGACACTTGGGATGTTCTCAATGAAACCGAAGAATTTGGTAGTCCGCGGCTGTGATGGCCAGTGTTTCATTTTCATCAAAGAAGATTAGGATGACCCGCAGCACCTCCATATCTCCGGGAAACATGATATCAGTATCATTCGACGGAGACCCGGCATCGATGGTGGGACTGGCGCTGGAGATAGATGAACCGGGCGAGACCGGAAACTCATTCTATATCATAAAAATTCTCACCGATTCAGGGGAAGTCATGAAGACGTGGATATCTACCCTAGATCAGGTGGAGATTCTTTGTTGAACAGGTGTCGAGTTGGAGATCTAGTGAAGGTGACCCTCAGGGACTTCATAAAGTCAGAGCCGCATGTGATTGTTGGTGCAGTTCTGGATGTCAATCCAAGTCTTCCACAGATTCATGCCGAGCCGCAGATGGAACCTGGTCCGATCTATGAGATCAAGCTCTTGACAACATCAGGAGAGATTTGGGAGTCATGGGTGGATCAACAGGACGAAGTAGAAGTCCTGGAAGAAAAATAGGGTGAAAACTTGTCCGCTGTCATGATATAATCAGGACACTATGGAAAACGTTTATGTTTCTCTGCGGGGATATTCCCAAGGGGCAGGCAAGGACATTCTTGGAATCTTTTCCGATCATGGCTCCGCGGTGCAGCGGTGCATGGAAGAAAGGAACTTCATCAGAGACAGTTGGAAACCTGCCCATGGGTGGATCGACAGGTGGGAAAACGGCATGGGAATGTATGTAATGGTCGCAGAATATCCTGTGGAATGAAGTAGGTTAACAAACATGCCAAAAAAGAAGAATAAATTTGGAGGGCTTGAGAAGGTCTGGTACCTGGTTCAACACTCGGATGATGAAGGAGACACATGGTGGAGCGAAGACCAACACATATGGACGGTTGATCCGCTTCGTGCCTCTAGCTACTTGGGATCGAAACAGGTTGATAAAGTCATCAAAAGGTTTAATTGTCTGTTGAACGGATACAACACCATCGACGGAATTTCAAGAGATGAAGTCATGGACAACATAAAAAAGCCCAGGATCACCTACTCGGCCCAAGAAGAAAAACCAACCGGCTTCTTGATCCGCAAAATAAAATCGCTAGAATCAAATTCAAAACTAAACTTCGGCTTCTATTGGTCAGAAGAAAACAAGATCTGGACTTCATCACCAGGAAACTCGACCATATACCCCACGGAAAATTTGGCACTGGTAAGGGTCGGACGGCTTCTAAAGGAAGGTATCGTAACAGAAACAGTCCCACTAGATGAAGAAGATCTTAACCCACCCAAAACATACCGTCCAAGATTGTCTCCAGCAACTGTCATCATAGACAGAACAACACCAGACTTCCCAATCCCTCTGTTCGTATCAGATGTAGACGATGACGGCAAGGCAGCAACCATCATGACAGAAGGATTCACTTCAGATTCTGACTTCACGAAAGAAGGAATGGAAGACATCCTCGATCTCATCGCCCGCGGAGAATATCAGGTCTTGTGGGACCCCGTCATGATGAAGACCCCGGAATCCAATAAGGAATTCTTGCTCTCAATCGGGGCTCCAAGGGAAGAATTCAACACCGTCGTACCAGGCTGCATTCTTCTCGGACCAGGTGAGATTCCCTCAGGTGATATACCATACATGGTCGATAAGATCATAGGTGGTGATGTTCTACTTCTTCATCCAGGTGTGAACGGACACAAAATCTACTCGACGGACGTTGTCCACACAGACATCCTGGACGGACATTGGAAAATCATCTATGATCCTCGAATAGGATCGGACGAAATTTGCGAGGACGATAAGGTCCCTTGAAACAATTAACCTCTAAAGATATACAATCCTAGCAACAATCCTCAATCGAGGAAGAAAGAAATCAAATGACTACCACTGAGACAACTGAGACTCACGATCATGATCACGGTCCGGACCCACGAACAATTCTCTGCCGCGTTGTTGATGTCAACGGTGCAATTCAAAACTCTTTTATGAAGTTCCTAGAGTCAGAAGGCAAGACCCTCGAAGACCTCGCTTCACTCATCAGGGATGAACTTGGGCAAATGGAACTATTCGCTCCACAAACTACAACAGAATCAACTGAAGGTTGAACTCTACAACCTCATCTGAGGTTTGTCTCAAGGGTGATCAGGTTATCTTGGTCACCCTTTGTTTTTTTATGTGCTTCGAAGAACCACTGAGATGATGTCATCGCTCTGCAAGGTGTTCTTCAATACATCCACGAGCGTGAACGTCTCTGAAGTTATTCCTACTATGTCATGCCCATAGGCAAGAAAAACTCCATTAAGATAAACATCTATGACTTCATCACTAACATCAGACAAGGTTCCAATGTTGGCACCAGAAGGACCAAAGTTTACGATCCCTGTTTCACTATCAATAAATGAAGATCTCCCAGAAATGTAACCCTTCGCGGTGTTTCCACTGACTGATGCGGATATCATTACGGCACCATTAGATGATGATGATATCGTTATCCCAGATCCGGCTAAAAATGCAGGTCTACCATCTGATAACCTGGTCAAAGATCCAGAAAATCCAGTCAACGCAGTCACTGTTCCTGATGCAAAAAGATTAGAATACGCTCTAATATCACCAAAAATATCGCTTTCAGATAATATAGAAAGATTTCCTAATGCAGAAAGATCTGTCATCACCATTAGTGATCCAACTACTTCAACGCTACCTGAAACATTCAAGTCGGAATGAAAATAAGAATTCCCAGAAACTTCAAAGTTAGATAATGTAGAAAGATCTCCGACAACATTAACGTCGCCTAGGCCTATAACACTTCCAGCTAACTCAGAATCTCCAGAAACATAAAAATTAGATTGCGCAGTTAAGTCAGATACGACTGTCGTTTCTCCAATGATTGCAAGGTCTCCAATGATAGAGGAGTTTCCTTCAACGTTTAAGTCGCCTGTGACTGATAAAAATGATGATGTGATGTGATTTAAGGTTATGGACCCGGTAAACCTAGAATTAATTTCATAGAGATCTAATTCAGGAATGTCAGTCCATGATCCTGCTGGATGAAGAACTTTTCTTATTTGCGTTCTTAGTCCGTTGAGGTCATCCAGCAATGTAGAAGATCCAATCGTGAGATTAACATCATCGTTAATCTCATTGCTGAATGATCCAGTAATCTGATCTTGGAAAACGTACGTCTGCGCCATTGGTTCCTAAGTATTGTCAACCGGTTATAATAATAGCATAACTAAATATTCATCAGTGACATTAGTGTGCAAACATATCGCAAAATGGCTTATAATGATTCTATAATCATGAAAATTGATCACGATCTAGGCGTTAAATCTACAATTAGGTTGGATTCGTATAGGATCATTAGCGACACTGTCGAGGTAGGGATTTCTCGTGGATGGAATAAGGCTCATAAACACACGGAGACTCCTTCCCAACAACACATTTTGAATGAAATTCACGCAGCAGTGATGAATGAACTGTGTGAAATCCTTAAATTTGATGAGGAAACTTGAAGTTTATTGGAACCAACAACTACAATGCATATCAATCTGCAAAGTTATCGTTGTTGTTCATAGTTATCATCATAACCGGAGCGATCTTTCGTGATCGATGGATTAAACGTGACATTCGCAGACAAGGTGTCATCATTCATCATTTTATTTCAGGTCATCTCACTGATTTTACCGTTTAGTGGGATCATCATACCGCTCCTGGTTTCGATGGGATCGGTGTTTGGTGAACGTTGGCGACATACTCATAATCAAATGTGATAGAGTTCCTCTGTGGATATCAACTCTTATCGAGCAAAATTTCAATTCCATGTGGGTGGAGTTGAATGAGAATGACGTCGTGTTCTTTCTAGAATCCAGAAGTCTAGACGGATTCGGTAATCTGAGACTAAACTACTTTAAAGTCATAACTGACACAGGCCGCATCGGATGGATATGGGAAAAAAATACAAAACAGTTGTAAATTGACCAAGCAATAAGATAATATAAAGATATCTGGTGGTTAGGAAACAAATCAACAGATTGAAAACACGGAACCTTAGCTCAGTCGGTTAGAGCAGAAAACTCATAATTTTCGGGTCCTCGGTTCAAGCCCGAGAGGTTCCACTCAAAAGGAATCTTTAGATTAATCTTCTAAAGGTTCCTTTTTTATTTGTTAATGTGCAAAATTTTTCTTTTGTATGTTATGATGAAGAAACCATGATTCGCTTTATCGGAAAGATTCCTAATAAGTGTACGGTAGCTTTTTCTGGTGGTGTCGATTCGGTTGCCGTGGTTGATTTCCTCTTGAATGGAAGAAAAGAAGTAGACCTCGCTTTCTTTCATCATGGAACAGATACATCAACATCTGCACTAAACTTTGTAACAGAATTTGCTACTGAAAGAGGATTGGACCTTCGAATCGGTAGGTTGTCACGAGACAGGCTCAAAGAAGAATCTCTTGAGGAATTCTGGCGGAATGAACGGCACCGATTCTTTGCGACTTTTGATTCGCCGGTGATCACTGCTCATCATCTAGACGATGCGATAGAGACATGGGTCTTCACCTCTCTTCACGGTGAATCACGACTCATCCCCCATTCCAGTGGAAACGTTGTTCATCCTTTCTTAATCACACCGAAAAAAGAATTCATCTCATGGTGCAAGAGGAAGAAACTATCGTGGATTGAAGATGAATCGAACTGTGATGTGAGGTTCATGAGGAACTTGATTCGCCATAAGATCATACCTGAAGCATTGAAAGTTAACCCAGGTTTACACAAGGTGATCAAGAAGAAGTATATTAAATCTGTATGAACTTACAACTTAATCCACAACAAGCTTTGGCTCTGTATGAATTGATTGTTGCTGCAACTGTTTCTTCTCCAAAATCAGAACTTTCTGATCGGCTGGGAGAAGTAAAGATTAAGCTTCAGTCTTCGGTCGTAGAAGCGCTTGATGCAATTTATTCAACATCGAACAAAGACAAGTTTTCATCTTGGATTAAAAAAGAGCAGGATAAGATCTCTCAATTAAATTCTCAACTAGAAAAGTTGAAGACTTCTTCAGGTTATGCATCAGGTTCTTTTGAACCAGATGATGGTCTTCATTTTCCAGTTCAAAAATGAAGTATAAAATAGTTGGGTGTTAATTTCTATCTTTACACCCACAAACAACACCACTTGGCTACCTGAAGTCTGGTCATCACTCGTTGATCAAGGAATAAACTTTGAATGGATCATTGGAATAAATGGTTCAGCAAATAGAGATAATATTCCAGATGATCCTCGTGTCACGGTGATAGATACTGGGGAGTGGAAGGGTGTCGGTGATGCCAAACGTCAGCTATGCATGGCGGCCAAGGGTGATATAGTCCTAGAGCTGGATCATGATGACATACTAGCTGAAGGAGCCTTGGTAGAAGTTGAAAAGGTATTCGAGGATCCAGAAATTGGATTTGTTTATTCTGATTGTGCTGAATGGATAGATGCAACCGGTGAACCATTTACATACGGACAAGCATACGGATGGGAATCTTATCCTTGCGAAATTAGGGGAAAACAACTTCTAGCAACCAGGTCTTTTCCGCCGACAGCTAGAGCAGTGTGTCAGATTCTTTATGCTCCAAATCATTTAAGAGCATGGAGAAAGTCTGTGTACATTGACGTCGGCGGTCATGATGCCACCCTGAAAGTTGCAGATGATTTTGATTTAATTGCCAGGACATACCTTGTTACAAAGTTCGAACACATAGAAAAACCCCTATATGGGTATCGCCGCAGGGCTGATGGTGGCAACACTTGGCTTCAAAACTGCGCAGAGATTCAACAACTTTGTGGCCAAGGAAAGGATGCTTCTGTTCCTGCAGAAGCTCAGCCCATGCTCCTAAGGGACAAGTACATACATGATCTTGTTGCCAGAGAGTGTGACCTACTAGACCTTCCTAAGGTCGACATCGGAGGAGGTATATTCGGGGCTCCTGGATGGTTGACGTTGGACATATCTGGAAACCCAACTTTTCAGCATGATGTCTTTGGGTCAAAAAAGCTACCGTTTGAAGACAATTCGGTTGGTGCATTCAGGGCATTCGATTTCCTTGAACATGGAGACGACCTGGATGCATTCTGGTTGATGGACGAGATCTATAGATGTCTAGTTCCAGGTGGATGGTTCTTATCATATACTCCTCACGCAATGGGGATTGGAGCTTCATGTGACCCATCACACAAGGCCCGATGGGACGAAAGAAGATTCTTGTATTGGTGTCATGGAGGATTAAGGCCATTCTTAGAATCAGCTTATCCACCAGCACAAGCAAAATTCCAACCAGTCAGGCTCTACAAAGAGACAAGGTTGATGGGACCAGATCCTTTTAGGTATGAGATACCTTACGTTGTTGCAGATCTTTGTGCGTTAAAAGGTCAACGACAACCTGGAGCTAAGTTTATTTAATAATGTGGGTATTATCTTTTTTATTCTAGTTGTTAGACCACATATGTAATAAATAAGTGGGCTAAAGACATGGTCCTCTCAACGAAAAAACGATATGCCCTACACAATACGCAAACAAAAATGTAAAAACTCAAAAGGAAATTCCGGAACACACGTTCTATCTTACACTGACAAGAAAGGCAAGAAGCATCGAGCTTGTCATACATCAAAAAAAGGTGCAAGGGGGCAAATAGCAGCAATCGAAGGAGGACCGCTAGAAGGTATCGACACAACCGGAAATACGATTCAAGAAGAATTACATCCTACGAAGGAAAAAATCATGAAAATTAGACTCTCTCAGCTCAGACAAATTATTCGCGAAACCATTGAAGAAACAATGAAAGTCGAGGAAACCAACGATGACGACCTCAACAAGGATGGTAAGAACGACTTCGAGGACGTAATAATCGCTCGCATGAAGGCAAGTGGCATGAGTCACGACAACGCAGTCAAAAAGGGCGAAAAAGCTGCTAATAAGGCTGTTAAGAAATAATAAAATGTGTGTAGATTCTCGCTGAAGTGTTGTCTTAGACTACTTAGAACCTGCGATTACTTAAAACCATGAAAGGTTTCATCATAGCAATTCTACTATTGACGCCGTGGACATTCGTGATTCCTGGCGTCATTTATCTTTACAAACACTTGAAGAGTCAAAGCGGACCTTTCAGAAATTAAATCTTGACAGGTTTATATTTTGGTTCTTCAATCGCAACAGGAATTTTTTTCATGATGAAGTACATCTTGATTAACCTTAGGGCTTCACCCCAGTTTCCGTTTGCAATTTCTTCTTTTGCAGATTTTAGACTTTCTTCTGATCCAGGCATTTTCTTGGACAATAACGACATGAGTGTCATGAGCTCATCTTTCTGAGCTTGTTCTTTTGGCACTTTTAAAGTTACTTCCTCAATTTGTTCGAGGATTATTTGTCTTATGAGCTTGCGTAATAAGGTTGACATACGATTAAATATAAAAAAATAGGCCGAGTTACCCCGGCCTTATTTATCCTGATTTATTTAGAAGAGTTTTCTTGAGGCTGTTGTTCTAACAATCTTCGTTTTTCTTCACGATTTTTAGCTTGAGTCTTGCGTCTTTTTTCAATCGTTTCTTGAGAAGGAGAACCGAATTTCTTTCCCTTCATGGACTCTGACATTCTTTTTTTCGTTTCTTCTGAACGTTTTCTTCCTTTACTAACGGCAGATAACTTTTGCCTCGTTTCTTCTGAAACTGGCTTTTTATTCTCTGCTATCTTTTTCTTTTGTTCTTCCGTAAGCTTCCACTTTCTTCTGGCTTCAGAAAGCTTTCTTCGATGCTCTTCAGATTTTGGTCCGGTATTTTTACCTTTCATAGACTCAGATCGTTTCCGACGAGTCTCTTCGTAGCATGGAGGTATTTTACCCTTGTTGGCTTCACGAAGCTTTTGTTTGTGTTCTTCGGAAAGATGTTTGCCACGAAATGCAGAACCTCGTATATAACGTTGTTCATCTGAAAGATTTGAATTTGCTTCTTTTATCTTTTGTATTGTTTCAGCTGAAAACTCAAAATGATCGCCGCCAGACGTTAGGTTATAACCTCGTTTAAAAGAATCGAATCTTTCTATCCATACACGTTCTCGTTCATTTGTAACTTCATCTTCACACTCTTCTATTATTTCGAATGTAAAGTTTTCTTTACCGTATTTTCTAATAGCAGCGTGAAATTTATATCCTGTTCCTTTTAACGCTTCACAAAGATGACCCCTTACTCTTTTGTTAAAATCTTTTGTTTGTCCTACATAACACTTACCATCTAACAAATTTTTTGCCAAATAAATAAACCGCATACAATTAAGTATACGGCTTATTTAAAGTTAGCAACTAGTAATATAAGGTAAATTATTGCAAAGTGCCTAAGTAGCTGAAATCATTCACGAGTCTCTCCACAAATTATTTGAGGCATAGGCGAGTATTTCCTCAGCACTTTCTGGCGAGTAACCGTATTCCTTACACATAACTTCTACCATTTCGCTATATTTTTTCTTTTGGTCTTCGTCACGGGTTTTTGCCTTAGTAACGATTCTTGCCATTGACTTTACAGAAGAGATTAAGTAAGATTCGATAGCGTTCTTCAAAGGTTCATATGTCGAATAAACAACCTTTTCCCCCCGTCTCATTTTTGCAAACATATACGCAGTGACGTCTGAACGGAAACCATCTCTAGATGAGCCCGTAACACCAATTTGCTCTTCGATGGAGGCCATGAATTGTTCGTCTGGTTTACGTTCTTCTTTTGTGACTCTGTCCTTAAGCTTCGCACGTGTTGTATACGCCTCAGCATTGTCGAGATAAGATTCAAATAATGTTTGAGCTTGTTCTTCATACGCCGTGATAAATGCTTTTGCAATTTCGCTTTCAAGTATTCTCAAATATTCTTCGCGAATAGTCTTTTGAAGTAACTCTAAACATTTTGCCTTAAAGCTTTCATCGACTAATTGTTCTTTCACCATCTTGGTTAATGAACCCATTATCGAAATGGGAGTTATCATGTTCTTATCAGACGCTGTAAGCGCATTATCTAACGCTTTAGTAATAAAGCGAGTAGAAATACCGTCTAGTCCTTCATGTTTAGCCTCTTCACGGAGGTCCTTGATGTCGACCTTACGAACTCTACCTTTTTCAAGTATGTCTTCTCCATTATACACTCGCATTTTCGTCAATGCGTCGCACTTGGCAGATTCCTTGAGACGAGACATGACGGAGAACATAGAAGCTATCTTTAGAGTGTGAGGTGCGATGTGAGCCTTGAAGTCAGACTTACCGAGCATCTTCTCGTAGATCTTTACTTCTTGATTTAGTTCAAGGCAGTAAGGAACGGAGATCTTCACGATGCGGTCCATGATGGCTTCATTGGTGTGTTCACTCTGGAAGCGATTCCACTCAGCCTCGTTGCAGTGTGCTAGGATGACACCGTCGAAGTGAAGCATGTCGGACTTACCAGGAGATGGGACTCGCTTTTCCTGCGTTGCTGTGATGATGGTGTGGAGGAACTCAATCTCGTTCTTGAAGACCTCGACGAGTTCGACAACACCACGGTTACCAACGTTGAATGCACCGTTGAGCGATAGTGATCGTGGATCATCCTCTGCGAACTTATCAAGCTTTGAGATGTCGACGGACCCGATGAGGACCGAGACGTCCTGAGAGTTTGCATCCATTGGAGGAACTGAAGCAACACCTCGACGACCGCGTTGAGAGAATGTGACTTCATCGACCTCAAAGTTCTCGTACTTACCTTCGTAGTCATTGAGAAGCTTGTGGCGAGCAACTGGAGAAATGTCTCCGTCGATCTTTACGTTGAGAGCCGCTTCGACTGATGGGCGGAGCGAACGTGGGATGAGTTGTAGGGGTTCACCGCGGTGAGGATCACCTTTGAGTGTGTAGTACTTCTTTCCTTCGAGAGCCTTTTTGATGTGCTCTGTTAGAGCAGACTTACCTGCGCCGACTGGTCCCATGAGCAAGAGGACCTGGCGAGATTCTTCACCTTTATGAGCCGCGGAAGACA
>SXGQ01798362.1_pt1 | contig 13767 bp, 11 predicted proteins | sample 3178371 | NCBI WGS metagenome assembly SXGQ01 (sample SAMN11356859, study PRJNA531348) | freshwater metagenome | isolation source: freshwater sample F1-20 | place: China: Fuxian Lake, Yuxi | collected 2017-12-25
CGCGGCGGGGAAACTTATCGCTGAATACGCAAATCAAGTCAGCCAGACACCTAAAGTTAGCTATTTAACAACAGATCACTTGGGAAGCCCTAGAATCAATACAGCCGAAAACGGGACGGTTACGGCCCGCCATGATTACCATCCGTTTGGAGAGGAGATCGCCCGAGCAAGCTACGGCGGAGATGATATTCGAAAGAAATTCGCCACATATGAGAGGGACACTGAAACTGGACTTGATTTTGCCCAAGCGAGGTATTTTGTATCAGGGGTTGGACGATTTTCCAGTCCAGACCCAGTATTGATTTCAGTAAAAAGACTGGTCAACCCTCAGATCTGGAATACGTACATATACGTCGGCAACAATCCGTTAAAATTTGTTGACCCGTTAGGGTTGGAAAAGATTCAACTCGGTGACAGCGAAGAAGAAATTAAGAGAAAGAAAGAAGCTGAAAAGGCTAGAAAGGAAGCTCTGATTGCCGAGAAAAACGCTTTGAAAAAAAACAAGGCGGCTAGAGATGAGATACGAGCCAAACAAAAGGAAATTGATGGAGCAAACCGAAATCTGAATAATTTTGACAAACAGCTTGAGGCAACACGAGTAGTAAACAGGATGCTTGATGCCCTTGATGAGATCGGCGAACGAAATGGCTTGCAGTTGTCTGACTTTACAATAACTACAGATCCAAAGAACGATTTTGCAGGGGCTTCTGCGGCGGATCTGAAAGCGATTCAAAATTCCGAAGCGTTTGTCGCCCAAGATGGGCCAAATGCCCCGAATAGAATTTACATCAACACCAAGATTTCGACGGGATTTTATCAGCAAATTACTAACGTTATCGATCCTAACGCAGGCCTCTACGTTTTCAAGGGAGCAGCCATTCTTAGACATGAGCAGTATCATTTCGTACATGGCAGAGCCGAAAATCCTGCCTGGCGAAAAGAACGAGAAGTTTTCAATAAATTCAAACCTAAGTTCACAAACAATCTTCAATTATACGAGGCACTAGACAATGCTATTGCAGCAGGCATCGCGAACAATCCGTAATTCCATTATCATTAGTATGATAATAGGAGTTTGTGGTTCTATCGTTTTGACACAGACAAAACCTGGGGCCTTTGGTTCTCTTACTTTTTCGGTTATTTCTGTCAGGGTAATGACCGAAAAGGAACGAGAAAAAAGGACCTTGCACGTAATCGGCACTGATACCTTGGTGCGCCTTCGCTTAGCTAATGAAGGAAGTCCGTGTGTCTTTTACGCCACATACACTGAGGCAATTATGCCCTTGGGCTACGCAGTCATGGAAACCGACACCGGGGTGTTTTGGCTGTCTGGGAAAGATGGTAAACGTCCGACTAGTCCCGGGTGGAATTCGGCCTCAGCGCCAGAACCAAGATGGGTTTATTTGTGTCGAGGGCAGGCGGTTGAATGGGAGAACTTTGATGCGACTAAGTTTGCGGGAGAACGCCACGCTTTTACACTCTTTGTCCGCGAAAACGAAACGTCAGAACCCGTTGAATTATTTTCGAATTTTTATACGGTTCCCTCGTTACAACGGAAGAACTAAACCCCGATTGGGTACAACGGACGACCCCGTGTCAACACGCGAAACAAATAACCAAGTAGCACGCATTATTTTGACTCATCCTGATCGAGATATTGGGTTACGCTTCTTTTTTCGACAGAAGACGGCGTAAGGCAAAATGCTTGAATCGGAGGAGCAGATGAAAATCAAGTTTCTGGCGAGTCAGGGAAATTCTATCAGACGGACGGCGAGTACTGCTTCGACGGCGACGGGAAGAGAATAAAGAAGGTCGTGCCGTCAACAGGTGAAGTGACGATCTTTGTTTACAACGCCGGAGGGCAATTGGTAGCCGAATACTCAACCGAAATCTCCCAGGATCCGAAGGTCAGTTACACAACCGCTGACCACCTCGGCTCCCCACGCATCCTAACCGACGAACACGGCTCCACCATCTCCCGTCGCGACTTCCACCCCTTCGGCGAAGAGATTGCAACCCCAGAACGCACCGCCGCCATCGGCTACCAGCCCGACGACATCAGCCAAAAATACACCCCATATGAACGGGATATTGAATCTTCTCTCGATTATGCTAAGGCAAGATACCACAGTTACAGTCACGGGCGCTTTACTTCACCTGATCCGTTGCTTTCATCTGGAAGGATTGAAAGCCCACAGACATGGAACCGTTACGCGTATGTTTTGAACAATCCTCTTTTCTAAGCCGACCCATTAGGTTTGTATGAGTGGGCAGAATCTGCGGGTGGCTCGGCAACAGATGAAGAACTGCTTCGACGTAGCAAAGATAAATCGTTGAAAAAGAAGGAGCGCAAATTGGCGCAACGACAGTATGATTTTAGGCAGAGATTCAAAGCCGGACGTGAAAGAGCTAGAGTCGCAGCGACAAGTGATAAACTAACCGCAGAACAACGTCAACAAGTTCAGGAATCAGTTGATTCTTATGGTGATGAAAATGAGAGTAATGGTGTGCTTGTCGGCATTCGTGTTAATGCTAGGGGCGAGCCGATAACGAGTGGGCCTAGAGCAACAGTACGATTGAACGAGGACGACACTGTATCTGCGGATTTCAGAATCGACGGGAAGGCAGACCGACTAGCGGTTACAATCGCTCACGAAGGAAGGCATGTTGCTGACGCGCAAGCTTGGGTAAATGCAGGTCATCCGACAGGCGGGGATACAGATTTGAATCACTATTACCGAGAGCAGCGAGCGTGGAATGTTAGTTCTTACGTTGGGCAAGGACTAAATCTTAAAAAGATCACTGCCGGCCGTGATCGTGCCGGAAAATCCTACAGAGTGTGGGAGCGTGGTTGGAAGGCCGCTGAAATCGAAACAAAACGAGCGAATGGCGTGGCTGATATTTTGAGGTACATGAACCTAAATCCGGCAGACACTGATACCTATAGTAGCCAACATAGACACAGACCTTAGTTATGAAACGAAAACACAACCAATATCGCACTTTGTCTCTTTCAGTGCTAATCCTGCTGCCTTTCCTTTGGCAGGTTACTCTGGGACAGGAAAACAGCTACAATAAAACGACTGTGGAATATTGTGACTTAATAAAGAATCCTGAAATATTCGACGGAAAAGAAGTTACGGTGCGCGCCACATACCGATACGGATTTGAATGGAGCGAGATATTCTGTATCGAATGTCGTGATTTTGGAAAGACGTGGCTTGAAATAGGTTATATAACGAAAAAATCTGAAAGGGTTCTTAAGAAACTCCCGAAAGACGATGGAACAGTAAACGCAGTTTTTACTGGGACATTTGAGAGTTCGAAGGGTCCGTTCGGCGACGGCGGTTACCGCTTTAGATTTTTGCTAAAAAGTATTAGCGACGTGGACCTTGTGACTAAATCTGGGGCTGATCCGGAACAACTGCCGGACAAGGAGCGGAAAAAGGTCTCTATGCAGTGCTTATGATAGCTTCCAAGCTATCTGGCCTTTTATTACCTGATTCAACGGAAAGGCGATTAAAATAAACTCGAGTCGTTCTATAATCGAATACCCGTCATTCGACATCTCATCACGTGTGAAATGGTATAAGCAGGTAACCGACCGCGACGGTGCGTTGGTCTCGCAGACATATCCGTCAGGCCGTGTCGTCAAAAAGATCTTGGACAACAACGGAGACCACTCAGTAGTCCAAATCCCGAGAACCCCTGCTTTTGGAACTACGCGAAGAATTTCACAATGCGGTCGGGGCCGTAACGATGCGATGAATGCCGTTATTGGTCGGCTCCGCTTGGCGCATTAGATCTCGAAATGGTTCTGTTCGGCTCAGTGGGCTTCTAGTGCGTAAGAAAGGCGGTTCCGTTCCTCCGATCTTAAAGAAGGCGTCCTTGCGAACCGGGAGCCTTTTCTATCTGCCGTCTTCGAAGACGGTCACAGACTCGTAGAGCTGTTTCTCCCTCTCGCCAGTCGGCTACGCTTAAGTCACCGTCCTTTAGGGCAAGAATCAGATCGACTCGAATATCTGTTACAAAAATGCGTAGTCGTGAAAAAGGGGCTTAAGGGCGTTGGCCGGGATTGCCCCTTTTATTTTGTAGTCAAAGCACATGCTTGCAACGAAGAACCTAGTATTTCGGCTTCATTTCTTCAAGTCGCCTATCCATGTCTCTGAAGAATCCCGTTACGACCGTCGAAACCATTCGCAGTCGGGCTGCTTCCATCGCGGCCGTTTGATTTATCGATGCTGCCTCGCTCCGGCCCTCGAAATTGAGTTGGTTGGCGACACGTTCCATATCGGCAGATTGACGAATACCGGAAAGCTGAATTCCGGCCCCCTGACGGCTGCTTGATGCGGCGATACTGCTGCCCTGGTTTATGGCAGCGATATTCTGAGACGCCTGACCTTCAAGGGCCTTGTTGATATCGCTCTGATAGGTATTCGATGCGTCGATCTTCTTGTCGGCGACATTCTGGGTGTTGCTGTTTTGTAGGGAGGTATTATCAAGCGTCGTTGAGTTCATCCGCTTGTTCGCCTCCTGCATGACGTGCTGGTCGTTTGACCAGTCGTATAGCTCGACCCCCTTGCGAACGGGAACAGTTGTACCGGCGATGGAGGTGCCGCCCGGGATGAACTCGTATTTCATCATCCCGAAGTTCTGCAGCATTCCCTGACTGCGAAGGCTCGTCTCCTTGGCGGCGTCGAATATCCTGCCGTCTTGAGTTCCTTGTGCTTCCGCCTGCATTCCTGTGATCTCACGGCGTGTTGCGGCCGAACTGCTGAGCAGCCCGAACGTCTTGTTGGCCTCGGCCATTAGAGTTTGAGTCACCTGATTCGCCCGTATCTGGCCCAGATTTGTGACAAGGCCGCCCTCGACTCCCGCCACGGACGAAACAAGCCTCGCGTCAACTGATTGATTCGCGGCTTCGAGGGCTTTTTTTGCTGCCATTTGTTCCGCATTGTAGATGCCCTGTATCTGGGTGTTTTCCGCCTGACGGTGGATGGCTGCACCTGCGACGATGCCATAAGTCTCCAGAGCCGCTCCGAGAGATGTGAGCATCCAACCCATCGATATCTGCGACACGCCTTCGTAGACCTGTCCGCGAAGAACCCGATAGCTCAACCACGGGACGAGGATGAAACATAGACTGGAAACAAAGAACATGATCGTGACGATCAGAGCGCTTGAGGCGGGATCGTATGCTCCATTCGTGATTATCTGAGCCGTAGTTGGATCAAGAGAAAATACGCTCTCTCCGTTATATATTGAGAGTGCCAGAAGTCCGATACCGTAGCAGACGTAAAGAGTTATTTCCTTTACGATCGGGAAGGCAACGGCAAATGTGACTACGCCCCAGCAGAACGGGTAGAAGATCTGATTCGCGAACTTCTCGTCAAAACCGAATGCCGACAGCACCGGTGCGGCAAGTTTCAACCCGATGAGAATGAACAGACCTGCCAATGACAGAAAAACCGCGCCGAACTTTATGATGTTCTGTCCGATGACCATAAAGGTGAACATGCGGGGCATATCCCAGCCGAGAACATTCATCTCGCCGGTAATATCTTTTACAGATGAGTTCTTGTCGGTGATGATCCCCACAAGACCAGGCTCGCCGTTCGGCAGCCTTTCCGCAAGGAGTTCATTTGGGTCTTCGACAGCAAAGTTCGCCCGAACATACTGCTTCATCTTCTCGTCGAACTCGGCTATGAGTTGGTGATTGTATGCTCTGACAGGACGTGAAAAGAACTTTCCCGTTACCGTCAGGGCATCAATAATGAACGGACTGGCACCGATCACAACCATGAAGATGATGGTCCTGACACCCCAGGCGACAAGCTGTTCGGGACCGATTCCCCGGTTGTCATGAAATCTTCGAATGAACGCGACGATTAGGACAAAGCTCGCAACTATCCATGCCAGGAATGTCAGTATCGGCATCAGCGGCCTTACGATCGCATCAAGGACAGACCTGAACAGCCATTGCTGCCCGGTCAGCATAAGGTTCTTTATCTGCTCGCTGAAACTTGGCGCGGGCGGTTTCGGGGGAAGAACAGGGCCAGGCTCCGGGGTTGCGGTCGGGTTCGCAGGATATTGGTTCTCGAACTGCTGCAATGCAGGCGCAGGGCTACCGTCGAGCGGCGGCATGAACGGTGAGTCACTGTTTATGGTAGTTATAAGATCGTTCGCCGTGACAGGCTGCCCGTTCATAGTTCCGATGGGTGTCTGCCCCTCGACACGCGGTGGGCGTGGGGGGCGAGGCGGCCTTTGTCCGGCCGCCGTCGTAAGAAGGCAGGTGTAGAGGAGGGGTGTTAGCAGGATCGTGAGTGCGGCAGCCATGCCGCGCGATATTCTGTTGACTTTCATTGGCTTTTGAGTCCGATCTAAGTTAGTTGTGTTTATGGAAGAGGGTTCTGGTACACGTCTTCGTCCCAGACCTCGTATCTTTCGAGTTCGCGAAGAAAAGAATCCGAAGCCTGAGTGATACCACTCATCATCTCCGTCGTTCGGCGGATCTCCTTTCCGAACTCGGTCATCTGCTCGATCTTTAGGCCGTAAGCTATGAACTTCGCATGGATCTTTTCTTCCATTTCGCGAAGCTGGCCTTCGACGGTTGTGATACGGAGGTTAACGGCAAGCATCTGGTCGATCAGCGACTGAACGCCGTCCTGATCGGCGTCTAGGTTAGCGGAGATCAACCGTGTCGCGTCTGCGATCCGCTCACGCTCCTCGTAGAGTTTTGCGAGATCTAAAGCCAAGTTCTCCCGGTCAAAGAGCATTCGCTCAAGTTCTGAGTCGAGCTTTGCAAGGCGTTCGAGGTTTGCGAGATGGGCATCGGCACTCCGTCCGATCGAATGGCGCAGAAAATCATCCAGATCGCGTTTATTGGCTTCCATATCGAAGATGCCGTTCTTGAGACGCCTGGAAATGTTGACGACAGAATGGATCTGACTCGTTATCGTGGCTTCGATCCGTTTCTTTAACTCAAAGGTCCCGCGAATAAGGCGTCCAAGCATCGCGTAGGTGGTGATCAACTGCTTGTGTCGCATCACCTGCTCGTCCACCTTGTCGAGGATGCCGCGCAGGTTCGTAACGCTTTCGACCATCTTTTCGTACTGCCGTACAGCATTCTCGTAGGTTCGGATGTAGTGGTTAATGGTCTCAACCCAACGAGCAGCCTCCTCCACTTTCTTTGCAAGTTGAAGAGCGTATTGGGAAGGATCAAATACGGTCCACTGTGCCTGGACGGGCCGAACGTCAATGCCGATGAGCAGCGATGAGAGGATCGCGCTGAATACAAGTTGTTGTACAAAGCCAATTTTGTGTTTGTTCATTTGAAATTGCCTCCCGTAAGTTCTTGAATATCGGCAGCCGATAGCGATGTAAGACCTATAGCCGTAAGCCCGCTCGGATACTTTGCGGCCAGCCAGGTGACGATAAAGTCGAGCGGAAGATCTGGACGAAGTTTCTCGACAAGCCTTCGGGCGTTCGCTTCATTTGTGTCGTTAGTGTTTGCCCAGAGCATGACAGGAGACAGATGTATCTCCGCCATCTGGACTATCTTGTCCGCACCGCTTCCTATGACAAATACCCATTGCGTATACCGGCCGTACTGGTTCCTGATGCCCCGGATGGCAGCTATTGTCTCGGGAGCAAGCTCGCAGTCATCAGCAAGCCGCTCGAACCCGCCGATCTGCTTGCCGACCATCTTGACGCCTGAGTTCTTTACAAGATCGATGCCGGTTACATTCGGCTGCTCGGGTGTTCCGGTGAAGTGTTCATATGCCTGCGAGAAAAGGATCGTCACCAGGCCTTCCTTGCGGCCCGTGACGGTCGCTTCGGCGATAAGCTCCTGAATCGCCGGAAAATTCCGATTGATCTCTCGCATCTCGTCGCACAAGAAAAGGATCGGGGTCTTCTGGTTTTGAGCGTTCTCTTCGCCGATCTCCTGCATGATCTGGGCGCTGATCCGGAAACCGACGCTCTCGCGGATCTTCTCGTCGAGGCCGCTGATTCCGGAGAGCTCAAAGACATCGAACATCGACTGCTCGTCGTACTCAGGATGGGTCGGTGCATTAAGCCATGGATCTTTTCTGTGGATGTTGAGCTTCAGATAAAGCTCATTGGCCTGCTTTTCCTCGCCGGCATTCCAGTGGTAGCTCTTCAGGATGTCCAGGAAATGCCCGAGAGTCGGCTGGAACTTCGGGCGGCCGTGCCCGTTTCGCGAGAGTGCCATCTTGTAGACTTCATCGATGACAGTCGAAGCGACGGCGCTCGTGATCGCATCTGATTTGGGAGTCTTGCTCAGGATCAGGATGTCGGTAAGAACCATCGCGAGCTGCCGTTTAGAGGCCGGAATTCCCTTCTCGATCCCGGGATAATTCCAGATGTTGATAGGCTTTGGATCTTTTTCGGTGAATTCGATATGGCGTCCGCCGAAGAGCCTGCATATCGGTTTGAATGAGTGTCGGTAGTCCATCACTCTCACCTTTACATCCCCGCGATGTGCCCGGATGTCGGTGATAAGCATTGAGGCAAGGAAAGACTTTCCTTCGCCCGATGCCGCCGTGACGATAACGGTCGGAGATTTAATGAGAGAACGGTCGTAAAGGTCGAGGCCAAACATCTGACCGTTCGGCGTCGTGAAGATGGAGTGAGGACGCGGGCTTCCTCTCCAGCTTGTCTCGGTGGGCACAAACGCAATTACAGAATCCGCCGTTTCGGTTAGCTCCTGGCCTGTCCTCTTCGCTGAAAGCTCGCCGGCGAGCATTCGCGGATACAAAGCGCGCTGCCGGACTGGATCTTCGCGGACCGCATCTGCTCCGATCTTTTTTCTTATTGCCGAAATAACCGCATCGCACCGATCATCCAGGATCTCCAGTTGGCGCCGGGCTTCCTTTGCTCCTTTCGACCTGGCGGCAAACACGATGACATTCATACGAAGACGGCATATCTCTTCGTTGTCCGCTTCTACCTGTTCGAGAAGGTTCTCAAGATCGCCCTTGATGACAACGGCATCCTTCTTGAGGTTCCGAAATCCAAGCCATGTGTTGCGGCTGCCTTCGATCCGATCAATACGTTTTTGAAGATCTTTTTTTGCAGCCTGCTTCTCAGTGGTCATCAGATCGACGACGATCTCATGCGGAAAACAAAGGTTGCGTGTGGCGGTGAGATACCGCATCACATCTGCGGTTACGAAACCGTTCGGGAGACTCTTGAGGCTCACCAGGCTTGCGGGTGTGCCGTTGTGACGAACGAAGGGTTCACCGGAGCTCTCGATTCGCGTGCTGGATAAATATCTTCTTATATCGATCCGTTTGGCAGCGGGCAGAGTCGGAACAGATCCACTATCGCGTCGGTGGCTTGCAAACAGTTCAGCAAACAGTTCGTCGGCTTGCATTTCGCGCAAGTTCAGCTGCTTTGGAAAATTGGCCTCAAATGCCTGAAATACACGAAACGCTTTTGCCCGGCACACTTTTTCGGTTTTGAGTTCTCGCGATACCAGGCCCTCGCCGCCGGAATTCCGGGTCTTCACTATGGGATCACGCAGAAATCGGAGAAAGCCGTTTTCGCTAACTGAGCGAATGATGGAAGGAAATGCACTGCCCAATAAGCTGTTGTCAGCCTTGTCTCTCACCGGCACGCGTATCCAAACCGTCGCGGTCTGCCGCATCACGTGTCCGGAGCGGATCGCTTCCTCGTAAAGGGCTAGATTTGTGGCCTGGAGTACGCAGGCTATGGGATCGCTTCGTTCACTGTTGCTTGTGCGAAGGTGATCCTTCAGCACCCGACCATCGTCCGCGGCATTCTGAAAACGAAACTGGATGACGGTGTTGGGAGGTTTCTCGAACTTGAGGATCGTTTTGAGGTCCTCGACCCGCTGTTCGGTAATACGGCCGTCGTCATACAGAGTATTGGCCGGTTCGAAGCGGTATGCCTTTCCGAAGCTTCCGTCCCGATAGCGGATGATGTTGCCTTCGAGTCCCAGGATCTCGGTCGGGAGAAGCCGTCCGCTCTCTCCCGGCATAGTAGCAGTCGGTCTCGAAATCGCTGCCGGTTCGAGGCCCTTGATCGCATTTCGATGAAGCTTGAAATGCGGGAAAACACGCCGACCGATCACGAAACCGATACCGGCGAACAAAAAGCTGCCGAAAAGAGTTGCCGCAACATGTGCGAAAGATAGATTTGCTGTATCCATTGTTTGTATTTCCTTAATCGCGAATCCAGTCTGTTATTTCCAGTTCCGCATCCAGAGGGGCCCGAAACGGCGCTTGTCTGTCCGCCATCGCGTCGAGCTTGTGAGACAGCCAGCACTCGGGTTTGCTCAGGCGTAAGTAGTTGAAGGTTCCAAGCAGTACCAGGAACGTAAATAAACCAAGCGGGAACCCGAGCGGCACGTATCCGAACCAAAGGCCGAACACGAACGGAAGCAGATATGCCACCCCGGTCGGTATGAGGATGTACTTCCAGTCGGTCGAGTAAACCCCGAACCTCTTTAGCCCGCGAAACACATTGGGTCTTGTTGCTCGTCGTCGCATTGGGTTTCCTCCTAGAAATTTGTATCGATCCCGACTGCACGGCCCTGAGCAAGCTGCCAGAAGACGGCCACGATAGTTCCGAAGGCGAAAGAGAGAAGCGACCCGAAAGCCTGGTTCCCCCATTCCTTCCCGGTCATCTTGTTGTAGATGGCCCATGCCACTCCGACCGCACCAAGGCAAAAGAGAATTATTGCCATCAGCTTTAGTGCCTCGCGGATGATGTTCGAGAGATTGCTTGCATCGCCGGTAAAGATCGGCCCCTGGGCAAACAACGCGGTTGAAAACAGCAGCATCAAGGCGACCGGTGCGAATCCGGTAATCGCCGTTCGTAAGGTTTTGATCAGTTTCTTCATTCTTGTCCTCGCTAAATAAGATCTCTTAACGGCCCCTCATCAGAAACGTCGCGACCGTCAATGACTCGACACGCTCTGCAAGGCTCGTGCCGTTCGCGTGAAGAGTGTGTTGGCACATCGCTTGCGAACGCCCGATTCATGCGAAAACAAGATCACATCGTTGCTGTTCTCCTGCTGTTCGGATCTCTCATAAGTCCGCCGGCGATCTCGTCCCAATCCCGCTCGACATTCACAAGGACATCTCTCTCGAAAATGGATGTGCTTTCACGCGCGGCGTTGTTCGAGCAGACGATAGCCGATGCCGCACGAAAGGAAGGCGTCGACCCGCGAATCTTATGGACGATCGCCTATAGCGAAACTCGATTCCGGCCGTGGCTGACGAGTCCGAAAAACGCGCAAGGGCTAATGCAGTTCATACCGGCAACTGCCTCGCGGTTCGGCCTTGCAGATCCGTATGAACCGAATGCGTCGATCTATGCGGCGGCGCGGTATGTGAGGTACCTTGGAGAACTTTTCAACGGGCGGCTGGAGTCTGTTCTTGCTGCCTATAATGCAGGCGAAGGCACTGTTCTAGCGTATCTTCACGGCAGGACGATCCGTACAAAAGGCAGGCTGATAAACCCTTCTGGACGACGGACGACGGGCGGGGTTCCACCCTATCGCGAAACGATCAACTATGTTTCACAAGGCGTAAAGGTACATCGCTGGCTCCAGCAGCAAGGCCGGTTTCGCGGAGTTTGGAATGAGACCGAGATCTACGCGACCAGTCAAACAAAACCACTGAAGAAAGATGCTTCGGATGAAAACGATACCGCGAGCAAAGCTGTGACAACGGTACTCTATGACCCTCATACAGGTGGCCGTTTTCTCGTCGATAACGGCGGGCAGGACAACTTGCAGCCGATCGATCAGGGCGGGCCGGTCATTGTATCTCCCGATCTTCGAGGCCTTCCTTCTCGGAAAGCGAGATCGACCTTCGCGGGGATCAGTAGACCCTGAATATAGCGGGATCTGGTTCATTATTGATTCTCGTTGGCTTGATGCCGCACCGGTCGGCTTGATTTCACTCCATACGAAGGCAGGAACAACGCGATAACCCTCAATTTTCTCAGATCTCGCTCTGGCATTGCTTTTGCAAATCGGACAAAAGGCAGGGCGACCACGTTAAACGCCGCCTGAAATAATGATGAAAGACAAAACCCTCGAATCAAACGTTTCCGATGACGCGGCGGACATACTTCGGTCGCCGCTTTACTTGACCCGCGATCCCGAAGACATAGTGACGATCTCATCGCTTTTCAAAGCGGTGTGGGTCCTTCTGATCATCCTCACCTTTTGCGTCGGGATCAATATATTTCTTTCATTAAGAAAGGCCGATCGGATCGTGATCGACAAGTCGTCGGGAAGGGTCATCGAACTCAACAACCGCGACTACGGTTCGACGGAGACGGTAAGTATATCCCCGGATACCCCGACAGCCACGGACAAGAAGTATCTCGTAAAAGAATTCCTGACTGCCCTGTATGAAGTGGAGCAGTCCACCCGCGAAACACAGGTGAACAAGCTTCTGCGAATGCTCGATCCGGATCTCTCGATCGCAATGGCGGGGCGTCTTAGACAGAATGGTGTCCTGGCAGCCGAGAAAGCGGAGAGCGTCAATTCGTCGTGGGAACTCCAGGACCTGACTCTTGACGAGAATGACCCCTATGTCTTACGTGCTATCGGGGTTAGAAAGATACGCCGAAAGGCCGCCGGGCAAAACGTCGAAGAATCCGTACAGCTCAAGGCCAAGTTTCTGCTCAAGGACAGCCCTTTTTCGCCTGTAAGGAACGACAACAACCTCAGAACCGGATTCACGATCCTGCGGTTCAGGGTCGAGCCCGTCAATGGTAAATCCGTTTCCCCAATTACGCTTATCGCGGATGAAGCAGAGCAGGAGACAACGTCAACTTCAGCGGATCCCGTTCAGAATCAATAATCCATCAAATCTAATAGACGCCAAACAATTTTATGAACATTCAACTATCGAAACTCGCACTTGCCGCGCTACTTCCGGCGATCATCCTTTGCGGATGGTCAGGATCAGCGGCTCAGTCACGCCCTGCTGTGGGTAAACAAAAGACAGTCAGAACGAAGAAACCTAAACTCTCCCCCAAGCCGGCCGTCGAAGCTCCTGTTAAGCAACTCCTGTCTCCGCAGGCGGCTCCGGTCGAGATCGTCAATCTGGCCGAACCCGATTATCTGTCGGGCGAGGCCAGCGTGACGGTCAATCCCAAACAGCCAACCGTAATACGCCTCGGGCTGGCTCAGAACGCGGTCTCGATCATTGAGTTCCCGGCGGCGGACGGCATTTATTACATCCACGAAGGCAATCCGAAGCTTGCCTCCGTCTTTCATTCCCCGACGAAGGAGACCGACCGGTCGATCACCGTCTATCCGGGAGAATCATTCCTGCCTTCGCGTGACGGCACGACAGCTGCCGCGATAAGCCTTCAGATGCGGTCCGGGCTTGTACTGATACTTGAGTTCGTACCAGTCGGCGATGTGAGAAAGAACGCTCACAGGTGCGTGATCACATATGACCGAGAGGCTGTCATCTCAGCAAGAAGAACCGCAGGGCTGGCTTACGATCTCGGCGGCGAAAACCCTGCCGCGCCAACTCTAAGTTCAAGAGCCGTCTCGAAACTGGTCGGTCCAAGCCCTGTGCCGGAAAACGAAAAGGTTCCAGAAACGGTTCCTTCCGTCGAACATCCGATCCATTCGGCCTATGCGAACTTGAACCGAGCAGGAGGAACAAAGGAGAAGAGGGGACGGAAAATGTCCGAGTCCGAAATATCCTCCCTTGCCAACAGGAAACTTGCCGAGGCCATACGAGATCC
>SXGQ01589018.1_pt1 | contig 13765 bp, 18 predicted proteins | sample 3178371 | NCBI WGS metagenome assembly SXGQ01 (sample SAMN11356859, study PRJNA531348) | freshwater metagenome | isolation source: freshwater sample F1-20 | place: China: Fuxian Lake, Yuxi | collected 2017-12-25
CCGCCAGCCAGTGCTCATGAGAATCTAACTCACCACCTGCTGGGCTTCGACCAGGTGCGCAACTACGACGGCTCGTGGGTGGAGTGGGGCAACGCCGTCCGGGTGCCGATCGAGAAGTGAGGGACAAGCTCCACGAGATCGTCGAGGAGTTCGCGGACACGCCGAAGGAGCTCCGGCTGCCCCTTCTCCTCGACTTCGCCAACTCCCTTCCGCCGCTGCCCGAGCGCCTGCTCGAGGACCGCGACAGCATGGAGCCGGTGGAGGAGTGCCAAGCACCGCTCTTCCTCGCGGTCGACGTGGCGCCCGAGGAGGTGCGCCTCTACTTCGATGCCCCGCCCGAGGCGCCGACCTCACGCGGGTTCGCCGCGGTGCTGCATGAGGGCCTGGACGGCGCCACCCCCGAGGAGGTGCTCGCCACCCCGAACGACTTCTACCTCTCGATGGGGCTCGAGGAGCTGGTCACCCCCCTGCGCATGCGCGGAATGGCCGGCATGCTCGCCCGCGTGAAGCGCCGCGTGGCCGCCGGCATCGAGGCCTAGTCCCGGCCGCGCCGGGCCGGGCGCCTCAGGACCGCAGGGCCAGCTAGGGCGCCAGCAGCAGCTTGCCGCCCTGCACCACCTGCACGGTGGCCGGATACACCGCCTCGCGAACGCCGGGCGTGAAGCGCATGGTGCCGAGCACCGATGGCACTGCCCGCACCCGTCGCAGGCCGGCCAGCACGCGGTCCGGTGCGCCGCCGTGCCCTGCGGAAGCGACGGCGGCGAGCAGCTGCACCCCGCCGAAGCCCTGGGCGGCGAAGGCATCGGGGGTGGAGCGGTACTTCGCCCGGTAGTCGCGCACGAAGGCGCGGCTCGCGGCGTCCCGCTTGTTGGGGTTCCACGAGGCGCTCACGATGAAGCCATCGGTGGCGGATCCCGCCGACTGCAGCACGTCGGGCGTGTTGTAGCCGTTGCCCCCCACCTTCATGAGCGACGATCCCGCCGCGGCCACCGCGAGGTTCACCGCATCGGCGCTGCGCGCCGCGAAGAAGATGGCCTGCGGCCCGGGGGCCACGGCCTGGGCGATGAGGGCGTCGGCCCGACCGCTGCCGGCGGGCATGCTGACGTCGGCGAGCAGGCGGATGCCCTGGTCGGCCGCGGCCGAGCGGAAGGCCTGGGCGGCGCCCTCGGAGTAGCCATCGCCGGTCACCGACACCAGCGAGGCCGTGGTGATGTCGCGCTTGTCGTTGGCGTAGGCCACCGACGCCGGGATGAGCCGGTTCTCGGACAGGCTCACCCGCCAGAAGGTCGGGCCCGCCGCGGACATGTCGAGGGTGGTGTTGGTGACGCCCAGCACCGGGATTCCCGCAGCGCCCGCGATGGGGTCGGCGGCGGCTGCCACGCCCGAGAGCGTCGGGCCCAGCACGGCCGACACCCGCCCGCCCACGAACCCGGTCATCTGGTAGATCGCCATCTGGTTGGCCGACTGGTCATCCGCCAGGCGCAGCCGCACGCGCACGGGCGTGCCACGCGTCTCGGCCGCGGCCAGCGACGCGCCGCGCGCCTGCGAGATGCCGTACGCACTCGCCGACCCGGTCATCGATGCCAGCGATCCCCCCACGACCTCGATGGGCCGGTGCGCCGCCGTCGCGGATGTCGCCAGCGCGAGGGCGCAGGCAGGGGCGGTGATGAGGGCGGCGAGGATCATTCGGCGATGCATGCGGCGCGGCTCCGGGGCGGTGCGTCAGGGAAGGGCGCCACGCGGACGTGCGGCCAGCGGCCGGGGCGCGGCGGCGCGATGGTACGCGATGCGGCGTTAGGCTGACCCCGTGAGCCCCCGTGCCGCAGCACTCGTCGCCATCGCCGTCGGCGGAGCCATCGGCGCGCTCGTGCGCGCTGGCCTGGCCGAAGGACTGCCCAGCGAGAGGTGGCCCATCGGCACGCTCGTCGTGAACATCGTGGGCACCGTGCTGCTGGCCGTCGTGGCGGGGCTCATCGCCTGGCGCCCAGCCCTGCCCCACTGGTTCCACCCGCTGGCGGCCGTGGGGTTCTGCGGTTCACTCACCACCTTCGCGGGCATCCAGATCGAGGCACTCGGCCTGATGCGCCGGGGGCTGTCGGGGACGGCCGTGCTCTACGTGTCCGCCACCGTGGTGCTCGGCCTCCTCGCCATCGTGGCCACGCGTCGCGTGATGGCGCGGGTGATCCGTTGAGCGCGCTTGCGTGGGTGCTCGCGGCGCCCGCGGGAGCGCTCGGGGCGCTGGCGCGGTTCGGCACCGGGCGCCTGATGTCGCGGGCCTTCCGCCTCCGTGCCCCGTGGGGCGTGCTGGCGGTGAACCTGCTCGGCACGTTCCTCCTCGGCCTGCTCGTCGGGATGGAGCCGGCGCACGGGCTGGTACTGGTGCTCGGTGCCGGCTTCCTCGGCAGCTACACGACGTTCTCCACCTGGATGGCGGAGACAGACGAGCTCGCCGAGGGGAGGCGCTGGAATGCCGCCCTGCTCAACCTCGTGGGGCCTGTGATCGGCGGGCTCGTGCTCGGAGCCGCGGGGTTCGCCCTGGGGCTGGCGCTCGCCTGAGCGCCGCGAGGCGGGAGGCTCGGGGGTGCGACCGCCTAGCCGGCGGCGTTGAACACGACGATCATCACGATGACGGCGATCACCACGCACACCGTGGCGGTGATGAACGCGGTCATGAACTTCGGCATCGGCGGGATGGGCGGCAGCTCGGCCATCAACTCTCTCTCAGCGGGTTTCAGGAACCAGCGGGTATTCCACCAGACCCCCGCGGCGCCGTATGTCCCGATGAGCCACGTGCGGGCGCTTCCCGGACGGTCGTCACGCCCATGCCGGGACGTACCGCGACCGTACCCCCTTACCAGCACGTCAGATGGGCCTACCTTTGAGCGAAATACCGCAACAGTGCGAAAGGACGACAGATGTCAATCCGCACACGCGCAGTCGCAATCGGGGCCGCCACGGCCGCCGCGCTGGCAGTCGCCGCAGCGCCCGCCCTGGCCCAGAAGTCCACGACCGTCACCGTGACCACCCCGAAGAGCAACCCGATGGCCTTCACGGGAATGCCCAAGACGCTCAAGGCCGGCACGTACACGTTCAAGTACGTGAACAACTCCGGTATCCCGCACAACCTCAAGGTGGGCTCCTCCGCCACGCCGGTCTTCGCGAATGGCTCGAAGACCGTCAAGGTGACGCTGAAGAAGGGCGCGACCGTGGCCTACGAGTGCACCCCGCACAAGACCGTGATGAAGGGGACCATCAAGGTCACCTGATGACCTGACGGCCGCATGGCACGGCGGGGTGCGGGTTACACCGGCTTGCATGCCCCGACTCACACCCCGCCTGGCCCTCGCCCTCGCCGCCACGGCCGTTCTGTCCGCGGCCGCCGGCGCCGCGCTGGCCAGCACGCCGCCCGGCATCCTCTACTCGGTGGACGCCCGCAACGCCGTGATCGCCTCGCCCGGCGGAGGACCGGCGCAGCTCTCGCTTCCCGCCCCCACCCGGGTCACCTGGTTCACCGACCGCCCAGAGCGTCGAGCCGGATCCATCACGCTCCGCCAGTTGGCACAGATGTGGACGGCCAGCGGCTTCGACACCGACCCGCCCAACGCCGCGCTGGTGCTGTCGCGCCGCGGGCAGGACCGGACGCACGTGGTGGAACTGAGCCTGCCGGTCGTGAGCGGGTCGCGGGTGACGTTCACGACCCGCGCCCTGCCGCGCAGCCGGGAGCTGGGATTCAGGCACACGGAACCGCTGAGACCCGGCCGTTACGCGGCCGCGCGCGTATTCATCGACGATGCCGCGGTCAGCCCGTGCGGGATGCACCTGCAGGCCACGGGGACCAGCCCCGTCAAGATGGTTCAGTGCCTGCTGGCGCCCGGCGCATCCGTGAACGCGCACGCCATCGGGGGGCTGGGCACGGAGCTCTACGCATGCCAGACCGGCGGCGGCACTGCCGGCGTCGGCATCTACGGGTCCACGCGAGGCGTCACGGCATGCGGCAGCCAACTCGACCCGGTTGCCGATGGCGACACCGACCTGGGGGGCCTCGGCAACTTCGTGGGGTGCGCGAAGTATGCGAACACGCAGGCGCTGAGCAACCTCGACACCCAGGCGACGGTGCGCGTGAGCATCGTCTCCCATTCCACCTGCAGCCTGGCGCCGTAAGTACCCCCAGCGGGATTCGAACCCGCGCTACCGCCGTGAAAGGGCGGCGTCCTGGACCGCTAGACGATGGGGGCCAGGAGGCGTGAGGCTACCTTGCCCCGCGAGGGGTCAGGCGGCCTGCACCCCGGGTTCCGCGTCAAGGGCGTCCGCCGGCGGGCGGCACACCTGGCACGGCGACCAGTGGGCCGCCAGGTACTTCCACGGACCGTGGATGGTGTCGCGCACCCCGGGGTCGCCGCGATGGGGAGCCTCGGGGCAGTCGAGGCGGTGGTACTGGCCGAAGCCGCCCCTGCTGTAGTGGGCCACCACTCCCTCGGTGGCCAGGCGATCGCGCTCCGCGCGCATCGTGTTCATATGTGTCCCTCCTCGTGAGGAACCGGGCATCCCATGCCCGTGTCGATCGTTCGTGTCGAGTGCGAAGGTATCACCGCAATCGCTTTCGCCGCCAGCGAACGAGTTCCCCCGTGTCACGTTCCGGCGCCCCGGGGGCGCACCGGTAGCGTTGGGGTCGTGCATGGCGCACCCGACCTCCCCCGCCGCTTCGTGGCGGAGTTCATCGGCACGTACATCCTCGTGGCCGGGGGCTGCGCGGCGGCCGCTGCCGATTACCGCTTCGATGGACTGCTCGGAGGGCACGTCGGCGTCGCGGTGGCATGGGGACTCGTGGTGGCGATGGTCATCTTCGCCATCGGGCACCTCTCCGGGGCGCACATCAACCCGGCGGTCACGCTTGCCTTCGCCACCGGGCGACACTTCCCATGGCGCGAGGTGGCGCCGTATTGGGTTGCACAGGTCACCGGCGCGATGGCTGGCGCGCTCACCGTGGCCGGCCTGTTCGGCACCGAGAGCGGGCTCTCCGTGACGCAACCATTCGACGTGAGCGACCTCGGGGCCGTGGGCATCGAGATCGTGATCACGGCGATCCTCATGCTCGTGGTGATGGCCGTGGCAACGGACACCCGCGCCCAGGGGGCGCTCGCCGCGGTGGCCATCGGAGTGACGGTCGCGGTCATCGGGCTGGTGATGGGCCTCATGGAGGGCGCATCGATGAACCCGGCTCGCTCAATCGGGCCGGCCGTGGCCACGGGGGAGTTCGTGGGGCTGTGGGCCTATCTCATCGGGCCGATCATCGGCGCCCTCATCGGGGTGGCCATCTATGCCTACATGCGGGGGCGCCCCCATCCGGAGGGCAGCCACCCGGATGCGGAGGCCGGGGAGGACCTGGCCTAGCCGTTCACCCCGTGCGCGATTGGCATTCCGACCTATCGTCCTGGCATGGACTTGAACGGGGCACGAGCAGTGGTGCTGGGGGCGACCGGTGGGTTCGGCGCCGAGATCGCACGGGCGCTGGCGGCACAGGGCGCGGTGCTGGCCGTGCACGGCCGCGACGCGGAGCGCCTGCAGCTGATTTCCGCAGAGGTGGGCGGCCACCCGGTGGCCGGCGACCTCACCCAACCGGGCGTGCCCGACGCCGTGATGGACGAGGCCGCGCAGGCACTGGGCGGCCTCGACGTGGTGGTGATGTCGGCAGGCGCAGTGGCCTTCGGTCCGGTGGCCGAGCTGGACGAGGCCGTGCTGCGGCAGGTCGTCGACCTCGACCTCATTGCGCCGATCCTCGTGGCGCGCGCCGCCACACGCCACCTTGGCAAGGACGGCGTGATCGCCCAGGTATCGGCGGTGGTGGCCAACCAGCCGATGGCCGGCCTCGCGGCCTACTCGGCGGCAAAGGCAGGTCTCACCGCCTTCGACACCGCCTTCCGCCGCGAGATGCGCCGCGCAGGGGTGCGCGTGATCGATGCCCGCCCCCCGCATATGGAGACCGGCCTCGCCGCCCGCCCGCTCGCCGGCGAGCCCCCGGGGCTCGCGCAGGGGCGTGACCCGCGCGAGGTGGCAGACGAGCTGGTGGCCGTGATCGGGGGATCCGCTGAGGCCCCCGACTGGATCGACTGACTGCTACTGTCCTCCGGCCCGTTGGGGCGGTTAGCGCAGTTGGTAGAGCACCTGCCTTACAAGCAGGGGGCCGGCGGTTCAAGTCCGTCACCGCCCATTGCTCACCGCTGGTGCCTGGGGGTGTAGCTCAGCTGGTTAGAGCGCAGGACTGTCAATCCTGAGGCCGCGGGTTCAAGTCCCGTCACTCCCGTCAGTCGAAGGGCCCGCTCCGGCGGGCCTTTCGTGTACCTCGGCTCAGGGGTAGTCCACGACAGAGGCCTCGCCGACCTCCATGGCGACGAGCTCGCTGCCGGAGTTCGCGTACAGGCCCCCGGAACCCGTGGTCTTCGTGCACCACAGCGTGGCCGTACCCGCGCCCCCCGTCCACACCCCGGTCACCGTGAACGAGCCCGCGTCCGGCGGGTTCAGGTTCGGTGCCGTCGCAGACCACGCCTGCGCGGGTCCGGTCACGTCGTCGCTCGTGGCCACTCCGATCGAGCAGTACATGACATCCCCGTTGGGCACCGCATACACGACACCGGTGAGGAGGTATTTCTTACCCGCCTCCACCGGCAGGGCGGCGATGCTCACCGGGATGCCGGTCGGCATGGGCACCTGGGACGAGCGGCGGGAGATCACCACGCGCGACGGGCCGGCAGGACCCGTGGCACCGGCGGGACCCGTTGCGCCCGCAGGACCGGTGGCGCCGACAGGACCCGTGGCGCCGATGGGACCCATGGCACCCCGCATCCCGGCATCGCCCTTCAGGCCACGCGGCCCTCGCGGGCCGGATGTGCTCCACGAGGTCGCATTCATCCCGCGGGGGCACCTGCCGTCGACGGTGCTGAGCATCGGTGCGTGCGCCGGTGCGGTGCTGACGCATGCGGTGACGCGGGCCGGCGCATCGGAGCGGGCGCCCGCAGCGATGGCCACACCGGCGATGACGATGATGCCTACGAGCCACAGGGCGATGCGGGCGGGGGCGGCCATGGGAGAGTCCTTTCGGAGCCGTTGCCCCGTACCCAATCAGGTTCGGGCCGGGCTCGAGGCCGCGGGCAGTGCCGCTGACGACGCCAACGCCACGGCGTGCCTCAACGCGGTCAACGCCTACGGCGCCCTGGCGGATGAGATCAAGATCGGGATGGACCCGGGGGCCGCAGACGCATGTCGGGGCCTAGCCGGCGAGGCCTCGCGTGATCGCGACGACGATGTAGGCCAGCCCGGCGAGGCCCAGAACGCGGCGAAACAGGTTGACGCCCGCCGTGAGCTCGAGGTAGGCCCAGACGCCGATGAACACGTAGCCGATGGCGCCAAGGGCATCGGCCCACGTGCCCGAGGCCACGGAGCGCAGGCCAAGGGCGACCAGGCCGATGATGAGCGGCGGGTTGGGGAACTGCGCGATGGGATAGTCGCGCGGCCACGACCAGCCGCGAAGCCGCTTCCACGTGGCGATGAGGGCCTGCATCACCGACACGCCACGGGGATTACGACCACGTGCGCCCACCGTCGTCCGAGGTGTGGATGCGAGCCTCGTGGTCGGCCGCCACGAGCTCGCGCGCCGAGGTCGCCAGCAGGGCCGCGGGCGGCGCATCGATGGAACCGCGGGCCGACCACGATGCACCGTCGTCGGCGCTCATCGCGACATCGCCGTTGGCATCGACGATGAACAGCGCCCCGGGACGGGCCCACGACACGAGGCCGATGCGATCGCCGGCTGCAGCCCACGTGCGGCCCCCGTCAATGGAGCGCCGCATGCCGGACTGCGTTGCCGCCACCACCACGTTCCCTCGCGTGGGGTTCACCGCCATGTCGATGATCCCCTCCGGGGCCTGGCCGACCTTCGCGAGCGTGGTGGGCGTCCCGCCCGCATAGATGGCCCCATCGCTTCCCACCGCGTAGACGCGGCTGCCGCCGGCCTCGATCACGTGGTAGTCGTCGCGCGGCACCGACTCGATGCGCGTCCACGTGGCGCCCCCGTCGTCTGAGCGGCGCAGGCCGAGGGGGTCGGGCTCGTCGCTCTCCGGCCCGGGGTGGCCTGATGACAGGAGGGTGCCCGACGGCAGGGAGGCGAGCCCCATGTAGTCGGCGACCTCCCCCAGTCGAGCCATGGCCCCATCGGCCCCCGGTGCGTACAGCCCGCCATGCGTGCCGATGACGATGCCATCCGATGGCGTGGGGGCGATGCCGTGCACGTGGCCCGCCTCAGGCGGAAGGGTGAGCGATGCGCCGGCCGTGTCCGACGACGGGGTGGATGACGAGCCACAGCCCGCCAGGCCGACCGCGAGGACGGCCGTGGAGGCCCCAACGATGAGAGCGCGCAGCGGCACGATCTTGACTCTATTGGCGTTGGCGCGCCGCGCCGAATCGGGAACGGCGTGGTGAATGAGGCGTGCCGGGCGTAGGGTTCCGGCATGCGCCCCCGCACCGCCCTCGCCATCGCCACCGGCGCCCTCGCGCTGGCGATCCCCGCTGCGGGGAACGGTGCCGTGGTCAGCTTCGGCTACGGCGGCGCCACCGCGAAGACCCCCATCGTGGGATCCGACCAGCACCTGCCGCCGCTCTCGGTGACCACCGACTACCTGGTGAGCCCCGCGATGGGCGCGAACATCGTGGCGCTGCGCCAGAGCGGCGGATACACCGCCGACATCAACGGCACGGTCAGCAGGGCCCGCACCTACCTCGACTCCTGGCTCGACCGCACGTGCGGCAAGAAGGCCTCGGTGGCGAAGGTGCGGAAGTGCCGGGCCATGGTGGTGAGCGACATGGACGACACCCTCGTGAGCTGGTACCAGTACTACGCCGATCCGGCCGTCAACTGGACCGAGAACCCCCCGGTACAGGACCAGATCATGCAGGCCTGCGGCACGCCGGCGATCCAGCCCAGCGTGAACCTGCTCCGGCGGGCGAAGGCGCGTGGCGTGGCGATCGTGGTGATCAGCGGGCGCAAGCAGGCGCAGGCGCCCTACACGGCCTCATGCCTCGAGACGATCGGGGTCACCGGCGTGAGGCAGATCATCCTGCGCTCACCGCAGGATGAAGCGCTCACGGCCGCGGTGTACAAGTCGCGCGCCCGGGCCGGACTCGAGAAGAAGGGCTGGAAGATCGCCTTGTCACTGGGCGACCAGGTGAGCGACATGAGCCTGGGCCACGCCGATGCCGGGTTCCTGCTGCCGAACCCGATGTACTTCATCCCGTAGCCGGAGCCATACCTCTGCGCGCCGCCGGGTTGAGGGGGTCGCGCTAACCTCAACCGGGAAAGCCGACAGTTTCTCCGGAATCGGGCGTCCTTGGCCGGACTCAGCCTCACTCTCGTCTTGATCATCCTCGCCATCGCGGGAGTGGTGGTGGCCATCGGCGTTGTACTCGTGCTGCTGGCAATGATGCTGCGCGTGCGCCGGCTCAGGCGGCGCGGCCTGGAGACCCGTGCGGTGGCCGACCGCCTCGTGGTGCTCGCCCGCGAGGGACAGGACATGCCCTCCGTGCGCGACCTGCGCGTTGACAGTCGCACGCTGGGTGATGCCATGGCGGCGCGCATCCCCGACCTCGACGCGCGAACCCACGCGGAGGTGCTCGACTGGCTGCGCAGAGAGGGCTTCGTCGATGCCGCCCTGCGCCACAGCCGATCACGGCTGTCGTGGAATCGCGCCTTCGCCGCCACGCAGCTGGGCAACATGCGCGCACTGGAGGGAGTGGATGCGCTCGTCCGCCTGCTCAGCGATGACGACTCCGAGGTGCGGGTGGCAGCCGTGCTGGCCTTGGCAGACGTACTCGACGGGGCCGCCGCACCGATCGTGGCCGACAACGTGCGGAGCGGGGTGCTGCCCGACCGCGTGGCGCTCGCCGCGCTCAAGCGGATGGGGCCGAGCGCCGCAACGGGGGTCGCCGAGATGCTCTTCGACCGGGATGCCCGCGTGCGGCGCGTGGCAGTGTCCTCGGTGGCGCACCGGGGCGATCGGCAGTCGGCGGCGGCGCTGCTGGCACGTGCGGGTGATGTGGATGTCGAGGTGCGACGCCGGGTGCTGAGCGCGCTGTTCGTGGTGGACGGCCACTGCGACCGCACGCGCCTGCGGCATGCGCTCCGTGCCGGTGCCGAGGACCCCCACCCCGAGGTGCGTGCGGCGGCGGCCACGGCGATCGGGGCACTGCTCGGCTCCGAGGGCCTGCCCCTGCTTCATTACCTGGCCCACGACCCCAGCTTCTGGGTGACGGCCCGCGCGCGCGCGGCGATGAGCGCCGTGGAGGGCACGGCGGTCGAGGGGTACTCCAGCCTTCCCGCTGACGCGCCGTGGACGGTGGAGCACCAGGCGCGCCTCGTGGAGGCGATGGGTGATGCTCAGGCCGCTCCCGGCGCCTCTGCGGGTCCGAGCATGCCCATGCCCCTGACGGTCGGGTGACGCGGTGTCGGTGCTCTCGATCGTCGCGGTCGTGTTCGGCTTCTACTTCCTGGCGGCGGGCCTGCTGCAGGCCGGGCAGTTGCTCGAGGCCGTCACCGGGGTGCGGCGCGGCGCGCTGGCACGGCGCGCGATGGTGGCCGAGAAACTCGGGGATTCGGGCGTGCTGCTGCCGGTGTCGGTGGTGATCCCCGCGCACAACGAAGAGGCGGGCGTGCTCGGCACCGTCGACTCCATGCTCGCGCTGCAGTACCCGACGATGGAGGTGATCGTGGTCAACGACGGCTCCACCGATGCCACGCTCGCCCTGCTCACCCGTCACCTGGACCTGCAGCCGGCCCATCAGGAGGTCCCGGACATCCTCCCCACGCAGCCCGTGCGGCAGCTGCTGAGGTCGCGCCGTCACCCGAAGGTGCTGGTGGTCGACAAGGCGCAGGGCGGCAAGTCGGATGCCCTGAACGCCGGCCTCAACGTGGCGCGGTACCCCCTGTTCTGCTCGGTTGACGCCGACTCGATCCTCGACCCCAAGGCATTGCTACGGGTGGCCGAGCCCATGGTGCGTGAGCCCGACACCGTGGCCACGGGCGGCATCGTGCGCGTCGCCAATGGCTGCGTGGTGCGTGGCGGCCGGGTGGTGGAGGCCCGCATCGACAGGAAGGTGATCGTGGGCGTGCAGGTGGTCGAGTACCTGCGGGCGTTCCTCCTCGGGCGCATGGCGTGGAGCAAGGCGGGCTCGCTGCTCATCATCTCGGGCGCCTTCGCGATGTTCCGCCGCGATGCGGTGATGGATGTCGGCGGCTACTCGGTGAAGACCGTGAGCGAGGACGCCGAGCTGGTCACGCGCATCCACCACAAGGCGCTGTCCGAGGGGCGCCGCGCGAAGGTGCTGTTCGTGGCCGACCCCGTGTGCTGGACCGAGGTGCCGAGCGACTGGCGCAGCCTGCGCAGGCAACGGATGCGGTGGCAGCAGGGCCTCGTGGAGACCCTCTGGGCGCACCGCGAGGTGGCCTTCCGGCGCCGCTCGGGCGTGATCGGAACCTTCGGCATGCCCTACTTCTGGGTGGTGGAGGTGCTCGGCCCCATCGCCGAGGTCATCACCATGCCGCTGGTCATCATCCTGTGGCTGGGCGGCGAGATACCGCTGTCATTCGCCGTGGTGCTCTTCCTCATCAGCCTCGGCATCGGCGCGTTCTTCTCCAGCGCCGCGCTCGTGGTGGAGGAGGCCACCTACCGCACATACAACCGGCCGACCGACTTCCTGCGCCTCGTGCGCGACGCCATCATCGAGTCGTTCGTGGTGCACCAGCTGCTCGCGGTCTGGCGCGTGGAGGGCACCATCGCCGCCATCCGCAAGCGCGACGAATGGGGCAAGCCCCGACGGGTCGGCGCCACCCAGGAAACGGCACCCCGCGGCGCCGGGGCAGGTGGCGACTGACCCGGGGGCGTCCGGTCAGTCCTCCAGCAGGCCCTCCACGCCCTCGGCTGCGCGCACCGGCGCGTACTCGAGCACCTCATAGTCGGCCATGCCAGAGCTCTTGAAGGGATCCTCCTCGAGCATCGCCCACATCTCCTCGGCGCTCTCCCCGCGGGCCAGGATGATTCCGCCCACGAGCGGCACCTGGCGAGCGGTGAGCAGGATGCGCCCCTCGTCGAAGTTCTTCATGATCCAGGCCTTGTGGCCCTCGAGGAGCTGGTCGACCTCCTCGATGGGGCGGTTGTACGTGGCGCGCAGCAGGAACATCAGGCCTCCTGTGGGTCGATGGGCTCCCAGATGAGCTCAGAGAATTCGATGACGAAGTCAATGCGGCCACCCACCACGTTGCGGGCGGCGCCGGAGTCGTCCAGCGGGCGGATCTCGCCGCACCCCACGCACACGACGTTGTTGAGCCACGCGTAGCGCTCGTCACCCGACGTGTGCGTGGCGGCAACCACGATCTGCCGCGGCGATGGCGGTGCCGGGCGGGCGAAGCCATGCCAGTCGAAGATGATCGTCGCGCCGTCGTCGGTGGTGATCGCGCCCTGGATGTTGGGCAGGGCGTTCTTGTCGATGCGCGAGCGGGGGTGGTTGGCGGCCTGCATGCGACCGGAGATCCTCCCGGTCACCTCGCCCTCGGCCACGAAGAAGTAGTGACCCTCGCTGCCGGCCTCACCCTCCAGCACGGTTCCGTGCCCGCCATCGGGATATCGAAATACCGCGCGGTACAGGGGCTCGAGCTTCATGGCACTCCCACGTCGTCGCCGTGCGCGCACGGTACCCGCAAGGCGGTCCGAAATCCGGAGAACGGTCGATCCGGTGAGGGGTAGATTGCGGGCATGACCCGACGGAGACCCCTCGCCACCCTCGCCGCGGCGCTGGGAGCACTCACGATGATCGTGGCCGCCGGGTGCGGCGGGATGGTGAGCAACTCCGGGAGCGGCGAGCAGAACGGTGCGGGCGTACCGGATGCGGGCACTCCTGCCACGCCGGGCGCGCAGCGGCACATCATCTACCTGTCGGAGTTCAGCATCAGCACGATCCTCGACCGCCTCCTGCCCACGGGGGCGGGCCCGCTCGAGAACGTGCAGGTGTTCCGGCAGATGCCGGCCGCGCAGACCGTGCTGCCGCCCGCGTACCGCATCGCGCGCCTCGACGGCGTGACGCTCGCGAAGCTGCCGGCCGAGGAGATCGCGCGGCGGGTGCGCGTGGCCGTGGACACCACCTGCACCAAGCGCATGCCCTGCACGTCGCACCTGGTGTCGATCGATGACATCGGCGTGGAGTTCAAGGGGGCTGCCGGCAAGCGCCTGAACGACGCCATGGCACTGCTCGAGGACGAGTCACCGTGGGGGTCCACCTACGCCGATCGCGTGGTGATGTACATCCCGATCCAGATGATCGAGGGCATCATGGCCGGGGGTGATGAGGCCGCCGAGTGGGGCAACGCGCTCTCCGCCGTGGCGAAGGGCGAGAGCTACTGGCTCGAGATGTACCCGAACTACAGCGCGGACGTCGACTACCGCATGTGGACCGAGGGCACCAAGGCCATCACCGATGCCATCACCAGCGCCGGCGGGGATGTCAGCCGCGTGCACTTCATGGTCGGCGACTCCACCGGGCGCATCGAGGGCATGCCCGCGGACCTCTGCCCGGAAGGCCAGGGCTGCGCCTGGGCGGCGTCGCGGGCCACCGACCTCAACCGATCGATCAGCGCGAACGGCGTCGGGCTCTACCGGCTCGGCCCGAAGGCCATCGAGGTGCTCTGCGTGCAGACCATCGCCGAGAAGGAGTCCCTCGACGCGAAGAC
>SXGQ01141506.1_pt1 | contig 13764 bp, 21 predicted proteins | sample 3178371 | NCBI WGS metagenome assembly SXGQ01 (sample SAMN11356859, study PRJNA531348) | freshwater metagenome | isolation source: freshwater sample F1-20 | place: China: Fuxian Lake, Yuxi | collected 2017-12-25
ACCATCCGTACTTGTTGATGCAGTAGAAGTTGTTGACGCAGTAGAAGTTGTTGACGCAGTAGAAGTTGTTGACGCAGTAGAAGTTGTTGACGCAGTAGAAGTTGTTGACGCAGTAGAAGTTGTTGACGTACCCTGACGTTGTTCTGGAAACAATCCCCATCCATAATAAAGGCTTTTTAATTTCTGATTATACTCTATGTCCTTTTTTATTATCTCACTTATGGATTTATTGTCACTATCTATAACTTCTAATGCGGAATATGAATTCCCATCAATAAAAATATAACCGTTTTCATTGAATTCTAAATCAACTCTTTGATTATTCTTATCCAATACAGTTACGGTTACGGATGTTCCGTATTTAATCATGCTAGGCGAATTATTTGGTCTAGGACCCCAAGCATATCCGACTTGTATTATACTCTTTCCAGCCATTTATTTATCCGATTTATTTTTGGAATCGTTTATAAGTTTTGACAAATACTGAGTCATCGTAACTAACCCCTTTTTAACCCAATGATCGTCTGGGTTTTCCAGCAGAACCCGTTTTGCCATCTCTATACCAGAGATCATCTTTTTAATATCATCATTTACATATTTCTTTTCGTAACTCATCTAATAATCTCTCATCATCTTTTGATAATTCCACAAACATCCACTCAGTACCGTATTTATCTTCCATTAACAGTGAAGCTATTCTAGCGTATGTTTTTCTTTTTTCTATAAAATTAGATTGAATTTGATCATCTTGATCGGTTGCAATTTCTTTTTTTAATACCGTATCTTTAAGATTGTGTGAATTTTTACTATATTTTTTTATAAAACCACCAATAAACCACATTACCAATCCTAACATTAGAAATTCTAACAGATACATGGATATTATAATACTTATAATCATAATAATAAACAACATCATAAAACAACCTAATTTTAACATATTTTTTTCTTACATATTTTAAAATATTACACTATAAATGTAATCTTTTTTGATGTGAAAAGCAAGTATTATTTTTTATTTTTAGTTTGTTTTTTCTTATTTTTCTTTATTTTTTCATAGAATTTTTTAGAAATTTTATCATCTAAACTTTCTTTTTTAGGTTTAGCCTTTTTTTCTATCTCTTTTATTTCAGAAGGTGGTAGTGTTCCATAAAGATCTGTGTTTTCAATACCCTTGTTGAATACCCTACCATCCGAATGTACAAACTGGGACATAAATTTCCAACCTCTAGGAAATCCTATGGATTGTTTTTTTTCAGTTGGGGCTGGTACTTGTCTTGCCAGGCATCTCCAACATACTGCTCTAATTATATTATCGGATACTTTTATTCGTTCCATACATGGGGATCCTGGATAATATTTACTTACTGGGTTGTTCCCTTCACATGAAATCGTTTTATACTTCACGCTATACTTCCTTTATTTTATAAGCCAAAATCTATAAATCTGTTTGTTGAATCTATTTGATTGTTATAGTAATTCATTATCAATGAGAACACCAATTCCTCTAACGCAATTTCTTGTCCAAGGGTCAAGGATCCTGTATATTTTCCATAAGCATACCAATCTTGATATAATAATGCTTGCCCCTGTTCATCTAATGATGATGTATTAACCCCGTTTAATACATAATTTTTCAATGCTGAATATGAAACCGAGGATGTATTTACTAATGATGCACTATATGATCTATCGGTTATTATCTGTATGAAACCAGAGCTGGATGTATAGGATCCAGGTACACTGGATCCTGACCCTTCGGATGGGGATCCGAGATATGATGCGGTTGCAATTGATGCTGTTATATCTGATTCTAATTTTGTATAAGCAGAGGTGTATATGACATTATAAAGAGATAATTCTTCCTTCGTATAGCCATACATATTCATACCTCTTCTGTATGCTACTTTTATATTATCCTTAATGTATCCCATTCGATTCCTCAAATTTCCGATAATAAAACATCTGGTCTAGATATTATTTCCAGATTACCAATCTCATCTTCTACTAATACAAATTTTTTATCCCACGATATTATATTGGAGCTGTCTAGGCATCCATATCTTTGGAAGTATGACGTATGTTCTTCGAAAATATTTTCTATATCATCGTATGATTCATTATCATCGAATATGGGTATACTATTTTCTTTAAAAATAGTGGAATACTCAAGATCTGTTAATTTTTTCAGTACATCTCTAAATTCATCAGTGTCTTCCTCAAAATTGGAGTTTACCCAATCTATTAACTCTTCTCTAACTAGTTGAAATTCAAGGTAGTTAGTTTTTAGATCTTGAAGATTATGTGAGTCGTTAACACTTTTAAACTTCTCTTTAAATACTTTTTCTAATTTATAAAATTCATTGCTCATGTATGTAGTCCACAATTTTTGACTCTGATATAGTTTTTACTTCAAACGGATCTAAACAGTCTCGTAAATACCTAGTAACCTGAACTTCGGCATCCGTTATAGATACCGCATTAACAACATAACTTCTGTTATGTTTTTTGATCTTTCCTTCATTTTCAATTTCGAATTGAACTTTAGCTAAATAAAAAGCCATAAAACACCTTTAGTAAAAAACATTTGTAATTGTAATATAAAATACATATTATTATTGATATATGCAACTTTTTTTTTAATTATGGGTAAAATATGATAAAATATGTAATAATATTGGCGATAACATTAATTGCTACTGTAAATAACTATGCAAAAGAGTGGATAATAAAGATACCATCTAAAAAAGTCAGAATGATTTCTGCTAAGGGCTTAAAACACCCAAATTGGTTTATAACCAAATATAAGATAAAGAATTTTGTAAATTTATCGTTTTTTGACAACTCGTTCATCCCACCGTATAGGGATGATTCTACATTTAAACCAAATAATGGTAAATTTTGGCCATATTTTACAATAGACTTGCCTAAAATATACTCAGTTCCAGCATTATCTCCAAATATATTTTTCTACAAAAGTGACGCTGTTCCCGCTATATGGTCTAAATATATTGCTTCTGGGACACCTTTGTTGATAAAAGACGGTGTATCTCAAAAAATATACTCAAGTTCATTCACAACTGCTAAAAGACCAAGAACTGTTGTTGGTCGTATTGGAGTAGACACATTGTTAATCTTTATTACTAGTGGTATGCGTATCACCGATTTACCTGCTAAAATGCAGTCACTCGGTTGTACAGACGCGTTAAACCTAGACGGTGGGGGCTCAACCATATTGTACATGGATAATTCTTATGTGTATAAACAGAAAAAAATACGCTCTTATCCAAATTTACTAACATGGTAAAAAAAAAGTTGCTTTGTATTAATATTTTTTGTATATTAAAGTGAACACGGGAAAGCTGTGAACACTGAGAAAACTGTTATACAGATATAATATATTTATATTAATAATATTAATAAAATATTGTTTGTATAATATTTATATTATCAGTATATTATATGTTGATATATCATTTATTATGATAGATCATGTATCTCTCGCTCTTTGAAAATATGGTCGGTATATGTTTTAATCCTATCGTTAATACCAACGATAGGATTCGTTAAATATATTATCCATAAATGAGGACAGGAATATGACTAACAAATGTAAACGGGTTATAGCATTATTCTTAATTGGCTTTTGTTTTCCGTTCATGGCAATGACTACTACGGTTAATAAGGGTTCTGAATACAAAGCAGAAACAATGAAGAAGGTGTTATATTCATCTATCGTTTGGGTTGAGTCAAAAGGCAATGCAACCGCACGATCAAAGGATGGTTCACTTGGTATAGTACAAATTTTACCAGTAATGGTGAAGGAAGTGAACCGAATCTGTAAAATGAAAGGTATACATAAATCATTCACTTTACAAGATAGGCTAAATCCTGAAAAGTCAGAACAGATGTTTTGGATTTTTCAGAATTTCTACAATCCCAACATTAACTGGGAAACCATCACAATGAGTGATATGGAAATGATTGCACGAAAGTGGAATGGAGGTCCTAATGGACATAAAAAAAGTGCAACTAAGCACTATTGGAAAAAAGTATCTAGAGAGATTTATAATGATGTTAGATCTGCTGGATACACAAGTTAAAGTTTTTTTTACATCTATTTCGATGTGAACTACGAGAGAATTTAGTCGCAAATTTAGTAAATATTTGCGACAATTTTTAATACCGACCATTTTCTCTCTAATAAAAGTAAAGCAAATTAAATTTAATCTTTACAATTCATATTTATATTCAATTGAATACTTAAACATTTTGAGTTAATCATGGATATATTATTATCATTCGCATTAGGCTTTTTCGTAAGTTGGATAATTTCTAGTAGATATCAAATCGAATCATCAGAATGTAATTTGAAGGATTGTATGATCGAGATAATAAGTAAATATGATCATAGTAAAAAAGTATGCGATGAGGTTAGAAATTACTCTATGAAGCAAATTTTTAGTGGAAATCATGAATACGTTGAAGTTATAGACACTATAACAAGGAATTCAAATGACAAAACATGAAAAAAAGTTAAAATCTATGTTAAACTATTATGAAATAGATTTAAAAGGAAAGAGGAGTGAAAAACTATCTAGTAAGGATTTAACTAGATTTATAGACAAGTTTAATAGAAATTATGATGTTAATGTCATTTCAGAAATCATAAGCAAACTTAAAGGCGAAGAAAACCACAATCCAGACGACGATGACCAGATAGACTACTTTTTAGATAATTCCGATTTAGAAGACGATGGGCTAAGCACAGATAAGAATCTAGATAAACCAACAGAAAATAAAAATTTAAATGATTTAACAAAAAATAATAACGATCCAGTAGACAGCGATATAAATAATTTTTTAAAATGGCTGACATTAGTATTGTATTCTGCGGATCATACAGTTAGTATAGCGAGTAGTGGAAAATCTATAATAATAAAACTAGTAAAAATAGACAAAGGTAAAAAATAAGTTATGTATTCCGTAAAATTTGTTTCGATAACAAGACCCACAATTGACGGTATTCTTGAAAATATGTCTCCAGAAGAACTAATAGTTTATATTGCAAGAGTTAGTAATCCATCAAATCAAACAAATATGGAGACTGCTCCCAAATTGATAAATTATTTGATTAAACACAAACACTGGTCTCCTTTTGAATTTGTTGATATGACGGTTGAACTGGTTACTCGTAGAAGTATAGCTGCACAGATCCTTCGTCATAAATCATTTTCATTTCAAGAATTTTCTCAAAGATATTCAACTGTCTCAAATATTGAGCCAGTTCAGTTGAGAAAACAAGCAAAAACAAACAGACAAAGTAGTGAAGATTTTATAGAAGATTTTACACTTAATAGAGATGTTGAGCAACATTTTTCAAACTCAAAAATGTTATATGATAAATTAATAAATGCGGGGGTTTCAAGAGAAACTGCAAGGGATGTATTACCTTTAGCAACCGAGAGCACACTGTATATGAAGGGATCAGTACGCAGTTGGATTCATTATTTAGACTTGCGTTGTTCACCCGATACGCAATTAGAACACAGACAAATTGCAGATGCTATAAAGGTAATATTTAATAATCAATTTACAAATATTTCAGAAGCATTAGGTTGGAGAAAGAGTTATGGACCATAAGAATTTTAGTAATAATGATATCAATTTATCGAAGCAAATAGTTTATCGTGGGATTGGTGACAATGAAAGTATACTTCATTTTGGCGCATGTGATAAAGAATTAAATTTTGTATCAACATTAAATGATTTAGAATTAGATGTACAATACACCGCAGTTGATGTTAATAAAGACCTAATAGAAACATTGTTTTCCAGTCAGAACATTCCAAAACGAAACCATCAATGGATATCAACTTACGATAATATGCAAGATTTTATATCCAATGTATCTGAAGAACGATATCATTGGACGATAATAACTGGTATTTTTGATAAAGTAATATATCGAGATTCCCATTATCAATTTATTTTTACAACCGTTGAAGAATGTATGAGATTTTCAGATAATGTTATTTTTACTTTAAAAAAATATGTGTTACCAGATATAACACACAATCCCGCGTTTACGTTTGAAATATTATCATCTAGATATAATTCAGTTGGTTTACAAAAAATGCAAGACAATACATATTTATTTCATATCACTAATTAAAGGATTAATTTATGTTAGAAACGTTATTATATGCCGTAGGCATTTCAGTTGTAGTAGTATTTGCAGTTTATTGGTTTTATTTCAGAAAACAGGTTACTGATTTAAGAGATAAAGTTCAAGACAAAAAAATTATTATAACATCATTAATAGATCATCAAACTAAGATAGAAAAGGATGATGTTAAAGTCTTAAAACCAGTAAAGCAAAAAAAGGATAATAAAAAGAAACCATTGTCTAAAAAAACTAAAAATCCTATTAAATAATTTTTTGGAGAAAACTAAGTGAAAAATAGTTTAAAAATGGTGTTGATTTTGTTTATTTTAACTTTATACGGATGCAATGAGCAATTGAATCAGCCACAAGATATTACAATGTTTGAAAAGAGAACACCTATAACAAATCGCGATAGCGTAAAAAATCGTGTTCCACTTCAGAGAGCATTAGAATGTCTTAATCTAACCAGAGACCAAAAAATAGTAATAGACAGCATTATTGGTGAAGAAAGACTTTGCTCACTAGAGTGTAAAAAAGAATTTCATGATTCAATAAAAACTCTACGAGAAGTTTATAAATCAGAGTTAGAGAAATATAGCAATATGGAAAAAAATGATCAGATAAACCGAGAAATAGAAATATTAAAATTCCAATTTCGTCAAACACAACGCGATTTGCAAAAAGAATATCGTAAAAAAATGGACGAATGTGTAAAAAATACATTTGTTTTCATTGAATCTATTTTAAGAAAAGACCAACTTACTTTATGGAACTTGTGGAAGGCAACAGGCAAAATTCCATGCGATAGAGTTGGTAAACCATAATTACCCATTGTTCGGAATGGAATCGGGTAGATAAACTATCCACTAAAACCCCTCAAATTCGAGGGGTTTTTTATTATTTATTTTTAATAAAAGTTTTGGTTTTTATAAAAAAATTTCATATATTTTATATCGTGTATAGACCGCATTTATCTTGAAATAGAGGTGAGTAAATATTATTTTTTAATAATTATTAGTAATACATTACTGATAAAATGTGTTAGAATTATTGAAAACTCTGGAGTGTGTAGTGATAAAATTAAAAAAATTACTATTCGAATTAAACGAAAAAATGATGCTTTCTAGCTGGTTTGAATATTCAAAAATAGTTGCTGAGGCATATAAAGAAGCACCAGAATACGATACATCTGCAGTTAAACACTGGCAGAAACTAAAACAATCCAATGAAATATTATTCAGAAGATTGTTATCTAGAACGGAGATAATACCAGTTAGTGAAGATTCATCCAATAAAGGAAAGACTATTAGATTAATGGGAAAAGATTACGATATAAAACAAGTATCGGGCGAACCATATACTAGTCAAAAAGATATGCGCATAGACTGGAAGAGTACAAGAAAGCTAATGATAAGTATAGATCATTCAGATCACCCAGTGTTTTCTGTAGAAGACAATGTTATTTTTAGAACGGTTCATGATTTCATAGTTCATATATTAGGAAATCATCCGTTTGGTGTTAAAGGAGAAATAGCATCATATAATTTACACTCAAAATTAGCACCACCAGATGCTCTACCAGCACTATTTACAGAAATAGTTGGTCAAGCATCATATGCTGTTGTTTATGGATCATTCCCCGTTCAAAAAATAGCAATTTTAAAAGGATTTGATTATAGAGAAATGGGGAAAGTTTCAGGTTATGACATAAAAAATAAAAAACTGATGAAGAAGGATGAAAATGAATAATCTAATTTCATTAAAAAATATAATATGGTTGTGTGCCATAGGATTGGCTATTTTTTCTGGATATTATTCTGTATTTGGGATTTCTAAGTTATTTTCTGGTAATGCTTGGTCTATTATTGGAATGGCTATAATGTTAGAAATTTCAAAATTGGTAGTGATAACATTTTTACATGATCATTATTCTACATTAAAATTAAGTTTTAAGATATATCTAACTGTGGCAGCCTCAGTGTTAATGATTATAACTTCGATTGGTGTCTATGGTTATTTAACAAATTCTTATCAAGAAACTGCAAAATCTGTATATGAAGCACAAAATAATATAACATTATTAGATCAAAAGAAAAATATTTTTATAGAACAAAAGAATAAATTAGACACATTAATTTCTCAGAAGAATAGTAGAATAAATTCTTATGATAAGATAAGAATTTCTCAAGAAAATTCGCTTAACACCCAACTCACACAAAAAAGTAATACACGTGTATTACAAAAAAATATACAAAGTATAGATAAATCAACACAATCACTAAATGATGAAATTTCACTATTAAGTTCAAAATCTTTAGCAATATCAGATAGTATATCGGTTATAGAGCAACTTAAATTATCGATAAATAATTCAACATTTAAATCCGAACTAGGGCCTTTATTATATTTAAGCCGAATAACAGGAATGGGGATGGATCTGGTTGTTAATTGGTTTATAATAGTATTAGTAGTAGTGTTCGATCCATTGGCTGTTAGTTTAGTTATAGCAGCAAACCATTTAAAAAGTATAGAAAAACAAAGAGAGATTAATAAAAATGTTGCAAACATAAATACGCAAATAACCGATGCAGTTACAACAAATATTAATATAACTGATATTAATACAGATCACAAAATTAATGTAGAAAACGATGAAATAGTATCTAATGATAATATCAGTGTCAACGATGACATACCAGATAATACTATAGAAACTGACTACGAATCAAAAGAGAACAACATTAAGCCTATAGAAGAAAACGCATTAATAGAAAATGAACTATCTGAAAATATTATAGATACCGATGAAAATCAAATTGAACAGCTAGCCGAAACCAACATGAGTCTGAACGAAGAACAAAATAATTTTTATCAGGAAGATAGACCAATTAGTTATCGTAGAGGCATATCATTGTAAGGTTTTATTTTAAAAACTTAATTCGGAGTTATGTATGGAAGATTTGTATGATGGGAAGATACACGAAGATGTAGATAAAAAAGAGATTCTTGCGGAAGATATACCTACAAAATGGAAAGAAGCAATAACTCAAATAGATTACGGGATAGATGTGTCCACATCATCAATATTATTGTTTGGGGATATAATGGATGGGACACTATTCGATATAATGACCAAAGTTAGAGGATTGTTACATATGAGATCTGACTCTGATTCAAATAAACCAATAAATTTAATAATAAATTCAGATGGTGGATCGGTTTACGAAGCGTTAGGTATAATAGATTTTATGGAAAGTATTGATGTAAAAATAAACACCATATGCCGAGGTAGGGCGATGTCTGCAGCAGCATTAATACTATGTTCTGGAACTGGAATTAGAGCAGCCTCTCAAAATAGCACTATAATGTTTCATGAAATGAGTAGTGGAATATATGGAAAATCTTCAGATATGAAGGCAAATGTTCAACACATGGAACAGTTAGAAAAAATATTGGTAGATATAATGGTTAGAAATTCAAAACAAACTAGTGAGTTCTGGATATCAAACACTATAAAAGATTTTTACATAACACCCAAAGATGCTATAGAATTAGGTGTAATTGATCAAATTATTTCACAAAAACATAAAAGAGGGTAAAATGTTAGTTGGTATTATTATAGTATCCATATTATTGTCTATATCAATATTTGTTAATATAAATCTAATAAAAAAATTTGATAAATTAGAGGAAATAGCATCAAATTCAGTTGATGCATTATTGGAAAACGAGAAATTTTTAACAAGTTTGAAAAATAGACTTCTATCACAACAATCATATTTACGTCAATTAGATAGAATAGGTGCATTTGAATCAGATGATGAAACTGGATATTTTTTTAAAGAATTAAAAAATATAGTAAATGATATATCAGTTTTTTTTGGAGAAAAACCAATAGAAGAAGAACAATCGATTATTGCAAAAAACAAAAGTTTTGAAGCAAGATTTGAAAAAGATTATTAATATTAATTATTCACAATATAATGGCCGTATATGAAAAAACAAAAACAGAACATTTATTTCACACAAGATACGGAAGATGCTATAGTCGAATACATAAATTCTACAGACGATGTTTATAGAAATTTATTGTACTCTAAAAAAATACATCCTGCATTTTATAAGCTAGCAGAAATAATGATACATAGATTTAAATTTTATAATTTCGATGTACCACATGAAGATATAAAGCATGAAGTAATATCATTTCTTCATGAGAAAATACACAAGTATAAATCCGAGAATGGAAAAGCATTTTCATATTTTTCAATAGTTGCAAAACATTATTTGATAGCCGAAAATAATAAGAATTATTATCACTTCAAAAGAAGCCATGATGTGGAATTGATAGATTTAGAAAGAAACGTTGCTAATGAACAATATAAGATGGAATCAATAGAAGAGAAAAAAGATTTTATAGATATTTTTACAGTTATAATGGACAAATATTTAATGGATATTTTTGTAAAACAGAGAGATTTGCAAGTCGCAGATACAGTGTTATATCTTTTTAAATCTAGGGAAAACATAGAAAATTACAACAAAAAGGCAATATACATATTAGTTCGAGAAAGAACTGGTGTTAATTCACAATACATAACCAATGTTATAAACAAAATTAAAAAAATATACTTTAAACTATATGCAATGTATAAGGATGCAGTCAATATAGAAAAATTGACATTAGATGAATTTAAAAACATTATAAACAACTAACATATTTATTTATGAGCTTTGATAAAGAAATATTCGGAAATAAAAAATTTTCAGATATATTAAAAGATATCTATGAAAATCAAAAAAAGAAAGACCGTCAGATAAACCTTTTAATAGCGGATATAAAACCCCTTATACAAAATATAAGTGATGCTGTAACATTAATACCAATAATAAAAGATTACATGGAAGTTGCTGTAAAAAACGATGAACATTTATTAAAAATGGCAGCAGTAATACAGCGTAGTATTGGAAATGGAAATGACGATCAATCTTCATTTTTAACAGAGGAAGAAAAAAATGCTCTGCTTAATGAAATCAAATCAATCCATAAGGAAACAGAGGAAACAGATATAGATGATGCGAAGAAATTTACAAAAAACGATACTGAATGGTAGTGAGTACGAATTAGTACCCGCTGAAGTAGTATCGGTTGATTTTGAAGGGAATGATAGGGAAAGATTATACACCGTTGGATGTATAATCTTAGGGGCATATGGGTCTCGTGCTGGTGATATAGTAACGGCAAGGCCCATAGATGTTAATATAAAAAATATCCCCATAATAGGGGAATGTGTGATGCTTATGAAAGGACCAACATCATATAATGCAGCACTTTCAACTGGAGCAGAATATTATTATACTAACCCTATACCAATTCATAGTTCTGTTCATCATAACGGAATACCTGGGATAAGTAAATTCGTTGCAAAAGCCGATGTATCACAAACACAAAAAGACGAAACTGAAGCAACTGATGGGGTTCCAAGGAAATCAAATGAAATGGACGAACCCGATTTAACTTTGGATAAATATTTCGTAGAACGAAAGGATGTTTATCCCATACAACCATATTCTGGTGATTTAATATTCGAGGGAAGATGGGGACAATCGATAAGAATGGGATCCACCATAGACCTACGTAGAAACTACCCAGTAAAACCGAAGTGGGGAGACGATTGCGATCCAGACGGAAACCCAATAACGATAATCTCAAATGGAACAAATCCTAAAGACAAGACATATAATGAATACATAATAGAAAACCCAGATACAGATGATTCATCCATATGGCTAACTTCTGGCCAAAAAGTCCAATTTAACCCAGCATCTGAATATACACCATCCATACGATCTAAAGGTGTGGATATTTTTAAGAAAAGGGAATTTTCTGGAAACCGCACATTAGTAGCATCTGATAGTATTATATTAAATGCTAAAAAAGACGAATTTTTAGCATTCGCCAAGAATGGAATAGGACTATCTAGTGACAATGCAATATCTATAGATGGGAAACAAATAGTAGAAACCGAATCGTCCAGAATAAATTTGGGTATAAACGCTATGTCCCCAGCATTGTTAGGCGATAGAACAATGGATTGGTTAAATAGACTATGTAACGCATTATCAGAAACCCTTTTACAAATAACAAATATAATACACCCAACAGGAACTGGGCCATCTGGTGTACCATTAAATAGCGGTGCATTTAATTCTATAAGATCAAAAATACAAGGTTTGAAATCCGAAATAGATACACTACAATCTAGATTAGTTTTTTTGAATGAAAATTCTGGAGGACCTAGTGGTGAAAGTATAAACAATCAGGAAAATGAAATTGTAAAAGAAGAAAAACAAAAAAATAATGAAACTAATAAAGAGCAAGAAGACCCACAGGACACATTATTAAGTGGAAAATCATTCACAATACATGAAAGCTATTCATTTTTATACAATCCAATAACTCAAGAAATATACGCAGATAGAGAATCTATAGAAAAAACAAACCCAACAATTATAATTGCATGGGAAACCGAAATGGCGAGATATAAAAGAACTGGAAATTTTGATTCATCTATTTTTAATAAAGTATTTTCAGAAAATATACGTTTGAGGAATATAACAATATCACCAATATTAAAACGAGATTTATATCCATCACCAACCGATGATGAGTATATGTTAGAAGCGTATAGTTGTTCGCAAATAAGACAAATATTAGGCGATTCTACATTTTGTAGTGAATGTGATGTGGATGAATCTGAAATATTACGTGGTAGATTGGAGTCCATATACAATAATAGATGTTTGGAAGTTAAAAAACAAAAAGAACCAGTTAAAGGATCAATTATAACGAAAAACATTCTATTTGATACTAATAGAGACATTATAAAACCAGAGTCTATGATAATTATAAATGAACTACAACAACTCTTAAATGACTATCCAGAATCCGAGATAGAGGTAGCAGGTCACACTGATTCAAATGGGAATGCAGCAGATAATCAAGCATTATCGCAAAGAAGAGCCGATGCTGTAAAACGATCTCTAATAGAAAAAGGCATTTCTGGAAACAGAATAACTGCCATAGGTTATGGTGAATACAAGCCTTTATACAATAATTCAACTATAGAAGGTCGTTCTAAAAATAGAAGAACTGAAATTAAGTTTTTAAAAACATAATAAATTAATAGAGTATACTTGCAAATGTTAGATGATGTAATAGATATAATAGACAGTGGAATTGGGTCAGTAGACCCATTATCGGATTTGTCACAAATGACTCTTGAAGATATTGAGGAAGAGCTGAGGGTCGGGTCTGAACAGTTTTGCATAGGATGCACCCAACAGCAACTTCTGGAAAGAAAACAAGCAGTAATAGATGCATATAATGCATTAAAATCCACAAATGCGAGTGATAATAGATATTTTGAAATAAATCAACCATCATCTGGTATAAGCGGTAGAACACCATTCTTTCTTAGTCCAGATTATGACAGTGAGCAAAATTGGGACGATCCACTGGATACATCATTATATCCATGGCCAGGAGATCCCGATGAAAAATTAGAGCTGTACACTTGTCCTCAAATAGAACA
>SXGQ01225748.1_pt1 | contig 13762 bp, 11 predicted proteins | sample 3178371 | NCBI WGS metagenome assembly SXGQ01 (sample SAMN11356859, study PRJNA531348) | freshwater metagenome | isolation source: freshwater sample F1-20 | place: China: Fuxian Lake, Yuxi | collected 2017-12-25
GGCCGCACCGGCCGCGCGCTCTCCACCGGCACCGCGATCACCTTCATCACCCGCGAAGACCTCGGTGACCTCCGTCGCCTCGAGCGCATCGTCGGTAAGCACCTGCACTGTGGTAAGCTCCCGGGCTTTGACTACACGCAGCAGGCTCCGGCCCGCACCCCGGAAGATTTCCAGCGTCATCAGGATCCGCGCGCCGGCGCGCACCATAGCGAACGCGAAGGCCGCCCGCAGGGTGGTCGCAATGGCGGCTATCGCGCCGCTCAAGGCAGCTACCGTCCTTTTGGCCGTCCCGGGACCCGTCGTAGCGGCGGACCTAAGTAAGATCAGAAGAGGCCCGGAGGCTCAGAGGCCCGGAGGCTCGGAAAATCAGCCCGGCGGCCCCGGGCTTTTTCGTGCCTTACCGCGTGGGGTGCCCTTGCGGCAGGCGTCGCTGCAGAAGCGGATTTCTGCCCAGCAACGTTCCCATTTCTTCCGCCAGCCGAACGGCCTTTGGCAGGCAGGGCAGATTTTGGTCGGTAAATCAGCTTTCTTGACTCCACGCATGCTTCTCTAGGTGTGGGTACTCCTTGCCAGAGCAAACCAAACCTCAGGATGTTGTCGTCTTTGTCGGCGTGGCTTATGTTCGCACGCGTTCGAGTCGGGTGATGCGGCGATCAAGGGGGATTTCGATCAGGAAAAGTTCGACTATCCGCACCAGCTGGACGGCCAAGAAGCTGTCCGCTTCGAGGAAGGGTCGGCAGAAGAGGTCGACGCACGCCCCGAAGGCAGCGAGTAAGGTGAAGAGCCTCCATCTATGTTGTTGGCCGCCCCTGACGGGCTGAGTCCAAGTCCAGTGGGCAGGTAGTTTGTATCGGCTGGTTTACCGGCGGAGCGTTACGTCTGCAGGGAGCGCGGAATCCTGAAGGATAAACAATTAACTTTTAGTGCGAACCGGTTTTAAATAGACGACATCATGCGACTAACCCTCCCCGGCCGCTGGATGCCCTTCATCGCCCTGTTGATGATGGCGCTGGCGCCGCTGAGCGCCGCCGAAGCCCCCAAGCCCAACATCATCTTCGTCCTCTTCGACGATCTCGGTTACGGCGAGCCGCCGAGCTACAATCCGAAGTCAGCCCTGCGCACGCCGAACCTCGATAAGTTCGCCACGCAAGGGATGCGGTTCACGGATGCGCACACGGCCGCGGCGGTTTGCACCCCGACTCGCTATGGCGTCCTCACGGGACGCTATCCGTCACGCATCGGGCAGTTCGGCGTGCTGACCACGTTCTCCAAGCCGATCATTCCTCCGGGTCGCCCGACCGTGGCGTCGTTGCTCAAGTCTCAGGGCTACGCGACGGCTTGCATCGGCAAGTGGCATCTCGGCATGGATTGGGTGGCCGGCAAGCCGGGGAACGAAAAGGAAGTGCCGATCGGGGCGAAGACGACCGGCGGTCCGAATGCGCTCGGCTTTGATTACTTTTGCGGCTTCACGCACGCGCGGAACATCGGCACCATCATCGAGCAGGACCAAGTTGTCGCCCATGTGGCGCCGGTGGAAAACCAGCCGCTGATGGCGAAGAAAGCGCTGGAGTGGCTCGGCCGAAGGAAAGCGGGCGAGCCGTTCTTCCTCTACTTCCCGGTCGGCATTCCGCATGAGCCCAACGTGCCCTCCGAGGAATTCATCGGAAAGAGCGGCGCCAAGGACCTGGTGAAGAACGACCCGAAGTATGGCGACTGGCTTTTCGAGGGCGACGCCTTCTTCGGCCGGATTCTTGAAGCGCTGGAGCGGAATCACCTCGCGGAGAACACCCTCATCATCGTCACGAGCGACAACGGCGCCGAACAGCGCATCTACGAGCCTTTGCGTGAATCCAAGCGCAGTATCTATGAAGGCGGACATCGGGTTCCGTTCATCGTGCGCTGGCCGGGTAAGGTGAAGCCTGGCACGGTGAATGACCACACCGTTTGCCTCAATGACCTGATGGCCACCGCCGCTGAGGTCACGGGCGCGAAGGTCCCCGCTGGCGCCGGCGAGGATAGCGTGAGCTTGGTTCCCGAATTGCTCGGTACCGCGAAGGACGGCGTACGCGAAGCCACCATCCATCAGTCCGCCGCGGGCGATCTGGCCCTTCGGCAGGGCCCTTGGAAGCTGATTTTCCACAAGGACGGCCGGCGCGAACTCTTCAACCTGCAGGTCGACTTGAGCGAAACGACCAATGTGAGCGCGGCGACCGGGGAGATCGTCCGTACGATGACCACGCTCATGCAGCGCTATATCGCCGATGGTCGCAGTACGGTGGGGGTGGCGCAGAAGAATGACTTCAACCTCTCCATCGGTGCCCGTGAAACCAAAGATAAAGGTAAGAAAAAAGACCCCAAGGCGGCCGCAGCGATGAAATCGACGGCCGAGCAGGCGCGTGAAATGGCTTTTGCTGCGGATGCTTCCTTTGATTAAGCCCAGACTCCGAGGTCGAGGTAAGGAGACACCCGGCCTAAAGGGTGGAGCTTAGGCGGCTCTGTCAGTGTGCGGACGCGACGCAGTCGCGCCCCTACCAAAGAGGCAACTAGGTCAGTACATGGTGCTGTCCCTACCTGTCATTGACCGAGCTCGATCGACTTCACGCGCGCGCTGGTGGTCTGCGGGGAGATCGTGAGCGTCGCGCGGTGGTAGGCGCCGTCGTAGCCGGCCTTGGGGAGCGGGATGGCGAGTCGGCGCATCTGGCCATCGGCGACAAGCGGTAGTGCCAGCTGGATATCCGTGCCGCCCGTATTCAAAGGATGTCTGCTGAGCGTGAGGGTCGCCTTGGCCCCTTCGCCGCTGAGGGCTGCCTCGATGGTCAGCGTGGTTGCTTGTTCGGCCTGCCAGAAGGTGAGTGGGCTGAGCGCGCGCAGGGGGGTCTTGCCGTCCGGACGCAGGTCGAGTTCCCCGCGGATCGGCCAGCCTGCATACGTGCCGACGCCCACATAGAACCAGCCTTGGCGGTCGGCGGTGAAGCGCCAACGGGGGGCAGGCGGATGACGCATGGCGGCCACCTCTTGGGCGCGCGCGCGGATGGTGCTCAGATTGCCCACCACGAGTTCGTAGTCATACTCGTAGCGGATATCGTGATCGAGGATCTCCTTGCCTTGCCCGGCCAGATAGCCCGTGGCATTCGCGCGTGTATCATTGGGCCCTGGTTGGCCGGCGAAGCCCCCCGTGTGGTCGGTGCGGAAGGGCGTGATGAGGCCGATGCCTTCATCGGCGGCATTGAGCAAGGCGGACCAATGCTCCGTCGCTTCCCAATAGACCCACGGGTGTTTCGTCTTGGATTTCGGTTGCTCGGTGATGGCTTCGCCGGTGAAGGGTCGGGTGCCGACGTAGCTGACGACGCGGAAGAAAGAGCCGTTCGCATAGAGCGCGGGGAGTTCCTGTTGGCGGGCGGCGTAGCGCGTGCGGTCGGACCGCGCGTTGGTCAGGCGGGAGCGCACCTTCACCCAGGTGCCTTCGAGTTCGAGCCAGGAATCGAAGGTGCATTCGGCCGGTACGTTGTTGAGCGGCCACTGCATCGGGATGCACGTCACGTGCAGTTTCTTGCCGTCGTTTTCGTGGGCGATCACCTTCGACGGGTTCTTGAAATCATCGCCCGTCTGGATCGGATTCCAGCCGAGGTGTTTCCAGTGCGCGGAAGGGGACTGCCCTTTCTCCGTGTACGGCACCGGGCCGGAGTAGAAGGACATCTGCACCTGCCGGCCAAGGTCGTGGTTGTTGATCAGGTTGCGCCCGCCCTTGGGTGCCAGGTAGACGATGGCCCCGCCGTGGTTGAGATCGACCCCGACGCGGATGATGCCGTTGTCGAGGTAGCTCATTTTCGCGCCGGGCGGCAGCTCTTCGGCCGCCGGGTCGGCGGCTAACGCCAGCGTCGCGAAGGCCAGCAAGGAGAGCATCGGACGCATGTTCACTTCGGCGCTGCTTGCTTCTTGGCCGCCGCCTTGGCTTTGGCCTTGGCCTGCGGGCCGCTCTCGGCGTCGACGCCGGCAAGGGGGAAGCGTTCGTCGGGCACGTGGTTGGCCGCCATCTTCGCTTCGAGGTCCTTGACGACTTCGGGGAATTTGGCGGCGAGGTCGTTGGCCTCGGCCGGGTCGGCCTCGAGGTCGTAGAGCTGCGTCGTCACCTTACCAGCGGCCGCCATCTGCTTGCCCATTTCGGTGCGGATGGCCTTCCACTTACCTTCCCAGATCGCCTGCTGTTCGCCGTAGCCGGGGAACTCGCGGTAGAGTGGGGTGCGGCGGGCTTCCTTCGCCCCGAGGAGCGTGGGAACGAGGCTTTCGCCGCCCTGGGTCGTCGTGACCTTAGCCTGCGCCAGTTCGGCGAACGTCACGAGCCAGTCTTCGAATCCGGAGAGACGGTCTGACCGCGTACCCGCGGCGACCTTAGCGGGCCAGCGCAGGACCGTCGGTTCGCGGACGCCGCCTTCGTGGAGGGAGCCCTTGAGCCCGCGGAGTCCACCGGCGGAATCGAAGAACTTCGTGTTCACGCCCCCGACATCATGCGTGGCGCCGTTGTCGCCCGTGAAGACGATGAGCGTATTGTTCGCCACGCCAGCTTTCTCGAGGGTAGCCATGAGGCGGCCGACGTCCTTGTCGAGGCGCGTGATCATCGCCGCGTAGGTTGCGAGGGGCGTGCGGTTCGGCACGTAGGAGCCCTTGGCGGCGGGGGCGAAGGGCTTGTCCTCGGGCCATTTCCCTTCGTAGGGCTTCAGGTCTTCGGCGGGTAGTTGGAGCGAGACGTGCGGCAGCGGCGAGGCGAAGTAGAGGAAGAACGGACGTTGCGCGTTGGCGGCGATGAATTTTTCGGCAGCCACGATGAAGCGTTCAGGCGCGAAGTCCTTACCGGTGAAGGCGGCGTAGGCCTTCGGGTCCTGCGGGTCGGCGCCGGTCGGGAATCCGCCGTGGCCCGGCACACCCTTTTCGCCGTTGTCGAGCGGCACTTCCTTGCCATCCTCCCAGATCGCAGCCGGGTAATGGCTGTGCGCGACCCATTGGCTCGTGAGTCCGAGGAATTTGTCGAACCCTTGAACGTCAGGCCGACCGGTGGAATCGTAGCCGCCGAGGCCCCACTTGCCGAACGCGCCGGTCACGTAGCCCGCCTGACGCAGGACATTGGGCATCGTCGTGATGCCGGCCGGGAGGGGGATCTGCTCGCCCTTGCCGACGTCGCGGTTGTCGCGCACGGGGGCACGACCGGGGTTGAGGCCGGTCATCAGCACGGAGCGGGAAGGTGCGCAGACCGGGCTGCCGCAATAGTGTCGAGTCAGCACGAGGCCCTCTTGGGCGAGCCGGTCGAGGTTGGGGGTCAGGATTTTCTTCTGCCCCATGAAACCGACTTCGCCGTAGCCCAAGTCGTCGGCCAAGATGAAGATGATATTAGGACGAGGCTCGGCGGCGGAGGCCAGGCCAGCCAAGGCCAATACTAGGAGCGTCGGGAGACGTCGCATAGGGAATTCCTAAGCAATACACCCCCTCCTGTCGAGGAAAGGGGCGGTTTTGTTTGTCGGGTTGACAACTTCGCCCCCCATGGGCTTAACAAACCTTCCTTTCTCGGGCTGTAGCGTAGTCTGGTAGCGCGCTTGCATGGGGTGCAAGAGGTCGTGAGTTCGAATCTCACCAGCCCGACCAAAGGAAAGTTTCCCCCGAAAGCCCCCCTTGGGTGGGTTTATTTCTTGGCCTTTTTGTCTGTCGCCTTGCTGCCTTGGGGGCTCGCGAACAGGGGGTCGATCAATTGCTTGTTCCAGCGTGCGAGCTCGTCGGATAGACGTCGCACGATTTCGGGCTGGGCGGCCGCCAGATTCTTGGTCTCGGACAGGTCCGCTGACAAATCGTAGAGTTCGTCCGGCTGCTTGCCGATCCGCACCAGTTTCCAAGGACCCGAGCGCATCGCGAAGCTCTGCCCACCACCGATGCGCCAGAAGAGCGGACGCAGGAGCGGGCTGGTGGCTTGGCCTTTGAGGTGCGGGATCAGGTCGACGCCATCCAGCGGACGTTCCTTGGGCAAGGGGGCGCCGGCGACCGCCAAAGCGGTGGTGGCGACGTCCAGCGAAGAGACGGATTCCGCGTAGGTGGAGCCGGGCTTCAACTGGGCGGGCCAGCTGACCACGAAGGGCACGCGGATGCCACCCTCGTATAGCAGGCCTTTATTGCCGCGCAGTGGGGTGTTGTCCGCTCCCAGGGTCGCGGGCGTCCCACCGTTGTCGCTGAAGAAGAAGACCAGGGTGTCCTGAGTCTGGCCGCTGGCGGCCAAGGCTTGGATGACCGTGCCAATCGCGTCGTCGAGCAGGCTGATTTGGGCGAGGCACTTCCGTCGGACCGGGTCGGTGATGCCGGCGAACTTCTGCTCGCGCTCGGCGGTCGGCTGGTGCGGCGTATGCGGGGCATTGAACGCGAGGTACAGCATCCAAGGTTTGCCGTCTTTTTTCTGGATGAAGTTGGCCGCTTCCCGACCCAAGGCTTCGGTCAGGTGGGTTGGGGTATCCGTGGTCGGCTTTCCGTTCCTGGTAAGGGGGACGTTGTATTCTTTCTGCTCATTGATGGCCCAACCCGAGAACATGTGGCCGCCGCCGATGAAACCATAGGTTTGCTCAAAGCCTCGATTCCACGGGGCCTGCGCGGGGGTGGCCCCGAGGTGCCATTTGCCGATCCAACCGGTCCGATAGCCGGCTTCCTGCAGGTATTGCGGCAAGAGTTTTTCGGACAAAGGCAAGCCCAAGGCGGGGTTCTTGGGATCGTGGGCGGGATTGTTCTCGTGCCCGAAACGCTGTTGGTAACGTCCGGTCAGCAAGCCCGCGCGGGTCGGGCTGCAGAACGGGTGGGAGACGTAGCCGCTGGTGCAGCGGACTCCGGAGGCGGCGAGCGCGTCAAGGTGTGGCGTGGGCACGACCTTTCCGCCGTTGAAGCCGACGTCGGCGTAGCCATGGTCATCGCTGACGATGACCAGGATGTTTGGACGACGTATGTCCGCTCCGCCGAGGGCGGTGGCGAGCAACGTCAAGAAAAGGGCGAATCGCTTCGGTGGGTTCAAGGCTTTTGGAAACTATGCCCGTAGACCGCAAGGCGGAGGGATTGTTTGTCGCTCGAGTGATCGAGGTAGGCGCGGATGGTTTCGCCTTTCGACAGTAACCTGGCCTCGCCTGGGCCAGGGGGAGGGTTTTCAATGTCCATGACCTTGTAGGCGACTTTGACCACGTCCCCGGGCTTGTGGCCGGCCTTGGAGCGGATGACGGACTGGACGCTGGCGGTGACCTGAACGTCGATTCGTCGGCCGTCCTTGACCTCGGTGATCTTGACGTCGACCTGTTCGGCCTTGATGACCAGCGCCTCCGCCGCCTCCTCTTGCAGACGACGGATGTGGTCTGGCGAGATCGCGGCGTGCAGGGTGGAGAGGGAGAGGAGTAGGTAGGCGAGGCTAGTGCGCATGGGAAAAGTCAGCGTTGGGTTTCGATCCAGGGGACGAGTTTCTCGGCCCAGGCATGGGCGTGGGCCTTGAGCCCCTCGAGGGAGAAATGAACGCCTTGACCGCGGTTATCCCGTAGTGGGCCGCGGAGAGCGTCGGAGTCCGGCCCTTCGAGCGCAACACGGTTTTTCCAGAGGCTGGCTTGGGCGGTGCGGATATCCTCGGAGCCGACGTCCGTCGGGCCGTGATAACTGACTAGGGCGATGAACCATGGGGCGGTCCGTTGGCTGTCCTTGTTCGCCGTTGCGATCAGCGTTTTTAGGTAATCCGCATAAAGCTTTCCGGACAGCGTACGGGTCGCGTCCTTCTGGTTGGCGTCGCTTTCGCCTTGGTGCCAAAGCACCGCGCGGAAGGAAGGCACGGATTGCATCCGCTTGACCAGCATCGCATAGGCCTTGCCGTCGGATTCCCATTGGCCGTCGGCGGTTTTCTTTACGCGACTCAGGATCGTAGGTGGGTTAGGGAAGGGGACGCCGCCGGGGAGCCATTCCCGGACGCTGGTGGCGCCGATGCCGCAGGGGATGAAGCCAATGGGCACGCCAAGGCGCTTCTGGAGTTCGTCGCCCAAGGCGGGCAAAATGCTGCCGCCGCCGCCAGAAGCGCCGGGCTGCGGGTCCGCGCACGGTTGCCAATCGCCTTTCGGCGTGATCGTGAACACTTGGTCGGAAGTGGCCTTCGTCTTCATCGCCCCGTGGTTCGCGGAGTTGGATTGGCCGGTTACCACAAAGACCTCACCGACGCCGAACTGGACCTTGGGCGTGCTGGCCAGCGGTTGCTTGCCGCGGACCGCGCGGGCTTCGAGCGTATGCATGCCCTTGGGCAGGTCGAGGGTTTGGGAGAAGCTTTGGACAACGATCGTGCCTGGGTTTCCCATCGTCGGCACGGGCTTCCAGTCACCTCCATCGAGACGGATCTCCACGCTGACCGGTGTGTCCGACTGGACTTCACCCACCACCTGCACGCGGCCTGCGTTGGCGGTCTCCCGCTGCAGGACTGCCCGCGCCGTCGGGCTTTTAAGCGTCAACGTCGGTTCCGTCGCGACGAGCGCGGCGGCTCCGAGGAGCAAGGGGAGGAGACGGCCCATGGCTTACTTGGATGCCGACAGCAGCTTTGCCTTGATGAAGTCGAATTCCTTCGGGTGCTTCACGTCGGGTGCGCCGGGGTAGACCAGCTCGCACGGCGCGCCGATGGCGTCGCAGTGTTCCTTCAATTTGACGCCGAAGTTGGCGGAGTGGGTGGCGTCTTTTTCTTCCTTGCCGACGTTCGGAACGGTTGGGAAGTAGAGGCCCACGGCCGGATCGTCCTTCGTCACGAGTTCATACGGGGAGTATTCCTTGATCCAGGGCAGGAGTCGTTCGCGGGCGTCGAAGAACGCTTGGAACGCGGAGATCTTCTTCGCCGTATCACCGGCAATACCAAAGGCGTGTGCGCCGTAGTTGCTGTTCGGCGTCCATTCGCGCATCTGCTTCGGGTCGAGCGAGGTCTGGGGCGAGGAGACGGCGGCGCCAAGGAGGCGGGTCGATTCACGGGCGATGGGGTCGGCGGACTTGGGATCAGCCAGGTCGTCGTGGAAGGCGAGCCAGAGGCTCGTGCACGCGCCGGCGGACCCGCCGCTGGCGACGATGCGGGTCTTGTCGAGGTTCCACTCCTTGGCCTTGCTCCGGACGAGTTGGAGGGCGCGGGCGCAATCGAGCATCGGGCCCTTCACGGGCGGGACCACGCCGTCGGCGGTGGCGTCCTTGATGTAACGGTATTCCACCGACACGACGGAGATGCCGGCCTCGAGGCAGGGTTTGAGCAGGCCGTTCACGCTGGAGCGGTCACCATTGGCCCAGCCACCGCCGTGGATGTAGAAGAGGACTGGCGTGGGCCGGTCGGACTTCGCGCGCCAAAAATACATCACCTGCATGCGGTGGGGGCCGTAGGGGATGTTTTCGTCAGGCTTGACCGTGAGCGGTGACTTGAGGCGTTCGGGGTTGCCGTCGTTGACGAAACGGGCCGGTGCCTTCTTGGCCTCAACCTTAGGAGCGGCAGCCTTAGCAGCGGCCTTAGGGGCGGCTGGCGTGTCGGCGGCGAGCAGGGAAGCGCAGCCGAGGGAAAGTGCCACGACGGAGGTGAGCATGGGGGGCATAGGGGATGGGGGTGGCGGATGGGGGATAGGGGCAGGGTTACTTTTGGGTCAGTGGGGCGAGCAGTGGTTTCAGGCGTTGAGCGTAGGTTTCGTAGCCGGCGAGCGAAAGGTGGATTTTGTCCGGGAGGTAGAGTTCGGCGCGAATCGTGCCGTCCGCGTTCAGGAAGTCCTTGGTCAGGTCGAGTACCTTGACCTTGGGGTCTTGGTCCAAGGCCAGCTTATCCAGTGCGGCGTTGGTCGCCGCGATATCTTGATAAAAGCGGTCCTTCGGGGAGTGGCAGGGCAGGATCTTGGCGACGATGAGCGTGGCGGAAGGGAATTTTTCGCGAAGGTTCGCGGCGCAGGTCTTGATGCCTTGGGCGGCGGGGGCGACGCCGGTTTCGGGCGTGAAGAACATGTTGTTGTTGCCGATCATCAGTACGATGACGGTGGGCTCGAGGCCAGCAACGCCCCCGTGGTCCAGGCGCCAGAGCACGTTCTGGGTCTTGTCGCCGCCGATGCCGAGGTTGATGGTCTTGAGCTGGCCGAAGTGCTTGAGCCAGACGGCATTGGGTCCGGCCTTATCCAGCGGCCCGCCCCATTGCTGGGTGATGGAGTCGCCAACGAGGAGCACGTCGCAAGGGCCGGCATTCTTTTGCACATAAGCGACGAGCGTGCTGTGCACGTCGAGCCATGTGCTGCCGCTCCAATAGCCGGCGGTCGGCACGCTCGGCCAGAACTGCGGGAGGTGTCGGTTGATCTCGCGGCCCGGCCGGCGTTCGTATTCGGGTTTCTCGGTTACGTAGGCGCGTTCCGCCGCGGTGAGCGGCCATCCGGACGGTTGCGGATCGGCGGGCGGGTGCGGGTACTCGAGGGCCAGGGCCGAAACGGCGCCAAGGCAAAGGGCGACGAAGGAGGGATGCATGCGGGGTGCAGAGTTTTCTAGTAACTTGTCCCTGACCTACAATCCCCGATTCCCTGACTATCCTTATTTAGCCGGGGTGGTGGGCGGGATCTTGCAGGACTGCCAAGCGAGGAATTTCCATTGGCCCCTTTCCAAGCGCCAGACGGCGAGGTAACTGATGCCGGTGGTCATGCTGACGCCGTCCACGATGGCCTGGACTTCCAGTCGGCCGGCCATCGTGGCGACGTCCGGGGCGGGGAACCTGAAGGTCCGTTCGTTATATTTATAGCTGACGTATTTGGCGTCGCCGCCGAGCAAGGACGCCGTGAGGGAGGCCTTGGTGTCGACCTTGCCATTGGAATGGGCGTACCGGAGGTCGTCGGAGAGGACGATGTCGAGGGCCGCCTTACTCGGCTTTAGCATCGCCGCTACCCGGACGTCATCGACCGCGGTGAGTGCGGTGATCTTAGGGTCTTCGGCGGCGGTGGCAAAAACGGCTGCAAGGCAAAGGCAGAGCGTAGTCAGAAGGCGAAAGGACATCGGGAGGATTGGAAATTTCCTAGCGGATTTCCAGTTGGGTCAAGGTCCCGCGGAAGGGCTCGGGCTGCGAGTATTTCGCCGCCGGGTTGGCGGCGTCGTGTCCCACGCAGAAATCCTCGGCGGGCTGCTTGCTGATGAGACCCTTGCCTTGAATCATAACTTCCGGTTGATCGTCTAACTGCAGGAGCAGCTTACCGTCTTTGGTCAGGCCCGCACGGACCCGGTGGGGTTGGCCATCGGTTGGCGCAGGCAAGGAGATCTCGCTGCTGTCGTCGGTGGCGCGGCGGATCGAGAAGGTCAGTTTGCCTTCGCGGATATGCAGCGCATAGCCGACTTGCACGCCGCCGTGGGCGACCAAAACCGTGTTGGCTTGTGTGGCGGCGACCGTGCAGCTGATCGTGAAGGCGCGTCCTCCGACCTCCGGAGCGGCCGCGGCTTTGAGTTGGGAGCCCGGCTTGAGGTCGGACAACTTCACCGTGGGCTGAGCCGGGGTCTCCCCGGCGGTCGGCTCATCGCTGAGTTTCCCGATGGGTCGCTTGTGGGCCTCGATTTCCGCCAGGCGACCGGCGGCTGCCTTCGTGAGTCGGGCCACGATATCGGGGTGCTTCATGGCTTGGTTGGAGCGTTCTGCCGGGTCCTCGACGACGTTATAGAGGGCGGGCGCGGTCCGGACGGGCTCATCCTGGCGTTTTGCCGGGTCGAGCAGGAACAGTTTCCAAGGACCCTGGCGGATGGCTTCCAATTTCTGCGCTGCCGTGAAGTAGAGGTGCGTGTCGCGGACAGGCGCGGCGGTCGGATCGGCCAGCAAAGGGCCGAGGTCGCGTCCGTCTAGGATGCGGTCTTTCGGTAAGTCCGCCCCGAAGACCTTGGCCAAAGTCGGCAGCACGTCGATGTTCCCGGCGATGCGGTCGCAGGTGGTGCCGGCGGGGATGCGTCCCGGCCAGCGCATGAGGCATGGTTCGCGGACGCCCCCCTCGAGGTTGGTCGCCTTGTTGCCGGAGAACGGTGGAGCCGCTCGGCCGGAAGGGCCGTTGTCGGAGGTGAAGATCACGAGCGTGTCATCGTCCAGGAGCAGTTCGCGCAGGGTCCCCATGATTTGGCCGACCGACCAGTCGACCTCCTCGATCGCATCTCCGATGGGTCCTTGGGCGCTCTTGCCCTTGAAGCCTTCCGACGAAGCCAGCGGGTCATGGATCATCGTGTAGGGCAAGTAGAGGAAGAAAGGCTTGTCGCGTTTGGTGCGCAGGAACTTGACCGCCTCCTCCGTGTAGCGCCGGGTCAGCTGCGCTTGGTCGGGTTCGGTCTCGATGACCTTTTCTCCGCGGTAGAGCGGGAGCGGTGGGTAGCCACGGCGGCTCTGCTTCATGTCATTGCTGTAGGGGAGCCCGAAGTAATGGTCGAAACCCTGACGCGTCGGCATGAATTCGGGTAAATGCCCGAGGTGCCATTTGCCGATCATGATGGTTTCGTAGCCACGCGACTTCGCGACCTCGGCGACGGTCACCTCATCGGGGTGGAGTCCGATCCGGTTCGACGGGAAGAGCACGCCGGGCATGCTGACGCGGGCGCTGTAGCTGCCGGTCAGCAGGCTCGCCCGGGACATCGAGCAAACGGGCGTGGCGTAGAAACTGGTGAAGCGCATGCCCTCTTTCGCGAAGCGATCGAGGTGCGGCGTGCGGAGCGTCTTGTTGCCGAAAGGCCCGATGTCGGCGTAGCCCATGTCGTCCACGAAGAGGACGATGACGTTCGTGGGCTTTGGCGTCGCCGCCGTGGCGGCGAGGGTGGCGCAGCAAAGCGCCCAGAGGAGAGTGAAGGGTCGCATATCGGCCAGGTGGGATTATTGTTTGGCGGCCAGCTCGATGACCTCAAGCAGGTAGCGTCCGTGAATGAAGGTGCCTATGTTCAAGGGGTGTTTGACCGTGGTGGTCGTCATTTCAGTCGTGACCTTCTCGTCATGGTTCAGACGTTGGAAGCACATGCCGACGATGAGCGGTTTGCCATTGGGGTCGGCGATGACCCCGGGGCCCCCGCTGTCACCGGCGGACGCGGGAAAGTCGGCTTGGAAGGTCGGATACGCCTCCGAGGAGAGCAGGGGTGGCTGGGCGAAGACCGCCAGCCGGGCGACGGGGAAGCCTTGGCGGATGGATTCAACACCGCGTGGGAACGTGAAGAGCAGCAGGGACGAGCCAACGGAGGGTTGGGCTGCCTTGAGGCGTTCGTCGTTGGCGATGGCGCTGGTGGGCAGGGCGGAGAACGTGCCGGTCGGCGGCGTGGCGAGGCGGAGCACGGCGAGGTCGAACTTCGGATGCTTTACCCACGTCGGCTTCCCGTTGACCCGTGTCACGACCTTGAAGTCATTGCGCTTGTAGGAACCATCGGGCTGCGGTTCGCGCAGGACCAGCTGGCAGTAGTCGCCCTTGGATCCTTCCAGCTGGTGCTGCGTCGTCACGAGGTAGACCGCGGTGTCGGGGGCCGGTCGGCGGTAGAGCGAGCACGTGCCGCTCAAGGCCGAGTTATAGAGCTTGAACGTCGCCGCATAGGCGTCGTCAGCGTAGTTTGCATGGCCGACGATGGCGGTGAGCAACAGGGCGAGCAGGGTGCGGAACATGGATTTAGAGATTTTGGAGCCAAGCGATGAAGGAGTCCTCTTCGGCGACGAGGACGTGCAGCAAGTCGCTGCGTTCATCGGTCCAGGGGCCGATGCCAGCGGCCGGCCGCTGGGGCGCCGTGCCGTGCTTGGCGA
>SXGQ01477181.1_pt1 | contig 13762 bp, 10 predicted proteins | sample 3178371 | NCBI WGS metagenome assembly SXGQ01 (sample SAMN11356859, study PRJNA531348) | freshwater metagenome | isolation source: freshwater sample F1-20 | place: China: Fuxian Lake, Yuxi | collected 2017-12-25
ATCAGAGTTCTTTGCAAAGAATTCCGAGTGCGGGTGTTTAAGCAAAAAGCCCACACTCGACAGAGCGCACTGGGGTCAATGCGCTCTGCGGATTGCAGGCTTGTAAGGGGTTTTCTAGCGCTACCAGATTGGTAGTAAGCCTGAAAGTCTTGTCACAAGAATTTTTCATTGGCTTTCTCCTTTTCAAAATTAAATAAACATAAACAGGTTTCCCAATACAGAAAGCCCATTAATTCGATGTGAGGGGATTGTAGAAGATTTCTGGCGCCTTTTTTTGTGATTTGAGTCACACAGATGGGTCTTAAAACTCATATTTGTAAAAAAACAACGTGTTCTTGTCGTTTTTTTCCTTAAGTTATTCCTGAGCCCACCGAATGCCAGCGTAAACGGCTGAATTCTTCAAATTAAACAAGGTGTTATTCGATCTTTGTGAAGTTGTTTCAATACTAAGGCCCGCACTCCACTGTTTTGACACTGGCACCCAGTAGCCAAGACCAAAATCAGATCGTTGGGTGTTGGATTTAAGGTCGCCCAGTAATTCGCTGTAGGCCAGCTTGTCTTTGCTGCTTGCATGCCTTAGCCAAGCGGTCAATTGGCCCGATACATTGCCGATTACGGGCATTTGCGGCATTTGCACAAACTGCTCGTGCCTTAGCATCAAATCGGCTCTGGCTCTGTTGCCACCAGGGCGGCTGGCGTCTTGGGCTTTGTCTTGTCCGCCGCCTAGCGCCGCATGTGTTTCTTGGTTTTTTGAGGTGCGGCACACCCAGTCTATACGCGCGTACGTGTAGGTGCCGTTCAAAATAGTGGCTTGAGGAAATTTTTGGTCTATGGCGCCAATAGATGGCGCCGCCTTGCAGGCTGCCCCTAAAGAATCCCAGTTGAATTTAAGTTGTACGCCCTGGTCTGTGTAGGCGGTTTGAGACGCTAGCCAAAACTGCGTACCCCCCATGGCCAGCTGCCACACGCCAGAGGCATTGCCGGCGGCAACGGGCAGGCTGTATTTTAAAGCGCCTTCGGCTGTGCGGTTGTTGCCGCCAACGCTGGCTGCCCCCGATTTGCTGTTGATGGCCGCGTTCACCGACAACTCTTGCAAGCCCGCGCCCCGAAGTGTGCCTTGCAGGGCCACTGAGGATTTAAAAGCGCTGCCTGCCACAGGCTTGGCGTTGTCTGTAAGCCCCAGCGTCACGGGGCCGTTTGACAGGTAAAGGGTAAGCGTGTCGGTGTAGGTGGCGCTGTTGAGGTTGCTTTCATGGCCATAGGCGCTTTGGGCCAGGGCTTGCCACTGCCAGTTGGGCTGTGCCTGCTCTAGCTGGGCCTTTGCCAGCTGGTTTTTAAGGTCTGGCTGAATGTCTGGCCTTTGAAGCACTTCGTTCAAGATGGCTCTGGCCGAGCCCTTTAAACCAATTTGAGCCAAGGCCTGCGCAAAATCGAGTTGTGCACCCGGCAGATCGGGGTTAATGAGCAAGGCTTTTTCTAACACCACGGCTGCGGCATCGGTTTGTCCAACTGCAAGCAATTGCGCCCCAAGGTAAGCATGAAAAAAGGCGTTTTGGTCGCAGGCTTCGGCCCACGCGACCAGCTGCTCTAAAGACAACTTGCTCCACTGGTTGGCAGACGGGCACAGCGATGACGAGGGCGTGGAGGGCAAGGATGGCGCAGCCGTATTTGGGAGCTGCACGCTTTGCGCAAAGGCAGCGGGTGCCAAGAGGCTGAGGGTCACAACCAATGGCAAACACCTTATGGCACGCGCTAAGTGGCCAGATTGACTAATCTGCACAGTTTGAATAATGAGAGTAATTGGGAAACTAGCCGATCATACTGACTTCGGAGGGGAATCCCGCATCCAAAGCAGAGACCAGGTGCAGGTGCGAGGGGTCGACCTGAATTTGAAGCGCATAAACGGTGCGCGGCGTGCGCATGCCGGCCAGTAAAAAGTCGCCAATCTTTTGCGCCTCGGTGCACTCAGCCTGGGCCTGCGCCTTGGGGCCAATGAGGACAGGGTAGCCAAGCTCGGCGGTAAGGTTTTCTAGGCGGGCCGCCACACTGACGGCCTCACCCATGACGGTATGAACACGGCGGCGTGCGGGGCCAAACGAGCCCACCATGACGGGACCAGTTTCAATACCAATGCCGATGTCTAAAGGCGGGGTTTTTCTGGAGGCTACTTTGGGCAGCTGGGCCACGCCTTCTTTCCAAATAACTTCGGCAGCTTGGAGCGCCTTTTTGGCGTGCTGGTTGCAGGGGCTAGAGCCGTTCCAAACGGCAGTCAGGCCATCGCCCACCATTTGCTCTACCACGCCGCCGTGCTCGGTGACAATGCGGTCTAGCGTGGTGTAGAAAAGGTGCAACACGGTGGCTGCGTATTCAGGCGCACGCTCTTCGCAGTAGGCAGAGAAGTTGCGCAGGTCTACCAGCATGACGGTAGCTTCGCGGGTTTCAGCCACCACTTGGGCTGAAGGGCCTTCAAAGGCAACGCGGCGGGCAGCGCCTTCGGGCAAATAGCTTGAAAGGTTTTCAAAAAGTCGCTCGCGCTCGGCACGCACACGCAACATTTCGGTAGCGGTTAGTAGGCTGGCTGCCAAGGCCAAAAACAGCACTGGCTGCCCCCAGCCCAGCCACTGGTGCATGCCTAAAAGCAGCCACGCATGAGCACCAAAAATAACACCGCCCGTGGCCAGAGCCACCAATGGCACCACCCAAGCCGCTTTGGCGCCAGAGGCACGCAAAGACAAGACCAAAACCAGCAAGGCCAGCAAGCCTGTAGCCAAAGGCCAAAGAGGCGCCCAAGCGGGCACAAATGGAGTGCGATTGTCTAGCGCGGCAGACATTAATTGGGCGTGTACTTCTACACCACCCACTGCACCACCCTGAGGCGTGGGCACGGCGTCGCCGCCACCAAAGGCGGTAGAACCTACCAGCACCCATGCGCCCTTTAGCAAGCTTTGCGGCACCTTGCCTTGCAGCACGTCCACGGCCGACACCGAGGCAAAACCCGTCCGCGGCATTTGGTAAGAAACACGCAATTGGCCCTGTGCATCTACAGGCAACTGCAAGCCACCAACATCAATGGTTTGGGGGGCACTTGATTCAAAAAGACCAGGCTTGTTAGCACGGACCACGGGCTGGGCGCCGGTGGCCGCGGCCAAACCAGCCACAACCAAAGAAGGATAGGCTTGGCCCTCAAAACAAACAAAAGAAGGCACACGGCGAATGCTGCCGTCGTTGTCTAAGATGGGGGTAATGTGTCCCACGCCAGCGCTACTTTGCGCCAGCAAAGGCTGGGGGGCCATAAAGCCGTAGGCTGGGGTGAAGGGAGAAGCTACACCGGGGGGGCACACTTCGGGCTTGGCAGTAGCGGCCAAGGGGCCTGTCATTGGGCCAGACAGTGCGCCAGATAATGCGCCAGTCAGAGCACCAGATTTGACTTGTGCGTCTGGGCTGAGGGCAAAGAGTTGGGCGATGACTGTTGGAGCGCCGACCTTGAGGGCGTTGGCCAATTTTTGGTCTTGTGCGGGGTCTTGGGCGCCATCAAACAGCACATCAACCACTTTGAGGTTAACGCCGTAGGCATCAAGGCCCGACAGCAAAGTGGCTACGCGCTCGCGCGGCCATGGCCAAGGGCCAAGGGCTTGGGTACTTTTTTCGTCGATGTCGACCACCACCAAGCGGCGCTCGGTGGCGTCTTGGTTGGCCAGTGCCCAAGTGCGGCTAGCCAAGCGCTCTTCCCACTGCAAAAGTTGGGGCGCCCAAACGGCCGATACAGCCGCCATGAGGGCCACCGCCAAGGCAGATGCCAAGGCATAAAGCCACATGGGTTTGTTAAGCAGTTGAGCCAATTTCATGATGCCAACTGCTTAACGGCCCCAGAGGGTGGCGCCAACAAATGTGCCGCGACCAATCTGGGTTTTAAAATGGTAGCCCGCCTGGCGTGCATCCAAGGAGATGGCACCGGCCAAGCTGCTGGTAGGCGCAACTTCGGGGCCAGAGCGGCCCAAGAAAATGCCGGTGGCAGCGTTAAGGGCACCTGACTGCGCATAGCTTTGCAGGCCAGTGCCCTCGGCGCTAAGGCTCAGTTGGGTGGTATAGGTTTTGGTGCCAAAGTCAATAGACAGGCTGCCCGACTGAACTGAGGCAGGCACCATTTCGTTGGCGGCATTGCGGTAGTAAGCCGATGAGGACTTGAGGCCAAAGTCTGCTTTGGTGGTAAGCGTTGGCAATAAGTTGACGTTGCTGGGCTCGCGGAACAAGAAGTAGTAGCCATCGCCCACAGTGACTTCATTGCCACGCATGGCTTCAAGGAAAGGCACTGTAAGCGAGTCGTTGGAAATAGGATCGCGCGACCATCTGCCCCAAATAAGTCGGTTGGAGCCTACCACGCTCAAAGGATTTTTGGCTTCAGTGTCAGAGGCCAGGGGCTTGTCGGCACCGTCACGCAACTGGCGGTCTAGTTGGAGCAGCTTGTTGCTGTCTAGCTGCCCAGATTTGCTGACGTTTTGAAAGCTAGGATCGGCTGTGCCCAAGCGGTAGACCAGTGCCTGGCCCAGCATTTCTGCTGTGAGCTCTTTGGCGCGCGTGGTGTTGCAAACGCCCAATGACTCTGCTCTGCAGCCGCTGTCAAAGGGGGCCATGACAATGGCGCCCTGATTGACCGTGACACGAATCACGTCTTTAGAAACTTGCGTGACAAAGTCTGTGCCCTTCACGCCAATGGCCACCAAGGGGGTATTAAGCCTGAAGCGTTCTTTGGCAGCTTGGGCAGCGGCGCCGGAAATAGAGCGAGCCTCGCCTGAATCTAGGCTAAGGCGCACCACCGAGGCAGCAGGGTCGGCGGGGCTGTACTTGAATTCGTGAATGCGAAAAACCGAGTTGGGCCGAACGCTCACGCGGGCGCCATCGATGAAGCGAACGTGCACATGGCCGTTGTCTGTGGTGCGAATGATGTCGCCCTCTTGCACAGAGCTGCCCTTTTGAGGCTCTGCTTCGCCTGCTGAACGTTCAATTTTGGATTTGCCAATGGTGAGGGTTACTTCGCCCACAACTTGTGAAGCAAAGGCCGAAGGCGACAAATGGGCCAAGGCTGCCAGCATGCAAGCGCCCATGAACAAACCCCTAAGCAGGGGGGCCGCTAAGGCGCTAGGGTTCATGAGGACTTGAAGAAACATGTTTTTGAGAGAAATTGTGTTGAAGTATAAAAAGGATTGCCCCGTTAAACATGTGCGCAAGATCACACGGGGCCTAAAACAAGAGGCGCCATGGGTGTGCATAAACGCCCTAAGATATGGGGTCTGAATTATGGCCATTCACCCCTCTCTTTTGCAGCAGTTTACCCTGATGCGTCTGTTTCCAACAGACGCCTTGGCCAGCCTTGCCGCGCACTCAAGTGCTCACGCTTTTTTAAAGCGGGAGGTGGTGCTGTCCAAAGAAAACTCCTCGCCAAGCCTCATGTTTTTGCTAGAAGGCAGGCTACAAGCTATAGATTTCACGTTGGATGGCAGAGAAGTAGGTCTTCACTTTATTGAAGAAGGCCAGTACTTTGGCGAAATTTCGGTGCTCGATGGGCTGCCCTCGCCCGAAGTGGTCATAGCCAACAAAAAGTCGCAGGTGATCATGGTGCCCGCTCGCGAAATTCGCTCGCACATTTTTGCCAACCCCTTGGCCATTGAAGCCATTACCTCAGGGCTGACGCAGCGCATTCGCGATCAAGCCAATCAGCGCCAAATTTTGGGCATCATCAGCCCTTTGCAGCGCATTTGTGCGCTTTTACAAAATTTGTCCAAGGACGGCAAAAATCCAGAAGTCATTGCCAACGCTCCCACTCACCAAGAAATTGCCATCATGGTCAACCTCACACGCGAAACGGTGACACGCGCTTTTCAGGTGCTGCAGTCGCAAGGCGCATTGGCGCGAGATGGTGACGATTTGAAAGTGAACGCCAGCAAGCTGAAACATTTGGCCGAAAAGTCCTCGGATTGAACATGGCCCAATCTAATTCAGCGCCTCATTTTTTTGCTCATTTTTGGGCCAACTTTGCTTGGCCTTGGGCGCATCGCAATTTGATTTGGCAATTTGCTAGGCGTGAAGTGCTGGGACGGTATCGCGGCTCGGTGTTGGGAGTGGGCTGGGCTGTGCTGACGCCCATGGCCATGTTGGCGGTTTACACGCTGGTTTTTAGGCATATTTTCAAAGCCAAGTGGCCGGGTGTAGAAGACGGCAACTTGAGTTTTGCTTTGAATTTGTTTGCGGGTCTGTTGGTATTTAACTGGGCCGCAGAATTTTTAAGCCGTGCGCCTCGGCTCATGACTGACCAGCCCAACTTGGTCACCAAGGTGGTGTTTCCATTGCAGGTCTTGCCTTGGTCTGCGCTGGCGTCGAGTTTTTTCCATGTGATGGTTTCGTGCGCGGTGTGGCTGGCAGGCTGCTTGCTGTTTGGCCAAGGCATGCACGTTTCTTGGCTGGCTTTGCCCTTGGTGTTTCTTGCCTTGGCGCCCACTCTGCTGGGTCTGGGTTGGGCACTTTCGGCGCTGGGCGTTTATTTTCGCGACCTGGCCGAAATTGTTGGTTTGTTCATGGGCATGTTGCTGTTTTTAACACCGGTGTTTTTCCCGTTGAGTGCGCTGCCCGACTTTTTGCAAACTTGGGTTGGCTTTAACCCCTTGGCCGTGCCCATTGAGGCCTTGCGCAGCATTGGCCTGATGGGTCAGTGGCCCAACTTTGCCAATCTAATGCTCTTGTTTGGCGCAGGTGTGGGCCTTGCCATGTGCAGCGCCTGGCTGTTTGAAAAATCACGCAAAGGCTTTGCCGATGTTCTCTGACGACATTGTCATTCGTCTTGAAGGCGTTGGCAAAACCTACAAGCGTTTTGCCAAACCTTCAGATCGATTTTGGCAAGCGGTGTGGCCGCGTGCGCTTAGTCAAGCGCCAGCAGATGGCAACGAATTTGTTGCGTTGGCGCCCCTTAGCTTGGGAGTCAAACGCGGCCAAGCCCTAGGACTGATTGGGCGCAATGGTGCAGGCAAATCAACGCTGCTGCAAATGGTGTGCGGCACCTTAAACCCCAGCATGGGCAGCGTGGTGGTGAACGGCAAAATTGGCGCTCTGCTTGAATTGGGCGCAGGCTTTAACCCCGAATTTACAGGCCGAGAAAATGTTGCCTTGGCCGCCGCAGTGATGGGTTTTTCGGGTGCCGAGACAGATGCTTTGTATGAAAGCATTGTTGACTTTTCTGGCGTTCGTGAGTTCATTGATCAGCCTGTCAAAACCTATTCCAGCGGCATGTATGTGCGCTTGGCATTTGCCATTGCCACCAGCGCCAACCCCGATATTTTGGTCATTGACGAAGCCCTGTCTGTGGGCGATGGCGCATTTGCTAAAAAATCTTTTGAACGCATCATGCAACTCAAAGAACGAGGCACCACGGTTCTTTTTTGCTCACACTCCATGTACCAAGTGGAGTCGTTTTGCGACCGCGCTGTGTGGCTAGACCACGGCAAGGTGCAAATGGAAGGACCCGCATCTGATGTGGTGGCGGCTTACAACGACAGCCTTCGTGCGGAGGGTGCAACAGCCATAACAGACAACACCAGCCGCACAAGCCTTGCAAAAAAAACAGTGGCAAACACATTGGCAGAGTCAGCACAATACCAAGCCGCCACAGAAAACCTTGCTGCGCCTACCAACTCTGGGCTCACCCGAATTTCAAGCATTGAGGTGAATGTCGATGGGCAAACAGGCACCGATTTACAAGCCATCAGTTTGCAAAGCAATGTGGCCATCACCGTTAAGTTTGAGTCAGACCCTGCACAGCCCTGCCCCACTTTTGCCACGGGATTTGCCTTGCCCGATGGACAAATATTTACCAGTGCCTACACCTTGTTTGATGGCGTGAGCATCGAGCGCGACACGCTTGGAAACGGACAAGCCACCGTGGTATTTGAAAAGGTGCCGCTCATGAAAGGCCGCTTTTTTGTCGGTGCTTATTTGTTCGATGAAAGAGCACTGCACGTGTATGACGTGGTACTTCAGGCCGCCACCCTTAGTGTGACGCAAGCGGGCGTGCATCAGGGTTTTGTGCAGCTGCCACATCGCTGGCAATAATTTGTTTTTGAGGTGTTTGCAGAGCACCTAGCAGGTCATAAAACTGCTGCTCGGGCGTTTGCATTACTTGAGGACCAATTTGGTTCAGCGCGGCTTGCGTCAGCTCTTCTGGGGTGCAACTTGAAGGGTCAATGGCTGGGTAAAGGCAGAGCCGATGGCGCTGCGTTTCTGCGTTGTACTCAATGGCCGCCGGCACCACTTGCGCTTTGGTAAGCTGCGCCAATTTGGCGGGCCCCGTTTGCAAAAAAACGCTTTGACCCATGAACTGAAATTCATGCTCTGGCTTGTCTGCGCTTGGCTCGCGAACATCCAGCGCCACCGTGAGTACATGGTGCGGCTGCTTGAGCCAACGAACTGGGCCAATAGGGCTTTGGTCGGTGTAAAAAATAACAGGGGCGTTGCAACTTTCGGCAGAGCGCTTGTGCACACCTAGCCAAAATTCTTTTTCTTCAGCATCGCAAAACTCTAAGTTTCGCCTAGACGCGATGGAAGTAATGGGTGCGCCACCACACAAATGATGCAACGAACCATTCATAAGCAACCAACTGCCGTGATGCACAAACACCACCACCACCGAGCCCTTGGACAAGGCCGCTTGGTAGTGCTGCGCGCCCTCTACCAACACATGCTTTCGAATGTAAGATTCTCGGTAAAGATGCGTCTCTTCGCACATAAACTGCCGATAAGCAGCCATGTCAAAAGACAAGGCCAGCTTTGGCGGCAGAACTGGATCGCCGCTAAAATTGGCACTGCTTAAGTTGCGCCAATTTTTGAACCAAGAAGTAAGCCTTTGCCACATGCTGTTTAGTTTAATACCGTGATATTGTTTGCCCAATGATAAAACATCGTTACGCCCACGAAATTGACCCCAATGGTGGCAGTGCGGCTGCCGTGCTGGCTCGCATGGTCGAACCTGGCCAGCGGGTGCTAGAGTTGGGTACGGGCCCCGGCACTGTCACGCGTATTTTGCACGACAAGGGGTGCAAGGTGACTGGCGTGGAAATGGACCCCGACACTTTGGCCACTTGCGCGCCCTTTTGTGAGCGCACCCTGCAGGCCAACTTGGAGGACCCCCTTTGGTGGCAACCACTAGAAGGCGAGAAGTTTGAAGTTATCATTTGTGCAGATGTGCTGGAGCACCTGCGAGATCCCCGACCCTTGCTTGAAAAGCTGCCTGTTTTTTTAAGGGAGGGCGGCTGCGTGCTAATGACGCTGCCCAACGCATCACACCTGACCATTGTGGCCAGTTTGTTGGGCGGCCGATTTCCGTATCAAAAAAATGGGCTGCTTGACAACACGCACCTTAAGTTTTATGGTCGCGAAGATTTTGATGCCTTGCTGCGGGAATGCGGATTTTTATGGCAACACTGGCACACAGTGCAAGTTGACCCCTCACAAGCCGAGCTGAAACAATACTGGAACGACTTAGAAGCGTCAGACCAAGAGTTTTTAAAAGCCCGCTGTGCCGATGGCATGGTTTACCAACACGTGGTCAGGGCTTTTCCCACCAGCGCTGCTGGACATCTGAATAAATTACAAAAAGATCTGATGGAACTAGAACAATCTCACCGCGCCGAAGTTTCACGCATGTATGAGAAATTTGAGTTTGAAAAGCAGGCCTGGCTTGAAGAACAAGCAAGCGTCGCAGATCGGACTAAGGCAGAAGCAAAGAAAAAAGAACTTGAATTTAATTCGCAAATGAACTTATTGTTAGAGGTTCAGGAAAACACCCAAAATACTCTCGCCTGGACTGAAGGTCAGTTGGACAAGCACAAACAATCAATGCAGGAACTGACGACAGAAATTCTGTCACTTAAAACATCAACATCCTGGCGCATGACAGAACCATTGCGGGCTTTGCTGCGCAAAATTTCTGGTTAACTAGCGCCGAATTCGGCGCCAAATAGACGCCCACTTTTTGAGCGGGTGGTACAAATTTCGAAGCAATGGCGTCGACAAGACCACTTGCTTGAGCCAAGAAGTTGGCACACCCGCCACTTGGTTTTGGCGTGAAATTTCCTCAACAATTTGTTGAATTTCTGGCAATGTCAGCTCCACCTTCAACAGGTCGTGCTTTGTTTTTGCAATGGCGTAATAGTCATCCAATACCGCTTGCCTTTTCAACGCTTTTTCTAATTGGTCTGGCACCCGGTAAAGAGAGGTGACTTTGGAAATCAGTTTGAAATCTCTCTTTAATGAATAGCGAACCCAAAGATTCCAATCTTCTAAGTTTTCTAAATCTAGGTCAAAGCCACCATTCTCTAAATACAAGCGCCTTTGAAACAGCACTGATTGAATGGGAAAATAGTTGTGATGCCAAAGTGTGGGACGGCTAAATTCTTGCCGGTGAATCAGGCTGTGAATCACATCTTCATAAACCCAAGGCTCCTCACTGTGCACATGCGTTCGCACTTCGTAAGCAAGTGCATAAACAGCGCCCAAGCTGGGCTGCTTTAGCCATTCATTCACCAGCACTTCAAGGTGGTCTGCATAAAACAAATCGTCGTCGTCCAGAAAACAGCAGAGCTGCCCTGTAGCCACCTCTAGGGCTTTGTTGCCAGCCACACAGCGGCCAGACTTTGGAAGTGGCACATAAATCACTTTGGCCAAAACACCACTGACCCTTAATTCGTCTATTTGGGCTTTGGCACTCTCAATACCTAAGCCACCATCTTCTACCAACACCAGCTCTATCGGGCCCTTCAGTTGGGCATAGGTTTGGTTGACCACACTGGCAATGGCCTCGCGCAATTTGCCAGCCCTGCCCGGCATGGTGCGCATGAGCACACTCACCATGGGGGCGCCTTGTACCGTGTTCTTAGCTTGTTCTATGTTCGATTGGGCTGCACTGGGGTATTCGTAAAATGCACCCTCACGCGCCATGGCGTAGTCCCACATGCGAAATGGAAATTTTTCTTGGCTTTGCCTACGCGTTCTTAAAAATTGGGGTACTAACTTTAAGAGCTTTAAAATTTGCCCCAGCAGTTTGGTGCGCATGCCTTCAAACAGGGGTTTCATGGCAAACAGTGTCACGAACATCACAAAGCCTTGAATCACTTCATGCCTGCGGCCATAACGGCAACGCAGCAACACGTTGGCCAAGGTGCTGCCCAAAAACTGCTGAGGCTTAATTTGTGCGGCTTCTTCGTAGGTGTAGTGCCACACGCTGGCTTTGGGCACATACTTTAGCTTGAAGCCATGGTCTCTGAGTCTGTATGAAAGTTCTACGTCTTCACCATACAAAAACAGCAAGGGCTCGTAGCCATTGACGGCTTTGATGGCATCGGTTTTAAACAAGACGCAAGCACTAGAGCACCAAGACGTTTCACCAGAAACGGGGTGGTAGTCTTTAGGGTGTTCGTAGGGTTTTTGACGGCACTCCCATGCGGCCACTTGAGCACCCCCATGGTTTTTAAATTGCTCAACATCTTGCTCTGCCGCATGAAGCAGGGTGGTTAGGGTGTCGGGCTCAAACTCTAGGTCAACATTGGTGACCCAGAAAAAAGGGGTGTGCGCCAATGCCAGATTGTGATTGTGGCCAGCGCCAAAACCAATGTTGGCGCCTTGGTGCAATTGCACAGATACAAATTTGTTGGCCAGCGCGGTGTGCTGCTTTGTGAGCCACGAGAAGGTGTTGTCTGTAGACCCATTGTCTAGCAAACAAAGCGCGATTTGGTCACAGGGCAGTTGCTGCTGAAACAGGCTCTTGAAAAATGCATCTAGCCATTTTTCGGAGTTGTAGGTGACGATTGACAGGGTGACTGCGGGAGCGAGTTTGGTATGTGTCTCTTGCATGGGCCGCGTTCATTTCAATTTCTTGAATTATCCGCGAAAGGGCTTGAGTTTTAACGCAGGCTTCTCAACAAAATGCCAGGAAAGGGCCGCCAGAACCAGCGTGGTAAAAAAGGTACATAAAAGATAGGTGGGCAGTGGCATTTGCGGCCAGAAATAAGCCCATGTTTGCTGAACGGGAAAGGCGTAAATGTAGATGCCGTAGGAGTAATCGCGTGCGTGCCATCGGCCTAGCCATGTGTGACGGCCCAGACCGAAGGCCAACACCACAAAGGGCAAAACGACCCATGAGGCCATGGCAAAAAAGCTGTGGGCTCGGCCAAGGCACAACCAAAGCACCACGGCCAGAACCACGTTGGACAGGCTGAAGTAGTTGTTGAGCTTAAATTGAAAAAGGCTAGCACCCACCATGAAGTAGACGCCGCACAATGGAATTTGCCTCAGGTCGGTGCGATAGACCACCCAGGCTTCGGTGCTAGGCAAAGCCCACACAGCAACTAAGCCCATAAAACCAATGGTGGCTATACCTGTGAGCCATTGACTGAGTTTGGAAGGCGCTTGAATGGTTTGGTCATCCGACTTGGTTTTTTGAAACCAGGCAGCACATAGGCCTAAAAGAGCCAGCAGCAAGTACATAAAAAACTCAACGGGCAAACTCCACAGCGAGCCATTGACCGCATGCGGCAATTTGTTTTGCGCAAACACACCGGGTAAGTGGTAGGTCATGTACAGCGCCATATTGGTAAAGTAGCCAAGGGTGTGTTCGTTGCGCCAATACATTGCCATGTCAAGCGTGGTTAGCCACGGGCCCAGCACCAGCACACTCAGCAAGGTGCACACCAAAAGGCCCGGAAAAATTCTGAGGGCGCGCTTGGCTAAAAACCGCGGCACACTAGGGTCGCGCTGCCAGCTTTGCGCCACCAAATAACCACTGATGGCAAAGAAAATGTAAACGCCCAGTGGACCCATGGGCACCCACTGCAAAAACAAGGGCTCGGGCAAACCTAAAAAAACAAATGCATGACCATAGAGCACCAAGCAAGCGGCAAACCACCGCAACGCCGTTAAGTTATTGCGATGGTTGGCCTCAGCAATAGCCTCGGGCATTGCAAGCTGCTTAATAAGCGCCATTGCGCCAGAACACCACTTTGATGGTTTTGAACAAGATGGCCAGGTCGTACCAGAGCGACCAGTTTTTCACATACCAAGCATCAAGGTAGACGCGAGTTTCGTAGTCGACATTGTTGCGACCACTAACCTGCCAAAGACCGGTCATGCCAGGGCGCACCATGAGGTAGTAGCTTTTTTCTAGGCCGTACTTTTGCAGCTCTTCTTGCACGATGGGCCTAGGGCCAACCAAGCTCATTTCGCTTTTGAGCACGTTGAAAAGTTGTGGCAATTCATCGAGGCTGGTGCGCCTTAAAAAATCACCCACCTTGCTAATGCGGGGGTCGTCTTTGAGTTTGTGTTCTCTATCCCACTCTTCTTTTAAGTTTGGATTTTTTTGCAAAATCAGTTGCAGCTGTTGCTCGGCATGGGGAACCATCGAGCGAAACTTGTAGCAATAAAATTTTCGTCCGTTTTTGCCAATGCGCTGATGGGCAAACAGCACGCTTCCGCCTTCCATTTTCAAGGCCAGTGCAATAAGCAGCATGAGGGGCGAGATGAGGATCAACAAAAATGCAGCCAATGACGTGTCAAACAAGCGCTTGGTTAAGCGGGCTGGCCAACGGCGCAGGTTATTTCGAACTCTGAGCAAGGCCACTTCGTGCGAAAAGAAATGCGCAATGTCGGTGCCGTACAAAGGCACGCCGCGCATGGCCGGAATGACGCTGATGTCGGTGGCGCCCCACTGCGTGAGCGTGCGCAACCA
>SXGQ01416108.1_pt1 | contig 13761 bp, 14 predicted proteins | sample 3178371 | NCBI WGS metagenome assembly SXGQ01 (sample SAMN11356859, study PRJNA531348) | freshwater metagenome | isolation source: freshwater sample F1-20 | place: China: Fuxian Lake, Yuxi | collected 2017-12-25
GACAGAACCAGTTGATGCCGCCACTGTGAACTTACCACCAGATACATCGATGCCCCCATTTAGAGTACTTAGTAGGGCAACTCGTAGTGTACCACTAATATCCTGACTTGTCACGACCGTTGATCCATACTTTTGATCAAGAGTTAGACCATCTATAAGTAATACACCGGCCGGTGTAACAACAAATTTGGGATCGTTCACCTTAATACCACCATTGAGGTTTGAATAGCCACCAGATACATCGAGACCACCATTCAATAATGACCGACCAGATACATCGAGAACACCACCTACATGGACAGAACCAGTTGATGCCGCCACTGTGAACTTACCACCAGATACATCGAGACCACCATTCAATAATGACCGACCAGATACATCGAGAACACCACCTACATGGACAGAACCAGTTGATGCCGCCACTGTGAACTTACCACCAGATACATCGATGCCCCCATTTAGAGTACTTAGTAGGGCAACTCGTAGTGTACCACTAATATCCTGACTTGTCACGACCGATGTTCCAAATTTTTGATCAAGAGTTAGACCATCTATAAGTAATACACCGGCCGGTGTAACGACAAAAAAGGGTTCGTTCACCTTAATACCACCGTGTAGGTTTGAATAGCCACCGGATACATCGAGGCCGCCATTCAAAAATGACTGACCAGATACGTCGAGGACTCCTCCAACATGAACATTGCCACTGGGTACCCCGACGGTGAATAGGCCGTTTGACATATTTAGCCCGCCATTCAGATTTGTTGCGTTAGTTACCGTTAATGCGTTAGCTGTACAAAGACCTGATGTATTTAAACTTGTCATCAGTGTAGGACCAATTACATCCAGAGTTCCGCCTATATATACATTTCCCGTGCCATCAAGCGTAAACTCACCACTGGTTAAATTAAGGCCACTGCTTATTGTGACTACCCCGCCACAAATATCGAGGGCACCAGTGATGGACGTTTCCCCAGATGTAAATTGAGGAGCAGATAACGCACCTCCTATAGAAACATTACCGTTACTATCCAATGTAAACTGAGGTCCGGTTAAAGATCCTCCAATAACTACATTGCCGTTACTATCTATCGTAAACTGATTATTGTAAAGACTAAGGCCATTATTGACTAATATACTCCCTCCTACATCGAGATCTTCTCCGACGGTAAGATTGCCGTCGACCTCTGTGTCGCCGGACACATACAGCGTTTCCTCGATAGCAGCGTATTGTGATACCAACAGTGAGTTGTTTATTTTGGTTAGGCCGCCCACGGTCAGGGTTCCGCCGACTGTTTCGGCGCCGATCACTGTCAGATTCGATTCGACTTGAGTCGCACCTGCCACGACCAAGGTTCCGGCCATCGTGACGGGGCCGGACACGGACATGTCTCCGCCAACCGTAGAGGAGCCGGTGACATCAAGATCTCCTCCGGCCAGTACTGACCCCGTCACAGTCGCATTATTCCGTATAATAGTGGCTCCCTGTATATCGACCGTATTTCCGAAAATAGCCGTGCCATTGACCCGTGTATTACCGCCGACAATAGATGATCCGGCTATTTGAACATCCGAGTCAGCAGTGATTTTTCCTGATACGCCGAGGGTTCCTCCGACCGTCGTGACACCGCCTATTGTAGCCGGGCCCGAAACACGAATACTGTTACCCACCGTGGCAGACCCCGATACATCGAGGTTACCGGCCATCCGAATAGATCCAGATGTATCGACGAATACCCGATTCGATATGGATAGACTGGAATCCAGTGTCGTGGTCCCGACAACGTTGAGTGTTCCACCAATCACAGTATTACCATCGGCATCGACGGTAAATGCGCCGTTGTTGAGATTTATAGTGTCGGGGCCCTTCAGAGAACCGGTTAACTCCTCGAGAGTCAGAATCCCCGCCACATTATCTGTACAAAATCCGAGTTGGGTGGATTCAGACATCACTTAAGTTAGGGCTTGAAAACTTTGTTCGCTGGCGAACTACCGGCTAGTGCCGAATAACCCCTTTAGGGGTGAATAACTGAGGCACTAGAAGATAGCTAGCCCCCTCTGCGACACATCGCAGAGGGTACTAATCTAGAAAACTTCGTTTTCTAGATTTGAAGTGCTAAAGTTAAGAATCCCGAACAAAGTGAGGGGGTCTTAACTTTGGCACTTCACGGTAGGGACTCTCTGGCTCTCTCCGAATAGGGTTGGGTGGATTCAGACATCACTTAAGTTAGGGCTTGAAAACTTTGTTCGCTGGCGAACCATCCCTCCGAGCAAGGTTGTTCGTAGATCAAACAAGGGCTATGGGCAACCTTGGATCTAAATTATAGAACCAACCCATTATTAGATGTACAGGCCCTATGATTCTGGATCTGATTCTGGCTCCGAGTCGGTCGAATCTGGTTCGGAGGCATCGGTGACCTCGCAACACCGTGCTATCGATCAATGGCGATCCCAGGTTCTCGAGGACTTTGCAGATACGAATCAGGGACCGGGACCCGGACCCGGACCCGGACCCAGCGATCTTCAATATAATCAGACGACGCTGTTATTCGAGTCCTCCAAACCCGTACAGGTTCTAACAGTCGATAGTTTGGACAGAGATCAGACCATGTATCCTAGTCCGATGTCGATACGTCTGAAGTTGCCCCAGGTATACAAAAATGTAACTCGGATAGACATTGTTCAAATCAAAATGATGAACGGATTTCACACACTGACGGCGGCCAAGGAAAATACGACCCTGACCGTCTATGATTCCAGCGATAACAATATATCTGTGACGATCCCCGACGGCACATATACAGCCATGGCCCTCGCCGATGCTCTCAATGCGGCATTCAAAGTAGCATCGAGTTCTCAAACTTTCAAGGTAACCTATGCTGCTTCTTCGGGGCGGTTCGTGATAACTTCGCCAGCCATGTTCCGGATTCCATTTCTGACCTTGCTCACTTCTGCGACGAAGAATTCATGGGGTCTCGGCTGGAATATGGGCTTCGGCGGTCCTCCGACAGATCTTCCCCGCGCAAAGTCGCATATCGCCACGTATATGCCTCGTCTGACGACGGAATACATACATCTCCGGCTAAATGAAAGTGATAATATGAACACGGTGGACTGTACTGGTCCGGAGGATCTGGCGGTCTCACTCGATTCGACGGGGCAGACGTCCAGATATTTTGGAAAACTGCTGTTGAATGATTTCGGCGCCTATGCCCAGACATTCATAGAGTCTCCCAAGATATTCAAGCCGGTATTATCAAGGCTGGATCGTCTTTCATTCGACTGGGTAGACAAGTCCGGTGCCGCCATAACGGGGACCGACTCACTTTCCTGTGAATGGCATATGACGGTTCGAATCATACAGGTCAAGGATACGCAGACAGAATCGTCGGCAATAATTCGTGGGCCAATATAGATGAATTACGAGGAAAATGTTCAATACGGATATGTTCCGAATGTGTTGCCGCCTCCCGGTGGCTATGTGAAATCCGAGTATGTGCAGGCTCCTGATACGACAACGTGGTATTCTCGTCGCCAGGGCTGTCTGAAGGGCGTGGATCCGACGGAAATTGCTCGCATGTACACCTTCCCGGATGGACGGATTCCTATGGGAATTCCGATGGATCCTGCTGCGGCAGCGAAGATCTGTCTTGGCTACGTCGATTCCCGGCCGGCGGAATTGGTTGATGCCGATGGAATGATGGAGGCGGCTAGAAATCATCCGCAGTTCGCCTTTCGTCCTCGTGGTCCGGCTGCGTCCCAAGTAGACGTGGAGAGTCAGCTGCGTCGTCTAGATCAACGTCTGACGAAGATGCAGGCGGTCATAGCGGATGATGCGCCGCTATACAGAAATACGGTCCAGCCACCCCAGGCCATCGGTGTCCGGGCCGATGTACAGAATGCGACCAATCCGATCTCGTCGATTACTCGGCCGGGAGAGGCCGTGTGCCGTGAAGGCTCGGATTCGTATGCGCTGTCCATGTCGGGTCGTCGCTTTAATAACACGACCCGGCAGGATACTCAGCTGTATAATATCAATCCTAAGAGCACCGGCTGAGCAACTAGCCTGTCGTATAAATCTCCTTAACCTTATAAGTATTCCAGTCATACAATACTGTATAGCGCCCGCCTTGCAAATTGTTAGACGGCCGGTATTCATCTCCATCTTTCATCGCAATCGTTGTAATTGCATACGTCGGATTTATCTCATGTATGATTTTCACTGCTTCGAGCAAACCGAGGCCTCGTAAATGATACATGGGTTCTTTCGGCGATGTTGTTGAATAGAAGCCCCCCATTCCTACAGTGGCTATCAAAATATCTTGGCCCCGAAGAAGACCATGTACTATAGGCTGCGCAGACACGTGATTTTCAGTCCGCAGACGCAAGAAACCGTCGAGGCATGGGGTATTGATCGGGCGGCGCCCGGTATCTCAACGACAACCGGACCTCGAAGCACAGACGAGACTGATCCACTGAGGACGCAGTGCCCTCTTCTGTTACTTCACGGCGGACACTATGTAACCTGGAACACATTCTTCGAATGGCTGAGTTCAGTCCCCGCCTATACGCTGGTCAGCGGTTTCGAGAATCTGACTCCGTATTCAACACTGGTTATTAGCGGGCCTTAGACCGCCGGATGTTTCAAAACGGCACTTATGACCATTCAATAAGTATATATGTTTTTAAAGGGTCTATTTCAAAAGTTACATCTGGAAAGAGTTCCGTAAGTTTTCCTTTGATTACTTCAAAGTGGGTTTTCCACGGATTAAATAATGCCAAAGGATGTGCCGATGAATTAATTATGATATACGCTCTCCATTTATCTGGAATAATAATTACAAATTTAGATATATCAACTTTCAGTTTCGTGCCTGATAATCCTCCTAGATGCGGGTCAGTGCCTTGATAAGCGTGCATTATTATACGCTCTTTTATGTTATCAATTGCTTTCTCAATATTGTATTTTATAACATCTTCTTCAACCTTTTTTTTAATGTTATGTAGTTGCTCACGAGATACTGGAAACTCCATTATGTATATAATAATGAAATAATCTTTATATGCTTAGTGCCGGTTTGAAATGTTAAACTGTCTAAAAAACCGGTGTATCACAGTAGTCAATGCCCTATACTCTTCGTAAAAGTCGCCTGAAGCCTCTGTACTGGGTCGTCAATAGAAAGACGGGACACAAGTTTTCCAAGAAGCCGCTCACGTTAAAAAAGGCCAAGGCCCAGCGAATCGCACTCTACATTTCTGAGCATCGAGGTGCCAAGAAGTTCTGGTAACATGTGTTAAGCTTTCTTGGATGCCCGGTAAAGAGCCTCGGCTCCCTCCACAGTTAGCTTGCTCCATTCCGTATTCGCCGGTATTCCCACAAAGGTGGGTTTCTTGGTACCCGATTCCGTCTTATACATGTATAGACCATAAGGTCCCTTCTTGATTCGGAAAGGACCGACCTGATGGTCAATCGAGCCGACCTTGCCTTGTAGGCCAGCACAGATTTCTTCAAAGGTTTCGGCACCCTTTAGCGACAGCGTGATTGATTTCCACGTCACATACGGGCCGAATTTTCCCGATTTTTTCATGACGGGTTCACCGTCGAGGTCGCCCAGAGTCGTCTCACCCGAGACCTGTGCAAAGGCGGCCTTGGCGTGTTCGAGAGTCGCCGTTTCTCTGGACAGATTCTTTGGAACGGTGGCGAAACGGGTCTTCTCTCCTTCCTTCTCATAGACAAAGAGCGGTCCCTTTTTACTAACGAGGAACTTGTACCCTTCTCCGAGGCCTCCCTTGCTTCCATTTGGGGCCCGGGTAACTTCTAAATAACGGTCCTTGTATGAGCTCCACGTATCCTGGAGTACCGATGCCCACTCTCTCGACCCCTCCGCCACCTCGTCCAGCTGTCTTTCCATAGCCGCCGTAAATCCGTACTCCAGAATATCACCGAATTTTGTTAGGAGCCACTCAATAACCGTGCGGCCCAGAGGCGTCGAACGCAGTGTTCCTTTGACCTCGCCTCCCTTGGCCTTTTCTGTCTTCGTCACGGCCTTTATGGCTTCGCCGACGGCAGCCAGACTCAGACGCCGAACTTCCACCGTCTCCGATGAATTCTTGGTAATTTTCTCGACATAGCCCCGATCAATCACCGTTTCGACGAGCGAGGCATATGTACTCGGGCGCCCTATTCCACGGGACTCGAGCTCACGAATCAGAGACGCTTCGGTATATCTCGACGGAGGAGCCCTGCGAGTTTCCGCCGCCTGCAACGATGTCCACCGGACCTTCTTGGAGACCTGGAAGTTCTTCACGGAATCGACAGGGGTTTTCTCCGTCTCTTCGTCGGATTCTGATCCTGGCATGTCGAGGGCCCTCCAGCCAGCAAACGTGGTCTGTCGGGCCTCCGTATATAATTCCAAGGAACCCGTGATCGCCTTTAGAGCCACGACAGCTTCCTTATGTTCCGCCATCACAGATTGGACGGCCCGTTTCCATATCATCGAATACAGACGGGAACCCTCTATTTCCGTGGTCTCAAAGTGCGTGGGTCGAATGCCTTCGTGTGGACCTTCTTCGACCTTTGCTAACAGGGGGCCAAGATACTCGTCCCCCCAGTTCTCGGTGACGACGGACCGCGCCGCCGCCGTCGCTTCCTTCGATAAGCAAGCCGAATCCGTTCTCATGTACGTAATGTGACCGGCCTCGTACAGTTTCTGCGCTTCTTGCATCGTCGCCTTCGGATTCATGCGGAGTCGGGACGAGGCATCCTGTTGAAGACTCGAGGTAATGTACGGTTTCGGCGCCTTGTGAACACTCGTCGACTCCTTGCGGTCCGTGATAGTTAGAAGTGCGACGGCGGACTCGAGTGCGGTCCGGACTGCCTCCTCGGTCTCATAGGTCCGAGTCCAGGTGAGTCCGCCTGCGTCGGCCGTCACCGTCCATGATACGCAGGACACGTGATTCTGAATCGCCGTGTCACGGTCATAGATGATTCGGAGAGCGGGAGTCTGACAGCGGCCAGCGGACAGACCGGGTTTGTAACCGACACCCTTCCAGAGGCACGGAGACAACGTGAATCCGATGAGCATGTCGAGCATGGACCGGGCCTGTTGCGCTTCGACGATGGCCATGTTGAGTCGTCCGGGTTTCGCCACCGCCCGTGTGAGAGCGTCCTTGGTAATTTCGTGGAAGATGACCCGGGGAGTCGTTGCAGGATTGAGACCGAGAACGGTGCAGACGTGCCAGCCAATGGCCTCGCCTTCCCGATCATCGTCGGAGCCAATGTAGACTTGCGCACCTTTTGCTATAGATTTCTTGAGACTGGCCACCTTGGTACCGATGGATTCATACACCGGGGACCATTGGCCACCATCATCCTTGAATCCGATGCCTTCGAGTCCCTCTTTGAGAGCTCTGATGTGGCCCATGGTGGCCTGAACACGCCATCCTTCGCCGAGAAATCCTTGAATCTTCGAGCATTTTGCCGGGGATTCAACGATTAATATTCGGGACATCTTGATCTCTGCTCTGGGAGGAAGGGGCCGTGTCAAACTTTTAATCCGCGCGCTGTCTGCGAGAAGAGCGCTTCTTGTGGGGGCGGCCCCGGCGCCGGGTGAGTCCAACCGCATTTGTCACGGGCTTGGCAACACGCAATGCCAGCCGAGAGTAGTTGCGACCGAACTTCCGGGTGCGGCGCCCCGCATTACGAACAACCTTTGTTGCGCGACCGAACAGATTACTGAGGATGCTCATGGTTCTACTAGGGATGTACATAATATCTAGGGGGGCTATTGCCTGTATTCCAAAAAATGTGCGTTTAGAATATAGATATGCGGGCAACTCTGCGAAAAAATCGAAAGAATCAGAAGCAGAAACGCAAGACAAGACGACTGTCGAGTCAGAGGGGGGGAATATTACCGATTGTAACAAAGGCCGCCTCTCTGTTTGGATTGAGGACAGGAAACACGGCCCTTTATAAGCAGGAATGGCACAATTTAAGAGAATCTATAAAAAATAACATATTACAAAACCCAAAAATCACAGACTATACTGAACACATTAAATCTGTTCGTGCAGCAATAGAAAAAATGAAATCTGCCGATATACATCATGATGATAAAGATATGAAAGAAGCAAATGACTTTTTATTTAAACTATCAAAAGAGCATAATCTTGAAAGAAATAAACTCAACAATTATCCCCAAGTGTATTTTAAAGATAATAATGAAGCAAAAAAATATTTTCTTAAAATAATAAATAATCTATATAGTAATAACGAAGATAATAACAAAGATGTTGAAGATTTTGAAAATCAATTAGAACTGATTAAAACTCAGATTAGAAGATCTTACCACAATGATATTGATATGTTGACTTTTTTATACGAACGCATGAATTTTATGCCTCAAAATGATGAAAATAATAGAAGAAAAAGCATACTCGACACTTATAGATCATACTTAAATGGATTAAAAAATAGACAAATAATACAACTTGCTGAAGCGCTCTACAAAGAAGGCGCAGGTGATCTGCCGCCGGGTTGGGACTATGATAAGACCGAGGAAGGCAAATACTACTTCATTAAGCCGGATGAGACAACCACCTGGGACGATCCCCGAGAGGATTTACAAAAATACGTTGCGGAATATGTTGCGGCGGCTAAACGGGGCGTAAACCTAAATACCCTCAGACCGTAATATACTCCCTCCTCGCTAACGGAAATCCGTTGAATTCCGACGACGAAACCAGCGTGTACGCACCCATATCGTCCACCGATAACCAATCTCCTGTGCGCAGCTCGGGCAGTTCAATGTCCTCCGCCAAACAGTCCGCCGAATCGCAGGTCCTGCCGAATAACGTGGCCCGAACTTTCGGACGCTCATCGTCGCCGATGAGCTTGAACACGGGCCGCTGACCATCAAACGGAATATTACTGAATGCGCCATACAAGGATTCATCCACCGTGTAACGCCATCCGGACATATCGTTCCGCTTCTTTGCTCCTATCACCTGAACCTCCAGTCGCACTACCGGAGTTGCAAAGAATCGTCCGGGCTCGGCTATCCATCGGGTATCCGCCGGAAAATACCGAAGCGCTCCACGAATTTCGGCCGCTGCCGCAGCAAAGGCGTCGGGTTCTGATACGAATCCGCCACCAATGTCAACGGTCATAGGGCCAGGTGACCCCACAAGGTCCTGTGCCGCCGCACACAATTCAATGGCCTGCGAAAACTGTGATGGCTTCGTACACAATGACCCCACGTGAAAACTCCAGCCATGATGCGGAATGCGGGCGGCGGCGAGGCGTTCGGCAATCGAGCGGACCCAGGGCACCGGAGCACCGAACTTCTTACTGAAGGGCTGCAGAGATCCGCTGTCGGGAACCATGAGACGAATGAGTGCTCCGCCGGCCCAGCCGCCCTCTACCAGCTTATCCACTTCTTCCGGGCTGTCAACAACCGTCGTGGGCACATGTAACCGATTAGCCTTCTGGATATCGGCCGTCGACTTGCACGGATGCGCATAGACGATGTGAGAAGGAGATGCACCGGCCCGGAACGCTTGGAGCATTTCGGTCGGCGAAGCACAGTCGAAACGCACGCCCTCCTTGAATAACCACGTCAGCAGACGTTGATCATTATTACACTTGATGGCGTAATGCGGCGTCACGGTCGGAAGATGCTGGAACCAGAGCGAGGCCTGTTGGACCACACGGGGCCGAGAGAAGATGTATCTGGCAGTCAGTGTTAGTGATATATATGGAGAAAATGTTTAAGCCTTCTGTGTCATGTTTGCCGAAAAAAGTTGACGAGGGTCGCCCCTCGAGTAAGCCGACTCAGTACTAGTGGTCTCATGATTTCCGCCGGTATTATTCTAGTCGCAGGTAGCCGAGTGCTCATCTTACAAGGTGCGAGGACAGGTATGTGGAGTTTCCCCAAGGGACATCCCGAGTTGGTTGATAATGGCTCGGCGCTACTGACGGCCGTGCGTGAGGCGTACGAGGAGACGGGTTATGTGCCGGGCGTGGATTACACGCTCGGCGAACAACGTCGTCTGGGCAAACGCAAGTATTGGGTGTCGTACCCAATTCGGGGTCTGGCGGTTCCGAAGCTGGATCCGATTGAGCATCGGGCTTGGCGCTGGGCCACTGCCGATGAGATCAAGTGGCTCAACGTCAATAGTGACGTGGACAAGTGGGCGAAGAGCAACCGGTTTTAATTCTTCAACTTGGCCCGGTTACACTTTTGCGGATCGTAGCGGGTCTTCAGCATGGCGGCTGCAAGTTCGTGAACGATCCGCTCTTTTTCGTTCAAGGGAACCGCAAAGGCTGACGCCTTGGCCGTTTCTGTTTCCTTAGTAGGTCGAGGCATGAAACCAACCAGTCCAGGACAACTGAAGTCATATTTGTTGAAGTACGGCAGACCTCTACACAGTTTTAAGAAGGGAGACCTGGTCAAGAGCCTAAGATATTCGTATACGTTGGCCGAGGAGCCTGGTGCGCTCTCGGCCGACTTCAAACCGGAACTGAGTCCGGCGGAGATGTTAATGCTCGGAGTCTTCGAGGGAGCCTATCTCAACGACTGTTACCGAGAATTTCCGGCGGAATGGTTTCTCGGCGGTCTCATGATGGGATCACTGTCACCGGGCAAACCGGATATAACGGTGAATCTTTTTGGTATCAAGTCCCGTCAGTCTCTCTCTGTTTGGAAAGAGAATGGCTGGGCACCGTCACCTCGAGGCCAGGGGTTCCTGGGAGATCCTAAGACGAACCCAGATGAACGAGGCTGGTTTCAATGGTACTGTAGGTACTGGATGGGCCGCCGTATTCCGGAACTCGATCGTATTCAAATCGGTCGGTGGAAATCTTTCACGAGACATGCGGGAGCGATTCGGGCCAATTGTAGGGTCGGTGATCTCAAGTGTCGGCCCCGTGAACGCCAGGCCTTGCTACAATGGGCGTGGTCGCCGTTTATTTAAACTTGGCATATACCGTGAAGTGCCAACGTTAAGAATCCCACCCGGGGGTCTTAACTTTGGCACTAGCCGGTAATGGGTTCTTAAACACGCATATTCTGGGGCAGGACCCGGGTAGCATCATCACAACATCCATATACGACCTGTTTGTTTGATACCAACTCGGCCAAACCGACGACTGTATCTATTACAGTGGCGCCGCCTTGTGGCCTAGATTTAGTATTTGATTTTGCGATCACGGCTGATCGCCTATACCTCAACCATGTCGACGGGTCCATGCTTCTAAGAGAGAAGAACAAAAGACTTTAGCGGCTGGTGCCGACGTTAAGATCCCCTTTAGGGGTCTTGGCCGAGGCACTGGATGTTCTAGAGTTAAGAATCCCATCAGGAATTCTTAACTTTAGTACCGGCTAGTGCCGAAGTTAAGAACCCCTTTAGGGGTGAATAACTGAGGCACTAGACGATAGCTAGAAGTGCTAAAGTTAAGAATCCCACCAGGGGGTCTTAACTTTGGCACTTCACGGTACTTCACGGTAGGGCGATTATACAAGAGCCCCTATGGCCGCAACCGACGCACACAAGAAGGTACCCCAGGCCATATCCGTGAGCGCAAAGCTCAGTGGATACTTGGCGAGTGTGGCGTAATTTGTGAGATCATAGACGCCGTACATGGCGAGGCCGAGAGCACCTCCGCGCCCCGCCGCCTCTTGTACCGTTAGATCGGGGCCGGAAGCAAAGAACCAGATAGCTCCCACGATCAAGACATATACTAATATGGCTGGAATCCAACGGATTGTAAGAGGCTGGCCCTGTAGGCGTGAAAACATGACGGTACTCGTCTTCATTGTAGAGGTTAGCCAGACGGCATCGAGGGCCACGAGAGTAGTAGTCATTCCGATGATTTTGCCGAGTGTCATCTAAAGAGGCGTAGGATTCCATTTGGACCTAAGGCTGTCTTACCGTACCATATACAATGGATCCCGTCCGTCTCGAGGAATACACCGGTCTCATTCAGAATAAACTCGTCGCTGTTTGGCAGGGGCCCAATGCCATAACGCCCTGGTTACCGACGGAATTCCTACTCAGTCAGTACATCACTCGGATTCTTATAACGGGTCGTCAGTCACCGATGTCGACTGCCATGGCGGCGGATGGAAGTTGGACGCAGATATGGAGGAGTCCGGGTTCGAAAGAGTGGTCGTGTCTTCTTGGTATCATTCAACATATGCCGGGGCCTGTACTACTGGTAGTCGGCCCCGATATTGCACTGTCTCCGAAAATCGTAGCGAATCTGAAGACGGACGGACTCGCAACACTTGTGTTGAGACAGAGTCAGGGATTCCCGCAGGGCACCGTGGTAGATCAGGTGTTTTTTCCGATTGTGGATTCTGGGTCTATTGTGATCGCCGCCATCCAGGAATGGTCGGGAAAGGCAGCACCGAAGACTCTGGATCTCCGTACTGTTATTCCGCAATTGACAGCCCAGGGATATGGACTCACAGTTGCAGATGGTGTGTGGCAATGGTATAAACCTGCGGATTCGCCGCCCTTGGTGACGTTGACGGTGCAGCAGATTGCTCGACAATTACAGGTATTGGGAGAGTTACTGGCGTCGTCTTCGTCGACTTGAGCTGGAATGAAGATTGGAACTTCTTTCTTCGGGGATTGTGGAGAGAGGCAAACCGACTGTTGTTAGGGGTGCGGCCAATACTTGTTCTGATTGTCTTCTCGCTGCTTCGAGGAGTGCCAAGACATTACGGATGCTTGTCTGTTTTTTAGTGTATCTTCTTCCATACCGCACACTTCTGGAATTTCTGGGAAATGTTCTGGGGCGTGACACAGTACCGCCCATTACTAATTTATGAGATTTTAGACTGGGGGGGGTCGCTTGTTAGTTACGACGGGACTGCCTTTACTGTCTGGACCGCCGGGACTGTCTGGACCGCCGGGACTGTCTGGACCGCCGGGACTGTCTGGACCGCCGGGACTGTCTGGACCGCCGGGACTGTCTGGACCCAAGAGGCGATCTAATAACCAGGGAAGGATGACCACCCGTTTTCCGGGGGTTATGAATATTGCGAACAGCATGCGGACTCCTTACTAGACGGGGATGTGGCGGCCGCGGCGGCGCGCCCTCGGACTCCTCCGGCGGCGCGCCCTCGGGCTCCTCCGGCGGCCTATTAAAACGCCCTCCAGAGATAGGGTCACGGGCAGGGGCAACGCCAGGGTCATTCATAACTTATACTCTATACACCGAAAATTCTTATATTAGACCCAAAATGGATCCAATATAAGAATACAATCCGTCCCTAAGGTCTAGTTTGCCTCCGGCAAACTAGACAATTAGAAGAACCCGCCCTGCTGGCGCTTCGTCTTGCGCCGGTACTTGTTGAACAGATGGAACACACCCTTCTTCGCCTTGTAGCCCTTGCGGGTCAGGTACTTTAGCGCCTTGCGACCCGCCGCCTGCTTGCGACGGCTCACAATCCGACCGTGCTTGTTCTTCACGAGGTCGGACTTCTCCAGGCCACCCGACGTCTTCTTCGCAGTTCCGTGAAACACCTGAGCCTTCGAGCCTACGGTCATTGCATGTTCGGAAATCTTATACTAGAGGCTGAGAAAATTGGTGACGCCCCCAGGCTAAAAAGTTGATCGGGGTCGCCAACGGCTACCGGGGTTCAGGATGGACAAGACCCACCCCACTGAGATGAACGAGATCAAGAAGACCACCAAATATGTTCGCAACAATGCCGGACAATACACGGGTCCGCACTGTGACAAGGTTACAGA
>SXGQ01144047.1_pt1 | contig 13757 bp, 6 predicted proteins | sample 3178371 | NCBI WGS metagenome assembly SXGQ01 (sample SAMN11356859, study PRJNA531348) | freshwater metagenome | isolation source: freshwater sample F1-20 | place: China: Fuxian Lake, Yuxi | collected 2017-12-25
AGAACTGACACCGGAACAGATCAGTCTGGCATTCCTCTATCTGACCAAGAGAAACTCGGAAAAGATACAACTGACACCGGAGCTGGAGTCTCTACCGAGACAGACCTGGATAGAATTAATCGACTTGCTGCAGATGCTGGAGTACGAGAAGAAACTTTCGACGATCAACTAACAGACAAACCTCCAGCACCGACTAATATATTAACTCCTGATGCTGAAGCGTTATTAAAAAGTGTAGAAGCTGGTGGTACACCAGCCATGATGACCAACAATCTTAAACGGATTGCTAAAGACAATGGTATTGAGGTTACATCAAAAGACACACCAAACTCAGTAATAGACAAATTACAAGCGTTAAAAACAACTCCAAAAGCAGCAACAAAACCAAGTGCACTAGACGTTAAAACATACAATGAGCTGCTTGAGATCAAAAATAATTATCAGGCAGAATTAAGCGCTTTACTGTATAAAAATGGCAGCTTACCTAAAACCGGTACTAAACGCCGTCAAGAATACGACGAACTGCAAACTCGCTTAATTGACATCGGCAATCGTTTAGATCAAAAGTATCAGGAAACCGCCTCTGCGGAAGAAGTTGTTGAGACAGAAGTAACTGAAAAAGCTAAGCCTACCCCAGCGCAACAGGTTGAAATTGAGCGTCGACAAAAACACGCAAAAGACATGTTAAAGCTACTTGAGATAGAAGAATCTCCAAGAATTAACGCTGTGGATTACGTCAAAAAAGTAGACTCAGGTGAAATAAAACCAAACTCAATTAAGCTCAAAGGTTTTGTAAACGCACTTGGTATTGATGTGCCTACAGGTAAAAATTACACTGAGCGAGCATTTGATAAATTAAAAGCTGATTTAGCTGCGATGGAAGAAGTTAGGCCTTTATCTCGTGTGCTAGAAGTCATAGACAGCGTCAAAGATCGAGCTGGGATAAAAACCACTGCACCTACTCAAAAAACTGTTCAATTAAGTGACATTGAGCCTGACTACGAAACAATTAAGTCAAAGCCAGGAATAAACACCAGACGTATTACAGATATGTTAGGCCAACAGATGTATGGCGACATGTCAAAAATGCCTGAAATAGCAGTAAAAGAAATGTTACAAAATTCTTTTGATAATATTAAACCGTTATTAGAACAAAATTTAGAATCCGATGGCAATATTGACATTAATATAGATAAAAACGCTAGAACTATTACAGTAAAAGATGATGCTACTGGTATGACTCCAGATGTTTTATCCAATGTATTTTTTACTATTGCAGGATCAGAAAAAGAAACAGCCTTTGGTTCTGGTGGTTTTGGTGTTGCAAAAATGCAGTTTTTGTACGGAAGTGAAGCTATTGAAGTCATTACCATGCGTGATGGACAAATTAGCCGTACAAAAACAACCGGAGAAAATGTAAAAGCGTCTTTAGAAGACCCATCTAAAGCACCAGACATAGAAGTTAACACGGCTGAAGAATTGCCAGATATAGCCGCACAATTTCCAAAAGGTCATGGAAGCATTATAAAAATAATTATACCAAAAGAATACAAAGATCCACAAACTGGCGATATAAAGCAAATTGATTTGAGTGTTAGTGAATATAGTTATCCAGTGCTTACATACAGTCCTTTATTTGCTAATATTACTGTTAAGTTTAATGGCTATCCTGTTATGAATATGGGGTCCAGGTTTGACGCAGAAAAGTACACTACATTTGTTGATGCACAATTTGATTGGGGTACTGCTCGAGTATATGTATCTAACGAACAAAAAAATAAATATGGTGACAACGTCTTTGTTCTTTCAAACGGTTTATGGCAATTTGGCGAAGAGTTAAAATTAAACCCCACAGAATTCTACGGTGAAAACATCCCGCATCGTTTTTATATAGATATTGTATCTAGAGTTGAACCAAATGAACAAGGATATCCATTTCAGTTTAATCGCCAAGGTTTTACTGAACAAGCTAAAAAAGATCTTTTTTTAATTAAAAATTATTTATCAATTTACTACCGTCAAAAAGATTTTCAAAATACTGTTAAAAACTTTGGTACCGTCCAATACCTTAATAAAACTTTACTTGGATTTAAAGTATCTGAAAAAACTGATTTAGTTCCAAATATCCCAGACGTAAAAGTTAAACAAGGAATTACGCAAGGAGATAAAGTAATAGTTAAAGATGGAAAATTAATTGTTAATGGCAAAGTTGTACCTGTGCTTACTCCGGAAGATCTTAAAAAAGCTTCAATTGATGTTTCTGAATTAAAAATTTCTCAAAATAAAATTAAACCAAATAAAGTCATGATTCATGACAATTTAGAAATTAACGTAGGCAACGACAAATTTACTCCTATTACTGTTTTAGCTACAGATCAATTTGGAGAGCGCTTTAATAAGTTTATGTTTGATATTGGCGATGTCTTTATGGCTTTGCGTGATGCAGTAGTTAGAACAATGCCCCTCGGCACAGCAAGCACGGGTTATGGCGAGCTTGCTAAAGAAGCCATTGGAGTTTCATTTGATAAAGAGTATCGTGGTGTAAGTATTATTCTTCCATTTAAAGGTTTGTTTATTAACCCAGCGTTTCCTGAGTACATTGATACTCCAGAAGAAGCGGCTTTAGGTATGTTTGGAACTATGATTCATGAGCTAGCACATCATAAAGTTCGTAGCCATGGGGCTGATTTTCCTGCAGAAATGCAACGCATTTTAATTAAGCTAGAAGCATCAAAATCTTTTGATATAAGACAACTTAAAGATGATTTTATATCAATCGTTAAAGACAACAAAGATATTATTGATTTTTTAAATAGAGAGGGATCAAATGCAGATAACAGGGCTATTGGACAGCGTTTCAAAGATAGCGGGCAACAAGCAAGAAGCGAAGGTGCTCCTAAAGACATTTTTGAGCGAGGGCGACAAGAGCGGGGAGAACTTGGATTACCTAGCGAGCTTGGACCAGAGTATCAAGCTATTGGACCAGAGCAAAGACCTAGCGGAGTTCCGCCACAAGCTAAACCAAAACAAGGAAGACTAGAAAATACTAGCCCCAAAGCAGATCAAGTGCCTTTAAATGACCCATTGTTTAGCACAGCTCACCCAACTGTTACTACTGCACTTGCAAATAACGATATACAGGGTGCCCTAAAAGCGCTTAAAAATACTGCAGGTAAGTTCTTATCTGGATTAGCCGATCGGTTGTTGCAACTTAATTTAAGTACAGTTGTCGGCTTTGATGACCTGCATTATGACCTGTCAATTAAGAGCTTGGACCGTGTAAAAGGGCAAAAAGATAGAGTTACTACCTGGATAAAACAAGTTAAGCCCAACGTCTATGCTTCCCGGTTTGATGAGTCTAAGATGAAGACGCCGGTTACAGAGACCCTAAAAGCTTTTGAAGACTTACGGGATGGCAAGCTAGGCATTGATCCTAAAATATTTACAGAAGATTTAAAAGACATTATTGAAGTTTATAAAAATGCCATAACATCATTAAATGCCCCTGGTACGTTCTTTATGGACGACAATGCTATTGGGCTTAGCTTGGAAAAAGGTGGCAATTCTAACTATGCCATAGCACACGAGATTACTCATGCTGCAACGCACTGGAGTGTTGAGAACTCACGCAAATTAGATCCTAAACAACGTCAAGCGCTGGCTAATTTGTATCGTTTGTATAGATATGCTAGAAAACACACTAAAAATCAAGACGCTTATGGGTACAACAACATACATGAGTTTATAGCAGAAGCGTTTAGCCGACCATCGTTCCAAAAAGAATTGCGTCAAATGCAACGAGTCATGGACACTAACATGTCTGCTTGGTCTAAGTTTATTCAGTTAGTTGCCCAACTGTTTGGAATGGACAATGTGTTATTCCACACGCTAGCAAACGCAGATGTATTGTTCTCGGCTAATAGCGGTAGTGCTACTAACAAAGGTCCTGGACTATTATGGTCTCCTAGTAAGAGTGTGTTTAACAACACCTTTAAACTTAACACTGGAGAGCGTACAAATTTTGTTGACAAACTTATTGGGCTACGCACAACTTGGCAAGATGTTGACAAAAATAATGTTAAAAAGTTTTTTAATAGCCTTAACAATCAATATCGCAGGTATTTACTAGGTGCACTTACAGTTGATCAGCTAGCTGATATATACGGCGCCGACATGCCTCAGCTTAAAGATTACGTAAAAGAACTCGACGCTATGTTGGCTTCTCGTAATGCTATTTTAAAATCTGGTGAGCAAATTGTAAAAATGTGGAGTAATTTACTTCAAAATCATTCAGACACAGCTGAGCAAATGGGCAAAGTAATGATTGAATCCACTATGCAAAAAATGGATCCCTCTATTCTAGATCCTCAGTTACAGAAGTTGCTTACTAAAAAAGGTATGCCCAAAGAACTAGAAGCATACGATAAATCTAAATTAAAAGACGCATGGCGCAAAATGAGCAGTAGTCCTGGCGGAGCAGATGCTGTTAATTTATATATTTCAGTACGTACGTTCTATGAAAAACGCATGGAAGAATATATTAAGGTTCAAGAAGATAGAATTAGAGAAGCTGGTTTAGCTAAAAATCTGACCCCAAAAGAAATTGACGCTAAATTAATTAGCTTTAGAGAACAAATTGAAGAGAGCATTATTCGTCCTTACTTCCCAATTAAACGTTTTGGAGACTATTTCTTAATGGTTGGTAGGGGCAAAGATAAGATCTTTTTGCAGTTTGAAGATGCTTTTGCCCGAGACGCTGAACTAGAAAAACAAAAAGCACGTTTAGTTAAAAAATTTCTTGAAGGCAAAGACGACGTAACTGGCATACCTTTAGACGAAGCAGAAGCTACGCAAAGAGCTGAAACAGAATTATGGCCTGGTCAAGGGTTTAATGAAGTGCTTAATGAAAAATTAAGCGAAGTAACTCAGCTTAACAAAATCAAAGAATTAGTCGACCAAAGTACTGAAGACATATTGAAGAGCACTGATCCGACAATTATTCAAGACAGGGTTTCTGCGCTTCAAGAATCAATTAAAGACGCATTTGGACAATACTATTTAGAAATGTTGCCTTCTGAAAGTATTAAAAAAATGTTCTTGCATCGTCAAAACGTAGCTGGTCCTAGTCAAGATATGCTGCGGGTATTTAGTTTGTCTTTTGAACGAATTGCATATCAGCGTGCTCGCTTTGAACATATGCCAGCGTTATTTAATATTGTTGAAGGTGCTAAAAGACGTTCAATGGGCATGCCGACAACTGATGAAAAATCAGTTTATGGTGACGTAGCTAATGAGCTTGCTAAGCAATTTAAGAGCGGTGTTCTTGAACCACCTAAACATTCTAAGTTAACAACGTTCTTAACACACTTTGGATTTTTACAATTTTTAACCGCCCCTGCTTCAGCAATAGTTAATATGATGGCTATTCCAGGTTTATTTGTGCCGGTAGCTGGAGCAAAATATGGTGGTCCTAAACGTGTTGGCATAGTAATATCTAAATATGTACGTATGCTTGGTGGCACTGGTTATATAAATGAAGATAATGATCGGTACGAGTTTTTGTCTTTGGCAAGAGCTAAGTTAGAAACTTTAGATGAAATAAACACTAAAGATGGTACTGGCAAAATTAAATTGCCAAAAGGTATGACTTTATCTGATGTGTACAAAGAAGGTGTAGTTAGACAAGTTATTGATACTACATTGGTGCATGATTCTGTAAGCATAGGAGAAATGCCCTCAGAACAATATACCGGTAGATGGCAAAAGTTTATGTATTACGCTAGCTTGCCATTCCATGCTGCTGAGAAGTTTAATCGTGAAATTGCGTTTATGACTTCTTTTGAGTTAGCTTACGAAAAAAACATAACTGCTAAAGATCTTAAAGGTAACCTAAAGTACACACCGGAAGCAGCTTATAATTTAGCTTTGGATCAAGCACGGGATCTTACTCAAGAGACCATGTTTAACTACAACACAACAAATAAACCACGTTATTTTCGTGGCAACATTGCTAACGTATTATTGCAGTTTAAGATGTACCCACAGCATATGTGTGTGCTTATGTTCCGTACGTTCCAAAAAGGTTGGGCAAACGGCATGAACGCTGAACTAGAAGAATTTAAAAAACAACTTAAAATTGACAAAATACCAGAAGAAGAACAGCTTAGCCTTATAGCTGAAAAAACAACTGAATTAGAAAAACTAGGTAAAGAAGCTCGTGACGCTTTTGTTGGCATGATGGGTATGTCTTTCTTGACTGCCGGCGTAACTGGCTTACCTTTGTGGTTTATTTTTTCAGGTGTGGCGTCAGCTTTCCATGCTGTATTTGGCGAAGATGACGAGCCGTTTGACCCAGACAATTGGTTTAAAAACTGGGCTAACAGAACATTTGGTGGTTTTGCTGGAGACACAATATCTAGAGGATTACTATCACAAATAACTGGTTCAAATTTTGCCGACCGTATGAATCTTAACTTACCGGATATGTGGTTCCCAGATGTGCGTAAGAGCCAAAGCGAGGTAGATTACGTCCAAAATATGTTTATTAACACTTTAGGCCCGTCTATGGGTGCACTATTAGTTAGTTATCCTGAAGCCATAAAACGCTTTAACGATGGACATACAGAGCGTGCAATGGAAGCGTTAATGCCAGCAGCTATTAAGAACGTTATGGTCGGCACTAGATATATGGCTGAGGGACAGGCACTAACTCTTAAAGGTAATACTTTAGTAGAAGATATTAGTGCTCGTGAGGCTTTGTCTCAAATGCTTGGCTTCTCTCCAGAACGAGTGGCACAAAAACAACAAGCTGCGTTCCAAACAAAGAACGCTAATGAAAGCATAATGAATAGACGCACTGACTTGCTAAACGCTTTCTTTATAGCTGTAGATGCTGGCGATGCAGATATGATGGCTAGAGTAATTGAAAAAATAACAAAGTTTAGTCAAACAAATCCAAGAGTTGGAATAGACCCTGAAGATTTAGTTAGTTCAATAGACAAACGATACAAAGACCGAGCTCTTGCTAACATAACTGGTGGCATGGGGCTTAACAAGAACCTCATACCTGAGTTATTGCCAATGCTTGAATACGGCGAACGATAAAAAAAACCCCGCCGAGGGGGCGGGGTATCAAATAAAACCTAAAGGAAACGTAGTCAAAACCCTTAACTACGACTGTATGATACTACCTAATACGCCATACACGCAACCCAGTAACCCCACGTTCTAGAACAATTTGGGTTTTTACCTTAAATTTAAGGCGTTTAGTGGTCTTTTTGATTTGTTCCAAAGCATGGCTGTGGTCTAAGCACGGTATAAAAAACGACGAGCCGACCACAAAATTACGCCAATTAACTCTGAAGCTTAGCCCGTGGATCAGCATCAGGTACGCTCTTAGCTGCCTGTATATACAGTTCGGCATCCTCAAAATGGTGGCTGCTTAGGTCAAAAATATGCACATCTACAGGACCAGACGCTACTTTAGTGCCTTTAGATAAGCGCTTCTTGGTGTGTCCTAGGTAGGCTTTGTCAATTTCAAGTCCTTTTAAAATGTCTTTTAGGGTGACCTGTTGATCGCTGCAGTAAGTACGTAGCTGCTTAGCATTGATAAACATCTTCTTGGTATCCGGCTCAATCCTAATAAACAAGTCATTAAACTTAGGCTCCACAATAGGCAGTTGTTCCATGCCAGACCTAGAATCTACTTCGTTGTTTATAACCAACACTGAGGCACGATGCTCATTAATAAACTCGTTAATGATGCTGCTTTGTGTACCTAAAGGAGTCTTGACCTCGTTGCGCATTATCACTAATTCTTTGAGAATCCAGTCATAAACCCTCTTAACGTCAAAGTCTATGATGCCTAAGTCTTTAGCAATCAAAGCGCCAGCAATATTACAGGCAACAACTGCTGACCAAAACCGTTCTCTGCTGGTCAAGCCAATAGCTTTGTCTAACCGTTGCTGTATCTGCAGAACTAAATCAATAGCTTCTTCTAAGTCACTAACAAGATACTTAGCATACTCAACCCCTGCGTGTCCGTAGTTACCGTACAGTTTGCCAAAGATTGCGTCGGCTTTTTCTTTAGTTAAGTTACTTGTCAAGTCAATCCTGTACTCTAGCAAGCGCATAAACTCGCCATCAGGAGTAGATTTAAGGGCAGATAGTTTGTCATAGAACGAAGCATTTGAGCTACATAGCGCTATGGTTGCCCACTTAGTATGATTAACTCGCTCAGCATTGTCGTGCTGTTTCATGCGGTTCTTGCCCCGTCCTTGTGACAGACTATAGGCTAAGTCTGAAAAGGCATCCCCACTAAGTTTGGTAATCTCGTCTATGGTAGCTGGCAGGTTGTTGAGCACACCCATCCGATGAATTATGGAGTTGATTGTGTCCTTCCATTGCATCATTAGTTCTTCAGGGTGCCCCCATACGCTATTGCAAGCTTTAAGAATCGTAGACTTACCGGTGCCTGAAGTGTTATTAATGAGGTTAATAATTGCACCTTTAAGGTTTAAATGCTTAAGCAATGGCGCACCAAATGCAGTAAAGAAGGCAAATGCGTGTGGTTCAAACCCTGGTTGGTTATATACTTGTATAACTTTTTTCCACTCGGCATAGTCTCCTGTGGATTTTAAAAACTCAGAGATTGTGCCTGTTGATGCAGACGGCGGACTATAACTAACTTTGCCTGCTGAAATCTCTTGCTCCCCAAGAATAAACTTGGAGTTATCTTCGGTCCAACCAAATTGATTTCTCATAATTTCTACCTCTGTTTTATGTTGAAGTTCTTTTGTAAACGTAATAATGTATGCCATTACTTTTTTCATCTGATCTGAATTACCTACTACACCATGCCAGCCGAGCCGATCTCTAAGTTTTTCAGTAGCCATTACGTCAATGACTGGCATTGCAAACTCACGCACACCATCTTTAGGTAAGTGCAACCTTAACCAAATACATTCGCCACGAGATGGATCATGTAACCGCTTAACAATATATAAATCGTGTTCATATACATTTATGGCGTCTATGTTACCGGCTTCGTCTTTAAACTGTGCGTATACGCCTCCGTTTTTGCCCCTGAAGTATGGAAACGGATATGACGGAATATCAAAAACCTCTTCTTCACCAGCCTTCGTTGTTTCGACAACAGTGCTCTCTTCTGCAACCGCAATCTCTGAACCCAACTGAATCGGAGAAGATATCTTGCCTTTGTGTTGGCACTCTTGACACCCTGAAGGATTGAGCTTTTCAAAGGTTTGGCACGTATAGGGTCCCTTGGTTTGATTCGCCTTGCGTTCGGTGTTCTCCGGCGAGTACTCAGGGTGCCCTTGTGAAATCCTGTGAATTGCTTCATCTTTGTCTACGCAAACTGCCGCTATTGACAGACCTGCTCTCCATAGTGGCTCCTCAATTGTGTCTTGATTTACTGCAATGTTTTCAAGCTGAGCGCAACCCTGACCATTCATGGTTTTAATCATGATGGTTTTAAACCGACTTTGTTTGTTACCCAGTAATGCTTGAGTCATCTCGTTAAGCTGACGTGGCATCCAATCAGGTGCAATCAACACACCAATATTTTGTTTAATAGCCTCAAACGGCAACTCTTTAGATACAGCTAGTAACTCTACTGGAAGCGGTGGGTCTTGCTTAAAGTTAAATGTTTCAGGTATCCGCAGTATTGAGGCGTTGTCTGCGGTGCGTGACGGGTCAGCTGCAAAGCCATGATCTTCACATAATGCTTTTAACCGCTCGGCTACAGGCTTCCATTCTTTACGATTAACTACTTCCTGTAATTTCCAGTACGCATGAATACCACGTCCTGAGTTAACAATAGTTGGTAGGGGCACTTTGATCTTACGGCAGAACTCTTTAAGAGCATCGAGTCCTGTAGCTTGATCTTCGTACGGCTTACCTATCCCACAGTCAACATCAAGCCAAAAAGCTTTAATAAGATTGCCATTTGGTTGGATACGTCCTTGCTTTGGGTCATCATACTTAGCACATGCAAAATAAGCATCATACTTCTCAGCTACCAACGTATTCACTTCAGCTTCGACATCTGCCAAAGTCTGAAAGAAGTTTTGTCTTGGTGGTTTATCGCCTTCTTGCCGCAAGCCGACTGTACAATACCAGCCTTCTCCCTCGGGCGGCAAAACTGCTACCAATAGGTCTCTGATTGCCATTAGTTATATTTAGTAAGTAATTTTTCTATTTTCCTAACTTTGTCTTTGTTGGGCACACCAACCCCAGTAAACCAGTTGTATATAGTCATGCGAGTTACACCTAACTTTGTAGCAATGGTTGATACCGGGATATCGTTGGCAATACAATACCGTCCAAGCTGGACCCCAATGTTTTTGGAATCAGCAGCTTGGTTGGCTTTTACAAGACGGAAGCTATACCCTCTAAGACTCATGCTGCGTCGTCATTAGACCAGTCGCCCATTACGGCTTTAAGATCACGTTTAGGAGCAGGCTCAGCAGCTTTTTTCTCTACACGCTTGGTTGGTTCAGCAATCACCTCTACTGTTCCAGCTTCAGCTTTTGCTGTAGGAGCTTCTAGTTTTTTAAGGCCATCAACTTGGGCTACAGTCATTGTGATTGCAGACTTAGCAATTTTAGTCTCGCCTTGCTTTTTGGCTACTTCCCATTCATCCTTCTCAAGGAACCGCACTGGACGGAAGAACAGTTTGCCTACAGTTGAGTCTTCGTCAAAGCGCATTTCAGTTACTAGTGTGTTTAAGTTGTAACCTTGTGAGCCAACATAACGTACATACTGATCAAATGGCATGTGATCTAAATCGCCTGGTTTTTTGGCGTCATAGAAAATAGACTTAGACTGCAAAGTCATTTGGTACACGTCACCGTTTAAATCTGCAGCAAGAGCCACAGCAATACGACGGTTCTTACGACATGCTTTGGTGCTGCCTTGACCGGAACCAGCTATGTCTTGTGGGCAGTTCATGCACATCGGGCTTTGTGGTTCTTTAACAGTAGCATCAGGGCGCTCACCGTCATTAGACCAGCAGTCAGGTGGAGCAGCATCGGCTTTAGGATCCCATGCTTTAGCGTAAAACGTACGGGAGACATTGGGCGAGGCATTAACAATAACAATCTCCATCTTGCTATTGTTGCTTTTAGAAATCTCGGCGCCGTTTACTTTTAAAATAAACTTGTTATTGCCAAGGGCAATACGTTTGACACCGGTACCACCACCCGTTAAGGCACGGGTTACTTCATCAATCTCTACCTCTTTGAGGTAGTCAGGTAATTGCTGGTTAAACAAAGCGACGTTGCTCATTATTTTCTCCTAGTTACAATGATTGCGTATGTGCTATCCACATTTAAACCGGCGGGATGCAAGTCCGGATTCTCCTCCAAAAACTGCTTCATATTGGTTTGTTGAATTCTTCTTTCCAGTAACTCAGGCGCATTGTGCTCCACAATAAACTTGTGAAAACGCTCCCAGTCATTGGTTGTATAACGTTGTTTGACACTACGTCTAGCCAAACCGTGTGAGGTTTTTAAGCTAGTAGCGTCAATAGTTTTAAGTATGTCAAGCAGCTCTGCTTGAATAACATCCAGCTGGGCTTCTAAATCAGCCTTCTTATCCATGTAGCTTCGATAATTAGCTTCTGAAGCATCCCGTATTTTTATGTAAACTTCTACAAGTTTTTCAGCGGATGCAGTGCCTTGGACTTCTTGTTCCATATAAATTCCTTTAGGTTAAACGCTGGTCTATGCCAGTTAAATCATATTTTAAAACTATAATTTGACTTTGTCAACTATTATTAACTTCTTGTTTGTATAAGTCAATTATTTTTTCATGTGCTTCAAGTTTATTTTGCAACATCTGATAAAGCCTTGTCTCTACGGGACTACCCTTAATGTGCACAATAGTCATTGCGTTCTTCTGTCCTTGTCTATCTATGCGTGCATTAGCTTGCAAGTAAGTCTCTATAGACATTACTGGAGCATACCAAATAATAGTATCTGCGGCTGTTAGTGTTATCCCGTGAGCGGCAGCTTGTGGTTGAATTATTAACACTCTTGGATTGGGTTGCTCTTGAAATTGTTTAAATATTTCAGTGCGTTTATTTACAGGAACTTTTCCATTAATTACTTCACAAGTAATACCTACTGCTTTTAAATGTGCTTTAAGTAGTTCTATAGTATGAGTAAATGCCACAAAAACAAGTACTTTATGGCTTGCTTCTTCAATTACTTCTTCAATAACACGTAAGCGATTACTAACATCAAACTCAACGACAGCACCGGTATCAGAGTAGACAGCCCCACCCGAGATTTGTAAAAGCTTATTGAGCTTAACTGCTGCGTTAACTGCGCTAACCTCTTCACCATCCGCTGCCATAAGCCACTCGTCTTTGAGCGTTTTGTAGTATTTCTCCTGTTGCGTAGTAAGGGGGGCGTCCCTAGAAACATATGTAACCTCCGGCAAGTCTAAGCAATCTTCTTTTCTAAATCTGATTGCGGGTTGAAGAGCGCTGAATACAGTTTGATCTGCGTCAGGTTTTGGTAGCCATTTAAATTTGCTGATGTTTATCATGGTTTGATCTCTGAACGCACCAAAAAATCTAGGTACATTTTGTGGGACTATTAGTTTACCTAATCCAAAAGCATCTGTTGGACTTTGTGCTGCTGGTGTGCCAGTCATCATCCATACCCATGTACGTGGCGTCATTATGCGGTGCATGGTTCTCCAGCGATTAGTTGTTATTGTTTTGTACGCATTAGCCTCGTCAATAATTATTAAGTCAAAGTTTTGTTTTGCAATATCGTCGGCTACGATTTCTACACCGTCATAATTAATAATGACAAACTCCGCATCACTCTCAATAACTGCTTTACGTTTATGCCTATCTCCATATGCCACACCCACCTTGCGGTGCATTACAAACTTAAACAAATCAGCTTGCCATGCTGACTGCATAATAGATAAAGGACACACAATAAGCACACGATGCACACGTTTTTGTTCCATCAGATAATCTGCAGCCCATATAGCTGCGGCAGTCTTACCGGTGCCTTGTTCATTAAAACAAAATGCTCTTTGATTTAGTGTAAAAAAATTAGCTGTATCTTTTTGATGCTCCATTGGTTTATGCAAACCAGGCCATTTGTAATCTCGTAAAATTGGAGATGGTACTTTTTTAATTTTAAGTTTGTTCAAAGCTTGTGCCTCGTCCAAACCCCAATGCACGGCAACTTTATGCAAGTCACCGTTGGTCTCAATAATTTTGCTTTTTCTTACGCACTCAGTTACTAATTGTGGACGTCTAGTGGTAATAAGTATTGCTTTGTTATTTAGTATTTCCATGTTTGCGTTTGGCTTTATTTACTTTTACTGTATGGTCTGAGTTTCGGCTAAATGATCTATTTTGGCTTGGTGTTTCTATGCGGATGTTTTTACGGCTGTTGGTGCCACCTTTAGATAAAGGCTTAATATGCTCAATGTCTTTGCCTTCACGAGCATCAGCTTTGCCATTTCCATTTTTATCAACACCGGTTTTATCCACGGCATACCTAGCTCGATCACGTGCATTTCGTGTCCCCTGTTCCTTGCGGGATAATTGTTGTTGATACTCTTTCTTGTAAGGGCGGGGTTTGTTCACATAAGGCATATCGTTGCTCCTCTTTACGGTAAAAATACACGGCACCATCGCCTAATACTATGTATTTTGGCATGTTTTTAAGGTCTGTTCCAGTCAATAATTTAAGAGTTTCATCTAT
>SXGQ01565516.1_pt1 | contig 13757 bp, 26 predicted proteins | sample 3178371 | NCBI WGS metagenome assembly SXGQ01 (sample SAMN11356859, study PRJNA531348) | freshwater metagenome | isolation source: freshwater sample F1-20 | place: China: Fuxian Lake, Yuxi | collected 2017-12-25
ACCAGTTGGTTCATACATGATTTACAAACAGATGAGTACTGTATGGTTGGGGTGGGCAAACGAATTTTCATACCCGATAACAGTGTTTTAAAAAAGGGCATGGGACTAGGAACAAGAATAACTTACAAATAACCTGGATTTTCCAGGTTTTTTAATGACCGAAGGACACAACTATGAGCTGGTTTGCACATCGCCCTCCACGACATCCTCCATCTCCTACACTACCCACTAAACCTCCGCATCGAATGTAATAAATACCCAGCATTCAACTAAAATTGATTCTCAATAACTACAACAAGGAATCAAAAGGAGCGTGGATCCACTAACGCTGTTTGCACTTGCAAACGGAGCTGTACAAGCAGTCAAAAAAGGCTGTGAACTCTATAAAGAGATAGCCGGAGCAGCCGGTGATGTCAAAGGTGTTCTCAATGATTTAGAAGAACAGTTTAACCTACGGCATAAAGACAAACCTCCCACTGTTGCTGAACGAAATCAGTACATAACTGAAAAAAATCGCATTGTTGAATTAAGCAAAAAGCAGCCCAACGATGTTTATACAACTATTGGCGAAGAGCTTGGTGTTTATTTTGAAAATTTTGCCAAATGCACCGCTATATTTGAAGAAGAAGAAAAACATTCCAAAGAAGTGTACACAGGCGAAACCAGCTTGGGCAAAAGAGCATTACAACGTGTGCTGATGCAAAGCCGCCTTACTGCCATGGAAGCAGAACTGCGTGAACTCATGGTATATAATTGTCCTCCTGAACTTGGCGATTTATATACTCGTGTTTATGCCATGATGGAGAAAATGAAAAAAGAACAGGCCATGGCCTGGAGTAAAAAAAGAAAAGATGACAAAATTGCAGCTCAAAAAAAACGCAGGCGTATTGAACATCTAAGATGTCATGCATGGAAATACGGAATCTCCACCGCAATATGTGTATATCTTATTTGGTTGACATGGGCAGTGGTACAGATACGAATCGAACACTATCCTGAATTGGGTGTGTGTCTTATACCCAAAGGCACATGGCCATATCAGCACTACAACAATCTCAAATGGGTTGATTGTGAACCCAATCAATGATCAAGATCAATGTGGCACTAGTACGCCGAATGTATCAGGATCACGGTTACACTGTGGATGAGATTTGTTTTAGATTGAGATACAATAAAAAGAATTTAATTGAATTGATACAAAGGTATAATTTCGAGCATGGCAAAAAATCCTGGCGTTATTAAAATTGTTATTGCCATGCATAATCAAGGATGCTCTGTGGTGGCCATAGCAAAATCTTTGTGCATGTCTATCAGCGAAGTTGTTGACATAATCAATTGCTACAAATAATCATACTTTTTGACAACAGCCTCGCAATAATGTAAAATATCAAATTAATCAGAGCAAACATCATGCGTATTTTTGTAGCACTATTATTTGTTTGTGTGACCAACATCGGGCATTGTGCCAACATACAGGCCAAGTCATGGTTAATTGCCGACGAAGATGGCAAAATCGTGGAATCCGAAAATATCGAAATAGTGCAGCCCATTGCCAGTATAACCAAACTGATGACAGCCATGGTAGTGCTGGACAGCAATCCCAATTTGAATGTAATTGTGGACAAAAAAGTCAAAGGTTTGACAGTGACTAAAAAACAGTTGCTTGATTTGGCCATTGTGAAATCTGACAATACCGCAGCCAAAATATTGTGCGAAACTTATCACAAAGGTTATCAAGGTTGTATAACCGACATGAACTTGAAGGCACAAATTTTAGGCATGGATGCTACCAGATTTGAGGACAGCAGCGGACTAGATAATCGTAATGTGAGCACACCAAGAGACTTGATCAAGTTGCTGTTGGCTGCCGAAAGGTATCCAGAGATAATTTATGCATCAAATCAAATCAGCATCAACTTGATGAAGAAAAAGAAACGCAAGTTTTCGCGAATGAACTTTAACAATACCAATCCCTTGGTAGGCAAATACAATGTGTTGGTCAGCAAGACTGGTTATGTACGTGCTTCAGGTGGATGCCTGGTCATGAGTGCTATCATCAACGGCAAGAAAAAATTATATATTGTGCTCAACAGCAAGACAACAAGAACTCGCATTCACGACATGGAAAACTTGATCTTGTTGGGTTTAGAAAATCGTCTCTAGGACGTCAACACTTGTTTAACACTGTCAAAGTTTACATTTTTGTAATCTAGATAGCTGGCGAAACTGCTGTCTTTGCCAGCATTGTGAGCTATCAATATTCTGCGATAGTTATCAACCAATTCATCAATCACAACACTGCGAAAATTGCCAAAAAAATGATTGAAATTGTGTTCTAACACACTGTGCATTTCTTGTTGCATGTTGCGCAGTTGTTGATCGGACATGTTGCACAATTTTGTTAGCTCAGTCACTATCATGCTGATTCTAGTATCAGGATCAGGCTCTGAGTCGTAACTTTCATCAATCCACTGGTCAAAGGTTTTGAATCCGTATCTTTTAAGATACTGCAAGTTGCCCTGGGCGCCAACCAAGATAAAAGGTCTACGAGCCACAATGGGTTTGAATATCTTTTCGGTAAGGTGCAGTTTTTGTTCATAGAAAACAGTTTCTGTTACCACATGTACAAATGCAGAAGTCAGCACTTCGAGATTGTCATAGGCACTGAGTTCTCCTGAAGTGTTGGCTGTATCTATTGTAAATGTGTGTGAGGTTTGATATAGCTGTTGAAATATCTGCTTCTTGGCTCGCGCACTGAGATATTGATTCTCGGAAAAAATTTCTTGTTTCACTGTGTGCTGCAAAGACGATTGATTGAGCGAAATGTATCCGCGATTTGTCAACTTGTTTTCCAACATTTGGGCAACCAAGGTCAATCTATAGTTTCTTGCGCCATTGATCATGTTGTTGAAACAGATGAAAACTTTTGAAAATTCATATTTGGCAGGTAAATATTTCAAGTTACGAAACCAATCAAGCGCAATCAATCCGTGTGCAAAAAAGTACCAACCATAGAAGCCACGTGATTGAAGTTGCTGATTTTGCTCGTGACTGATTTCTGAAGTGGTGTATATCAAAAGGTGATGTCTAAAATAATCAACATCGTGCAAGTATGAATTCACAGTAAGACCAAAGTAGCCAGCATAATGATCATTTAAACTGTCACTGACGCCCAATTTTTGCTCGTCATTTTTAAAAATGTTATCAAAAACTCGGGTGCGAAATGGTTCCTGATCGTTGAAAAAAATTACAGTTTTGTATTTTTCATCATGACTGAGATACCATAAGGGTTTGTACTTGTCGTCTTCGTTAATTACTTCAATATCGCTGGATTGATTGTTTTCGAAATCTCTAAAAGTCAGACATACAGTAAGTGGATCCACACGGAAAACTAGCTGTTTGATTAATATTTCATAAAACGAACTGATGGAAAACATATGAAAGTTGGATTTATAGGTATTGGTAAATTGGGACTGCCTTGTGCAGAAGCCATAGCAAGCTGTTATCAAGTGACCGGGTATGATATTTACCCAAGACAAAGCTCAAAAATTAAAATTTCTGATTCATTGCGCGGTGCAGTGTCTGGCAAGGACATAGTGTTTGTGGCTGTACAGACTCCACACGATCCTGCCTACGATGGATCACAACCAATCACTCACTTGCCAAACAAAGATTTTGATTATGACACAGTCAAACATGTGCTTGCTCAAATTGATGCTTGGGCCAGCCCTGAGCAATTGATCGTGTTGATCAGCACAGTGCTGCCGGGCACGGTGCGTAGAGAGTTAAGACAGTGTATCACTGTGCCACGTTTTATCTACAATCCGTATTTGATTGCCATGGGGTCGGTAGAGTGGGACATGGTCAATCCTGAAATGGTCATTATTGGAACCGAAGACGGAAGTGAAACAGGCGATGCCAAGCGACTAATTGATTTTTATCGGCCCTTGATGCAAAACAATCCCAGATATGTGGTAGGCACTTGGGATGAAGCCGAAAGCATTAAAATATTTTACAACACATTTATCAGTACCAAGATTGGCTTGGTCAACATGATTCAGGACGTGGCAATGAAGAATGGCAATATCAATGTAGACGTGGTAACCGACGCATTGGCCAACAGCACGGTGAGAATCATGAGTGCCAAATACATGAAGGCCGGCATGGGCGATGCAGGACCATGTCATCCCAGAGACAACATTGCTTTGCGCTGGTTGGCAGAAAAATTAAATCTTGGTTATGACATTTTTGACACAGTGATGCAAGCTAGAGAAATGCAAGCCAGAAATTTGGCTAAGTTCTTAAAGCGCACTCAAATTGAAACCAACTTGCCAATTTTTATAATGGGCAAGGCCTACAAACCCGATGTGGATTATTGCGACGGAAGTTACAGTTTGTTAATTGGACATTACTTGGATGAAATTCAGGCCAAATATTTTTATGTTGACCCTTTAACTGGGGATCAACCTCCCTTTGACGACGTGCCTGTGATTGCATTCTTAGCACACAACAAAGAAATCACCTACGGCTACACAGGCGAACAAGGTTCAGACAATTTTTATTGTAAAATTGCCGAAGGCAGTGTGGTAGTAGATCCTTGGCGCAAGTTTCCCCAACACAATAATTTATACAGGGTCATACATTATGGCAACACACGAATACTTTAATATGGATCCTTTTTGGGACGACGAGTATAAAACTTTACAGTACAAGAAAGAACAGTTCAATGATCCTGTGACCATGATTGACTGGGAAGATCGAGGATTTAGAGGTCCATTTGGAGGACACATGTGTGACATGCGATCTCCGCAGCCGTCGTGGAACAAGCATGTGATCAGTTTTTTCCAGGCCCTGAATTGGAAAAATATTGGTACCAGTTACTATAGAATGGATCCGGGCAGTGTGTTGCCAACACATGTAGATTTGTACTCAAGATATATACATCTTTTTAATCTACAAGGCCAAGAGAATAAAATTAGACGAGCAGTGATCTTTTTGGAAGATTGGCAATCAGGACATTACGCAGAATGCTGTGATAAACCATACACAGAATGGATCAAAGGTTTTACACTGATATGGTCGTGGGATGCGCCACACATGGCAGCCAATCTAGGCACTGTACCAAGATATACCTTACAAGTTACAGGACACATATGATACACAGTTTTAACGAATGGGATCCACTGGTGGAAGTTGTAGTGGGCAGGGCAGATTTTGCCAATTGGCCCTCTGACGATCCGGTGTTTGCACTGGAAGGTGAAAAAACTTCTTGGAAACAAACACCAGTACCCAGCGGACCGGTGCCCGATTGGCTCATAGACGAAGCCAATGAAGATTTGGATATACTTGCTGCCACTTTGGAACAGTGTGGGGCCGTGGTACATAGACCCAAGGCAATCAATTTTCAACAACGTGGCGGCATGTACAACTATTGTCCCAGAGATCGATTGTTGGTACACGGAAGTACCATTGTGGATCCTGCCATGATGTATCCCTGCCGAGACATGGAAATAGAAGCACTGGACGACATCATATATCGTGCAGACACAGTGCATCGTATGCCACGTGATCAGGGCATGGTTTTAGATGCGGCCAACATCATGCGCTTGAATGACACCATGCTGTATCTGGAAAGTGCGAGTGGTAATCGTCAAGCAGCCCGCTGGTTGGCTCAAAAGTTTCCGCACGTCAACATTGAAATTTGTAATTTTTACTCGGGAGTGCATATAGACAGCACTTTGGTGCCCTTGCGTGAAGGCCTGGTCATGGTCAATGCCAGCAGGGTCAATATGGACAATTTGCCCCGTGTGTTCAGTGACTGGGAAATTGTATGGGTAGATGAAGTAGTAGAGCAAGGATTTTATCAGTATCCTTATGCCAGCAAATGGATTGCACTCAACATGCTGGTATTGGATCCGCACACGGTGATAGTTGATAAAAAACAAACTGCCTTGATCTCTACACTGGAATCATATCATTACACCGTGATTCCGTTGGAACTTCGCCACAGCAGAACACTAGGCGGTGGTTTTCATTGTGTCACTTTGGACATTGTGCGGCAAACTCAATAAATAACTAAAATAAATCATAATAAAGGTTATCATGAGTTTTGAAAGTTATACCGAGTGTGTGTTGCGTTCTTTCATAGCACACCCCAAACAACACGAGATACTGAAAAGAAAAAAAGAAATTCTTGCCGAAGTGGCTGCATTTCACAATTTTGTTCCTAACACTGTGTTGTATATCGGCTTTAATCCCGCAATACTAGACGATCCTGCCAATCACATTTATGTGACCTGCGTGTCTGCCACTGCACAACAGTATCTCAAATCTCAAGCAATCAAATTTCAATATGTGCCATTTGACCAATTGGCTGATTATAAAAAGTTTTTTGAAGTTGTTGTGGGACTAGATGAGTTTTTTACTTTTGCCAAAACAGACACAGAACAGAAAGACATCATTACCATGGTAAGTGAAATTACCAAAGAGTATTTTGTGACCACATGTAAAGACTACAAAAATCAAGAATTCAAAGATCGAGAATTCAGTGTCCCTGCCTTGATTCGCAACAATACCAATATCATATATCTTGAATTTCACGATTATGATCTCCGTGATAAAAACACCTGGACTACAGAAGTTTTTGAAATTGACAACAGATCATTAAATACTTACGGCCCTTTTTCAAGAAAAGCTTTGTTTTTTAAACAGTTGGCCAAATTCAGCAGTGATGCTGGTGCAGTGGGTTTCACTGTACATAAAAATATTATGTACAAGAGTTTAATCAAAAAGAATTACGAGCATGTAATTAGCATTCGATTCGATAACTATGGATATAAATGATCATTTTGGAAAGATTGTTGAAAGTTTAGTCAATCAAATAAGTTCCAATGTCAAGGCCACTGTGGATGACATCATCCACAATTCAGTTACTAGCAAACTGTCCACCTTTAACTTTGAAGAGTATATTCATACGGCTGCCGTTGCGGCCATGGACAAAAAAATTGCCGAATATACCATAGATCAAAAAAAACTGGAAAATAAAATAGCGGGCAGAATTAACGAAGTTATCAAACAAGCTGAATCCAAAACTGAACAGCAAGTTGACGAAGCTGTGAAAAATAGAGTTTCGGGCAGCAATTTCAATGAGGTGCTGACCAATAGCCTCAGCAGGATAATTGCTGATCGTATTGATCAATTTGTGTTTCCTGACAACTCGATTCCGGCTCGAGCTTTGCGATTTGATGATTTCAAAATAAATGGAGACCAAATAAGTGGTGGCATTATAAGTTCGTTCAGCAGTACCGGAATAGACGACCGAGCAACACAGGTAGCTGTGACTGTTCTGGATGACGTAACTGTGATAGAAAATAATTTGCTGACCAAGGATCTCACCATTGAAGGTACCATGATTGTAAATGGTGAATTTGTAGTAAACGGACCGGTACCAAAAGATACAGAGTTTTTCAAGCAGCTGGTAAGTGACGCCAGCACAGCCACAATCGAGCAGATCGATTCGCAACTGTTCGACAATTACAGCAGCGTGATTTTTGCCAAAATACGTGATCAAGGTCTGGATCTAAATCGTATTACATTGAACAATGTGGAAATCATCAAGGATAACACTCTGGCAGGCACAGTGGTCAACAGCAACTTGCAAAAGTTGGGACTGTTACGAGAATTGCAAGTCACTGGAGAATCTTTGCTGGCAGAATCTTTGTATGTAACCAAGGGCCGTGTGGGCGTAAACACTATCGAACCCAGTGCGGCCCTGGCCATATGGGACGACGAAATTGAAATCACGGCCAGTAAACGACAAAAAGACATGGCCAGTTTTGGCACTCCGAGACCGCAACAATTAACTCTTTTTGCCAACAACAAAAACAACATCATCTTGGAAACGGACGGATCGGTGCAGGTACACGATCTCAAAATTGGTTCCATGCGATTCACTGCTGCGGATCGACCACCCAATTATGTCAGCCAAAGAAACCATGTGGTCTGGAACACCAATCCCAATCCGGGCGGGCCCATGGGTTGGGTGTGTTTGGGCGGCTCAAATTGGGCCAACTTTGGAATCATTGACTGAAATCACATATACTGCTATAATGCAGTATGACTGTGATACTATCTCAAAAACAATGGCTAGAGATCAAGAAGCAAATCTGCAAAGATCACGGAGATGCTGTCCTTTTGATTTCATGGCGACTTAAACAAACACTGGGATTTACAGTACGCAGACATAAAGGGTATGATCCGGTAAACGGGCACATCAAATCTGATATCCGTTTGGATTTTTATGATGAACCTGCAATGACTTTTTTTCAGTTAAAATATCTATGACTTCCAACGCATATCTTGTGTACTGGTGTGAAGAAGGATTGGAAAGTGTGGTTCCTATTACCCAGTATGACAAGTGGGATATGGAAAATACATTTCGAGTATTAAACAACCAAGAAACTGCACGAAATCCCTTGAACGGAATCATACAACATCTGATTCTTAGGGCACAGGTCAATGCTCAACGACATTACGAACTGTATGCCATTGATTGCGATACCAGTATCAACAAAGAGGATATCGAACTGATGTTTGAAGACAATCCTCAAGCCGCAGCCGAACTGTTTAGATCGCGTGGACATCGCATGTACAGCAACCGTGCTGTAAAAAATCGTGTTCGAATCACATGAATCTTCAAGAAATTGTACTTGATGAAGCAGCTAAAGCAATACAACTCACAATTGATTTTGGAATATTTCGATCGTGGCTCGACAATGAATCCATGAAAATAGTTTGGGAAAGAGACGCAGCATATCCGTTAATAGTGATCGCCAGAATTGCTTACGATCACGGACCTATCACTCAAACAGGATTGAGAGAACACAATCTTGAGCCAATACAACTATGGTGCATGCATAATAGATGTGGTAGGAGAATAAGTTTTGATACATTCCAGTTCCGCAACGAAGCCGAATTGTCAATGTTTTTGCTGAAGTGGGGATAGCATGCAATTTCGTATAAAAAACGCACCCAATTGGTTTTGTGATGTTATATACAAATATTATATCGACGAACTTCACATTAACTATATGGCAGCAAAAAAAAGTGAAGAATACAGTGATCTAAAATTAAAAGAAATGGCAGTTGAATTTTTTACCCGTAAAGGTTTCGAAGTTTGGCTAGATAAACAAAATCATTTGTGTTTTAATGTAGATCCAGATAGTGCAAAATGGACTTTTGAAATTTTAAGGAGTTAACAATGGAAATAATCACAGTTTGGTTGCTGAGTATACAATTTTGGAATGATCCACCCCCGGCTATGAAATTTGTGTATGTCAAACAATTTGACACTTACGAACAGTGTATGGCAGCTAGAGACACATGGATTGAAACTCAGATGCACGATCGTGAAAAATTTCAATCTACTTGCTCCCCAAAAAATAAAAATGTTGACCCAACAAAGAGATAAAAAGGCAAGGTTTATTCATACCGGGCCTTTTGATGACGAAATGCCCTATCACTACATAATCATTAGTGACTATCAGTGGTGGACTGCCAATGAAAATGCCATCCAGTGCTGGATGGACGAATGTTTACCAAAAGGACGCTGTCACCAACAAGGCATGGTAGTGGTAATAGAGAACGAAACAGACGCAAGTAACTTCTTGTTAAGATGGCAATAGTGATTTTTTATGATATTGATGAGTATGAACTGTCCACCTGGGCAATGACCAATTGTGCCAGTTTTGTTAGTTGGTTGGTTTACGATAACACTGAATTTTATAGTTTTACATCAACAGATTATACAGCAACATGGTGCCTGCGTTACGAATTTGAATTCCAAGACGAACAAGAAGCCATGTTGTTTCAATTAAGATGGCAAGGACAATGATGGAACACAGTCTGGAACGCGACATGAAAGACGCTGCTTGGTTCGTAGACAAAGTACGAGCCAGCCAAAGTTATGCACAAAATGTCTATGCGGCACTGTGTAACAATGCTTTTCAAAAACTAGAACTTATGCCCGTGTTAAAGGATGAAATATGGTCATGCAGCTGGCGTTATGCCGGCGGCCTAGTTGCACAAATTCGCTGTGAAGGTGATTATATGGACTGGTACTGCTCGGGCATAAGGGATACGGGACTTTACAACGAAGATGATATAACCATGCCATTGTCGGAAGAACAAATGACTTACATGGAAACTACAAAAAAGTTTGTGGCCGAAAGTGTAATTACTGGGGAAATCCGTGAGGACTTCGAGCAATTGGGTTGGGTAGAAGTAGCCGATTACTACGACGATGATATCTAATGCAAGTGTACAACAAACGCCATTGGCCACATCAATTTCGCATGCTGCCCGAGCCGGATGCTTGGGAACAGGCCTGTAGATTGGAAGCCTACTGTATTGACACATTCGAACGTGGTACCTGGCGTTCAAATGGATTGTATTTCGCTTTCAAAAATGAAACGGATGCTATTCAATTTCTATTGAGATGGTCATGAACGATCTAAGCAGGTTGCCCAGAAACGGGCGATACGAGATTTTTACCAACAACGGTTTAACCTACTGTTTTGATGATGTTGATTTTACATTTGTACGAACACCTGCAGGTATGTTCGAGTGGATAAGAAGTCAGGATCCGGACTACTGGAGCCCAATGAAGATTGCACCTGACAGTAATACTGCATTGTACTTGAAGCCAGAACTATATCTAGCCTGGAAGTTGAAATACGCATGATTCAAACCAGAGAAGAATTTAAACAGTGGGTTGACGCCAATTGGTCCAATATTTCAACCGAGGCCAATAGCCCATTATGGATTCCCGAACACGATTTGCAATCCGCTTTGTGTGGATGGTTTGTGACTGTGCCGCCGTTGCGTTTGAGTGCCACTGGTACGAAATCTGAATATTGGTCTTGGTGCAAGGAAAATCTACACGGACATACCCGTTGTTTTTACAGTGACCCAGACGGTGGTCAAGAATGTTGGGGATTTACTGAGTATCAAGATACTGTGTTATGGATATTAAAGTTTGCAAAATAATATTGATCGTATCACGTTAGAAAATTTCCCCAATCGGCTGGGGTACACAACGATGCTGGTGTGGTTGGAAACTAACATAGAACCTGCAAACAAACATGACAAAGAACAAAATCCCATGCCTTATTATGTCAGCACAGCTGGACAATTTGCTTTGTATGTTGGCGAGACCAGTCTATGGCATCTGGAAGTTCGAGGTATCCAATTGAAAACTACCGTGGACATAGTCGACACTAAAATGGCTACAAAATTTGCTTTGGAATGTGCTTATGCCCAGTGAGGTTAAAATATCTTACAAAAAAATGAGTCAAAATATTGACGCAATTGAATCCTGGTTACAAGCCAACGCCGGCACCGGATCTGCAAGATACGGCGGTAGAGAAGGTGAAATAAGTCATTGGCTGAACGGTGATGATTGGTTGTATTACAACTGTTACACTCTTGGCGACAGTGATCGCCTAGAAGATCAGGACACGGTGTTTGTTTTCAAAAACGAACGTGTGGCCACTGAATTTGCATTGAGGTTTGCATGAAAACTTTGAAAAAATATTGTGAAAATATTTGGTGGTATTTTACACCATACATGGAAATAAGTGTCAAGTGGCCCAAGGGTGATGTGGCGGTTGGCTATAGTGATCCTAGATGGTACGATTGTGGAGCTAGTCTGGTATTGATACAAAGTGCTGATCCAAATGATCACTATCGTCCGTTTATGGAAGAATGGATAGGACGCCAAGGCCGTGATTGGGCATGGTACATGGGCGATACTGATGCTAGAGACAATCGATTGACTATTAGGATTCGAGAGAAACATGCGGTATTTGCAACACACATTGCAATGATGTGGAATTGACTTTATGTTCAATAACTGCTAGTATTATACTATGGACACTACAGAAATTTTAGGTTACAGTCGAACCCCCGACGGTAGTTGGGAACCCTTGTACGAATGCAAAAAGGGATATATTTATAGTGCAGCCGTAGTGTGTTGCCGAAAATGTAGACAGATGATTCGCGGCATGGGCGGACCAATGAACGCGGTTTGTGTGGACTGTTACACACAAACAAATGGAGATAATTGATGCACACGGATGCACTTGGCAAGGATATCAATGTAGATGACTATGTGGCTTTCCCTCAAGGCAATCGACTCATGATTGGTCGAGTAAAAAAACTCGGCGACAAAATGATAATCATTGATGCCATGGCCAAAAAAAGATTGAATCGTCGCAACGGCGAATATGTAGAAACATATCGTAAATATCCCAAAGACAGTGTTATAGTAGACAAGGATGCAGGACTCACAATGTATGTTATAAGGCACTCATGATTGGACGAATAGGCTTTGCCTGCAAGTGGTTAAACGATCCTAGCGAATGCGGCGGCATGAAGGTCAATGCCAAGGATCGAGATCTTAACGGACGTAGTACCACCATGCGTTGGCTGCGTGAACACCCCGAGGAGGCCGAACAGCGTCAATGGGATATAATGAATCACAATGCTGCTGCGGCAGTAAAGATGGTCGAACGTGTAGCCACACTGCCTCCGGAGCGTAGAATGGTACGTTTAGGTTCGGAAATGTTACAAGGATACACCGAGCCAAATTGGATTGACTGGTGGCAACAGGCAGATGTGCAGCAACACCTAGAACGTATTTTTGCACCCATTGGCGAAACTGCCAGAAGATTGGGTGTGCGACTAAGTTTTCATCCTGGACAGTTTTGTGTATTGGCCAGCGAAAACGATAACATTGTTGAAAGATCAATACAGGAGTTTGAATATCATGCAGATATGGCAAGATGGATGGGCTATGGCCGTTCGTTCCAGGACTTTAAAATCAATGTCCACATCTCAGGTAAACGCGGCCCAGCCGGCATACGCAGTGCGCTCCAGCGGCTTAGTCCCGAAGCAAGAAACTGTATCACTATCGAAAACGACGAAATGTCTTGGGGTCTCGAAGCCAGTCTCGAACTGGTCAACGATTGTGCATTGGTATTAGACTTGCATCATCATTGGATTGCAACTGGAGAATATATTGACCATAGAGATGATCGTATCAAGAGTATTCAGGATAGCTGGCGCGGTGTTCGTCCTGTTGTTCATTACAGTACTAGTAGGGAAGATGTGTTGGTGGATCATGACTGCGATGTACGCCCTGATCTTGCAGTTCTTTTAGGCGCTGGATATAAAAAACAAAAATTAAGAGCTCACAGTGATTTTGCTTGGAATCGTGCCTGTAATGAATGGGCTTTGGAACATGGCACATGGGCCGATATCATGGTCGAAGCCAAAGGTAAAAACCTGGCTAGCGGTCAATTGTATGAGCAATACTTGCAATCAATTGATTAATCATGTCGTCACACCAGTTACGACTTAACATGAGATTTTGATTGTGATCTACTATTGCTGCGATACTAGACTGTATCCATTCTGCATTTTGATCAGTTAACATTTTAACTTGATTTAGTGCCATTGCCCATCGTTTGAGATCGTCTGGTTCATCGTCATAACTTTCGTCTATTATATCAGCGAAAGTTTTAAAACCTAGTTTTCTTAGATTACGTAGATACCCCTGGCCAGCAATGACAATAAATAATCTTCGAGCCATTATGGGTTTGACTATTTTTTCTGTATAAAAATTCCATTGATTTACTGCATTAGTTTCTGCTACTAGTGAATAATAACTGTTGTTATATATTACAAATGGTACAACT
>SXGQ01042034.1_pt1 | contig 13756 bp, 13 predicted proteins | sample 3178371 | NCBI WGS metagenome assembly SXGQ01 (sample SAMN11356859, study PRJNA531348) | freshwater metagenome | isolation source: freshwater sample F1-20 | place: China: Fuxian Lake, Yuxi | collected 2017-12-25
ATTTTAGCACCTAATTTACCCTCTTTTATTTCGCTCCTTTGGAGCTCTGCATCCACTTTCCCGAGGCTTTCTATTTACCTAAAGCCCCTCCTGGGCCATAGACCTATTGCGGTAAATTTTGTAGGTCCTATTCGGCTTTTTTAACTCTTTACCCAGCCTAATTTAAGGGAAAAATGATCAGCTTTTTCGCTTGAAGGACCAGGTAATAAAAAATCGTGCAACCTCTTCACCTAAGGTGTTTTTGCCTATGGAAAGCATCGTCAGTTGATTTGTTTCTCCAGGTTTTAGGGAGTCGATTAAGCTAAAAATTTCTTCTCCATGCTCGCATGAAAATAGAATCTTAGTGGTTGATTTTTTTCTGAATTCTGCCCGAAAATCTACCACAAGCATGCTGAAGGAGCCTTTTCCAGTTAGGGCAAGTTGGCATAAAGCACCGGTACTGAGTTCAGCAGCACCTGCCAGCGCAGCAAAATAGATGGATTTGAATGGGTTTTGGCTTCTCCAGAAAAAGGGGATACTTACTAGGCACTTCTCCCCATCTAGCTGGACCATCTTTAATCGCCAAAATACAGCCGTTGGCAATTTGATTAGCATGGCCCACCAAAAAATAAATGGATTCATCATTTTTTTCTGATAAGCTAAAGCAGGGGCTAGTAGCGTCACATTAGTTTCCATTTGGGCTAAGAAAAGAAGATTCTTTGAATTTTAAATAAGTTTGTGGACTAATCAAATTATTTTAATACTTTTAAGCAAGCCACATTTAAGAAATATTCTATGAAAAAGTTAACAGCACTTTTTTGCATTGTTTATGCTTTATCTGCATGTTCGATTGTTCCACTTACTGGCAGAAGTCAACTAGCTATATTCACCACTAAGGATTTGATGCCTTTGGTTAAAGACGAATATAAAGAAACCTTGACGGATAGTAAGGTTTTGACATCAACTAAAGAGGGCCAAGAAATAGTGAAAGTGGGTAATAAAATGGCTAAAGCAGTAGAATCGTATTTAAAAGAGCAAGGGTATGATTCGTTGGTTAATGAACTAGACTGGGAATTTAATTTACTTGAGGACGAGGAAGTGAATGCTTGGTGTATGCCTGGGGGAAAAGTAGCTTTTTACACTGGGATATTGCCATTTACCAGGGATGAAACGGGCATTGCAGTAATTATGGGGCATGAATTGGCTCATGCCGTGGCCAATCATGCGGGAGAAAGAATGTCACAAGAAATACTTTTTGAACTTGGCGTAGGGACTATCGACCTTGCTATGGGTCAAGATCCAACCCTTACCCAGGAATTATTGCTACTTTCGGTTGGAATTGCCTCTGACCTCAAATTACTTAGTTTTTCTAGGAAGCATGAGTTGGAAGCAGATCGGATGGGGTTGATTTTTATGGCAATGGCGGGTTATGATCCTCGAGAGGCTCCGATGTTTTGGGGCAGAATGGCCGAAGATTCGGAAGACGAAGGATTGACATTTTTATCGACTCACCCAGGACATACCAAACGAATGGAACGACTGAATTCATTGCTACCTGAAGCAATAGCGATTTACGAGCAAAGAAAGTGAACGGAATAAAATTTGAACAAAAAAAACTTAGCCTGAAATGACTAAGTTTTTTTTGTCAAATACTAGCGGGCATTGAAGCCACGCAACTTGATTTGGGTAAGCTTCCTTTTGGTGTCGAGCGGGAAATCCCCCTTCATCATCCATTCATAGTAGCCTGGTTCTTCTTTGAGCGCCTGTTCGATGGTTTTTCCTTTGTGCTTACCAAAATTGAATATTTCTTCGCCTTGCGAATTGAATACAAAACGACCCGCGAGATCCACCATCCGCTCGTTGACAAGGGCGTGGATTTTTTTCATGTCATTTTCAAATACGCCAAGGGTATTTCCCTGTAAGTCTAAGGCCGTTTCGCCAAGGTAACGCTCCACTTGTGCACGAAATACATCCACAGTAGCCAGGGTATCCGCTTCGGCGCTGTGCGCATTTTCTAGTTTTTTGCCGCAGTAGAATTTGTAGGCTGCACTTAGGTTTCTTTTTTCCATCAGGTGAAAGATTTTTTGTGCGTCCAGCAGATTTCGTTTTTCAAGATCAAAGTCAATTCCAGATCGAATAAATTCTTCTACCAGCAAGGGAATATCGTATTTAAGCACATTGTATCCAGCCAAATCACTAATCCCTATAAACTGAAAAATTTCATTCGCTAAATCTTTGAAATAAGGTTCATTTTTGAGGTCTTTGTCGTACAAGCCATGGATTAAGGAAGCTTCCAAAGGAATAGGAACACCAGGATTTACCCGTCGGGTATAAATCTGCTGCCCTCCATCCGGGTTCAGTTTGACGATAGAAATCTCCACAATACGATCGGTGGAGACGTTGGTGCCCGTAGCCTCAAGGTCAAAAAAAGCAATGGAATTTTTTAGATTAAGATGCATGGGTTAAAAATTTTTGTTTGAGAGGCTCGAGATTTAGGTTGTCGTAATTGCCCGAGCTCATAAGTAGGAGATTGGTATTTGAATAATTTTGTGCGAGCAAGTAGTCACTGAAGGCGGCACTTTCGGTAAATAGAATTAGATCTTGTCGTTTAAATCCTTCCCGAAGCATGTCTTCGGTCATCAACTCAAGTTTTTTAAGTGCTACTGCATGAGGATTGAGATAGATAATCGCAACATCGGCGAGATCCATGCTATGGGCATAGTTGGGAAGAAATTTCGGGTTGAGGGAGGAGTAGGTATGCAACTCCTGCACAGCTAGGAGCCGTCGCTTTGGAAATTGGGTTTTCACAGCATTCACGGTTGCCTTCAATTTGGAAGGGGCATGCGCAAAATCTCGGAACAGGATACCTGTATCGTGCTGAACGATAATCTCTTGGCGTTTGGCGGCTCCTTTGAAACTTTGAATGGAGGCATAGAACTTTTTCCGAGGTAGTCCTAGCGTTTCGCAAATGTGAAGTGCCCCTTGGAGATTTTGTAAGTTGTGTTCTCCAAAAACTCCAATTTCAACATCACCTTCGGGAGTAATTAATGTTGTTTTTCCTGAATCAATTCGCGATGGATGGGCTTGATAGCCTATTTTTTGACCTTGACCATGAGACTTTTTTGCTGCTTCTTGGACCAAGAGATCTGCACTGCAGTATATCAGTGTTCCCGAAGCAGGGGTTCGGTCCATTAGTAGGGAAAACTGCCTTTTGTAATCCTCAAAATCTGGGAACACATTGAAATGATCCCAAGCGATACCACTTACGAGGAGGATGTCATGTTTGTAATGAAAAAACTTCGGCGTACGGTCGATGGGAGAGGTGAGGTATTCATCGCCTTCAATCACGATGATGGGGGCATTGGAGAGGCGGACCATAAGATCAAAGCCTTCGATTTGTGCTCCCACCAAATAGTCAAAATCCAGTCCTTGATCCTGGAGCACATGGAGAATCATGGAGGTGATAGAGGTTTTACCATGACTACCAGCGATCACTACTCGTTGTTTAGTTTGACTTTGGTTGAAGATAAATTCAGGGAAGGAGTAAACCGGAACCCCCAATTCCTGGGCACGGATAAGCTCCGGATTATCGATGCGAGCATGCATTCCCAAAATAATTCCATCTAGTCTAACATGGATTTTATCAGCAAACCAACCTTGTTCGGCTGGTAGGATACCCGCATTTTGAAGGCGGGTTTTTGAAGGTTCGTATATTTCATCGTCGCTACCGGTGACTTTACAGCCTTTTTCCAAAAGGGCAAGGGCAAGATTATGCATGACCGCGCCTCCTACAGCAATGAAATGGTAGTGTTTCATAGGGGACAAATCGAAATTTAGTTGGGTAGTCAAACTTAGGGATAAAATCTTGCAGCAAGAGCTCCTAGACAAATAAGTTTTTCTATTTTTTCGTATAAGGAGACTAGATTTTACCTACTTAAATTCCTAAATTTATTTTTTTAGGGTTCTGTGATTTTGCCTCAAAGCCTTGTTGATAACTTTGGGAAAAATTGTTTAAAACTCTTGATCTGAAGCAGGTAAATTTGAATTATGACTGAAAACACCCTGCCAGCTGGCCGATACCGCAAAAAGCCTTCTTTTGAGAATCCAGCAAACTATTTAGGAAAAGTTCCACCTCAGGTGATTGAACTAGAGGAAGCGGTATTGGGTGCTTTGATGCTGGAAAAAGATGCTTTGACTTCGGTTATTGATATTTTAAAAGTGGAGAGCTTTTACAAGGAAGCACACAAGGTCATTTTTCAGGCCATTTTGGATCTTTTTACCGAAAGTCAGCCCATTGACTTGTTGACAGTGACCACCCAGCTCCGTAAAAATGGAGCCTTGGAGGTAGCAGGAGGAGCGTTTTACATTACTGAGTTGACCTCAAAAGTAGCCTCTGCTGCTAACATTGAATTTCACGCCCGTATCATTACCGAGCAATCCATCAAAAGAGAGTTGATCCGGATCTCCTCAACCATCCAAAAAGATGCTTTTGAAGATACCACAGATGTATTTGAGCTTTTGGACGCGATGGAGCAGTCGCTTTTTGAGATATCAGAAAAAAATATCCGCAAAAATTACGTAACGATGAGTTCCATCATGCGGGATGCAATAGCGGAGCTTGAGGTCAGAAAGAACCAAAAAGATGGTTTGACTGGTGTTCCATCTGGGTTTACTGCCTTGGATCGGGTCACCTCCGGATGGCAGAAATCCGATCTGGTCGTCATTGCTGCTCGTCCAGCGATGGGAAAGACAGCATTTGTACTTTCCGTATTACGGAATGCTGCCGTAGATCACAACCGACCTGTAGCAATTTTTTCCTTGGAGATGTCTTCGGTGCAGCTAGTAAATCGTTTAATCTCTTCTGAAGCAGAGCTAGATTCCGATAAGATTAGAAAAGGTACTTTGGCCGATCACGAATGGGCGCAGCTCGTACATAAGACTGCCAAACTTTCCAAAGCCCCACTATTTGTGGACGATACCCCTGCCTTATCAATTTTGGAATTGCGTGCTAAATGCAGAAAATTGAAGGCGCAGCATGATATACAACTGGTGGTAGTGGATTACCTGCAGTTGATGTCTGGAGACTCCAAAGGGGGATTTGGAGGAAATCGTGAGCAAGAAATTGCCAGTATTTCCCGAGCATTAAAGAAGATTGCCAAGGAATTGAGCATCCCAGTGATTGCGCTTTCCCAGCTTTCAAGAGCGGTCGAAACTCGCGGTGGTGATAAACGTCCACAGCTGTCCGATCTTCGTGAATCTGGGGCAATCGAACAAGATGCGGATATGGTTATGTTTCTTTATCGCCCAGAATACTATGGCATTACGGAAGATGAGGGCGGAGCTTCAACTGCTGGAGTTGGAGAGGTAATCATCGCCAAAAACAGAAATGGTTCCTTGGAAAACATCAAACTCCGATTTATTGGGCGGTACACCAAATTTACAGATTTGGATGGAGGTATGGGCCACCAAAGTTCCCAGGCATCCGAGATTGGCTATTCTCGTAAGTTCACCTCTGGTGCTTCAGGGGTTAATACTTTTGATTCTGATCAAACTTTGATGCGTTCGAGTAAGGCTAACGAGGGAGATATTGATAATGCATTTTTAGGTGGAGATGATCCTGCACCCTTCTAAGTTTCAATGAAAGCAATTGTACTTCAGCGGTCTTTGGACTCCAAAGTTGATCTTGTAGAGCTACCCAAACCCGTTTGTAAGCCCAATGAGGTGCTCATTCGAATAAAGGCAGCGGCCTTAAATCATCGGGACGAATGGTGTAGGAAGGGCTTGTATCCCAATATTCAGGATGGAATAGTCCTGGGATCTGATGGAGCAGGAATTGTAGAAGAAATAGGTACTGGGGTGGATTCCCAGCTGTTGGGTCAGGAGGTCATGCTTAATCCTGCACTTCATTGGGGAGACAACGAAAGGGCTCAAGGAAAAAATTTCGAAATTTTAGGGATGCCCAGAAATGGAACCTTTGCGGAGTATGTGGCAATACCTGCGGATCGGGTTTTTCCAAAGCCTTATCACCTGAGTTGGGAGGAAGCAGCAGCTTTGCCCTTAGCTGGACTCACGGCTTACCGTGCTGTGGCAGTGCAAGGCAAACTGAAAGCGGGGGAACAAGTTCTCGTCACTGGTATTGGGGGAGGAGTTGCCCTGTTTGCGGCTCAATTTGTACTTGCCTTAGGTGCCAAACTTTTTGTGAGTAGCAGTAGTCCCGAAAAAAGAGCTACAGCGCTAGAATTAGGTGCTTCGGATGCTTTTGATTATGGGATGAATAATTGGAGTGCTGCTGCACTTGAATCCTCTGGAGGCATGGACTTAATTGTTGATGGGGCGTCAGGAGATACGCTATCAGAATTGATGAATATTGCCAAGCCGGGGGGTAGGTTGGTATTCTATGGGGCCACTCGGGGTAATCCACCGCAGTTGGAAGCGAGAAAGCTATTTTGGAATCAACTACAGTTGATCGGAACTACCATGGGAAGCGACCAGGATTTTGCGGAAATGCTTGCATTGATAGATAGGTTGCAGCTAAGGCCACGAATAGATGTAGTTTTCCCGTTAAAAGATGCAGCAATGGCCCTTGATCGAATGAAGGAGGGGCTGCAGTTTGGTAAAATTGTGCTTAGTCCCTAAATGCTTTAGTGACCGAATTTTGGATTGTATTGCTTAATCCAAATCTGTTTCAAACAAAAAGTTTTGGTAGGCATTGCTCAACTCTTTCTTTGCTTTTTCGTCTTGTAGTGACTGGGCAAGTTCTATTCCTGCTTCGAATAGATTTTTGGCTTTTGGGAAATCGTCATTTTCGGAGAAAAATTGGGCAGCTGGAAAATATACCGGGAGATAATTTGGAAAATTAGATACAACATAATCAAACAAATTGGCTGCTTCCACTTTCTCAGATTCTCGATATTCCAAGGCCAAAGCATAAAAATTGAAAGGATTTTGTGGTTCCTTGACACAGTAATCTTTCAGAAGTTTGATTCGCTCCAAATTGCGCATGAATAGTTTTTTTAATTAACGGATGCCTGTTATTTTCACGCAATAATAAATCTAAATAACCAAACGCTAAACCAATGAAGATTCTAGTTTGTATCACCCATGTTCCCGATACGACTTCCAAGATTCAATTTACTACCAACAATACCAAGTTTGACAGCACGGGTGTTCAATTTATCATTGGTCCCTATGATGATTACGCATTGGCTAGAGCGGTAGAACTTCGAGATCAAACTGGAGGAACACTTACAGCTTTGAATGTTGGAGAGGCTGAAACTGAGCCTACCTTGCGAAAAGCACTTGCAATTGGTGCAGACGATGCGATTCGTGTAAATTCTTTTCCTAAAGATAGCTTTTTCGTAGCGCAGCAGATCGCTCATTTTGCAAAAGCTGGAGACTTCGAGTTGATTTTGATGGGAAGAGAATCCATTGATTTCAATGGGGGGATGGTTCATGGAATGGTGGGTGAGATATTGGGTATCCCATCTTTTTCACCAGTCATGAAACTGGAGTTGGAAGAAACTACCGTAAAGATGGCTCGTGAGATTGAAGGCGGAAAAGAGCATCTTGAAGCAAAATTACCATTGATTGCAGGTTGTCAAGAACCCATTGCAGAATGGAAAATCCCGAATATGAGAGGCATCATGTCTGCGCGTACCAAACCTTTGGTTGTCGTCGAGCCAGTTAGCCAAGAAACCCAAGCGGAAGCAAGTAGCTATCAATTGCCACCTGCCAAAGGTTCTGTTAAGTTGGTCGACAAGGACCAGGTTTCAGAACTCGTACGCTTGCTCAAGAACGAAGCAAAAGTACTTTAATTCAATTTTTTCAATTCACTATAAGTCAACTAGATATGTCAATTTTAGTATATGTAGAACAATCGGCTGGAAAAATTAAAAAAACCAGTTTAGAAGCAGTTTCTTATGGGTATGCCTTAGCTGCGAAAACAGGTGAGGGGGAAGTGATTGCGGTTGCTTTGGGTTCGTTAGCAGCAGATGAATTGGCTGCGATTGGTGAGGCAGGGGCTGCAAAAGTACTTCATATTTCGGATGAACGCCTAAATGCTGGGGTCATTCAAGCCCATGCTAGTGCAGTGGCTCAAGCATTTGAATCCGCTAGAGCAAGTACCCTAATTTTGGCCAAATCCTCCTTAGGTGATGCTGTTGCTGCCCGCTTAGCCATCAAGTTGCAAGCTGCCTTGGTATCCAATGTGGTTGAGCTTCCACGATTAGAAGGTGGTTTTGTGGTTAAAAGAAGTATTTATACAGGAAAAGCATTTGCAGATACTACGGTCACCACTGCTAAAAAAATAATAGCGATAAAAAAGAATGCAGTCGTCCAAAAATTGGATGGTGCTAAGGCACAGGTGGAACTCTTTTCGGTTTCAATTTCAGAGTCGGATTTTGCTTCCAAGATTACCTCTACCGAGCGGGCTACGGGTGAAGTTCTTTTGCCCGAGGCAGATATTGTAGTGTCTGGAGGTAGAGGAATGAAGGGGCCAGAAAACTGGGGGATGCTAGTAGATCTTGCAAAGACATTGGGTGCTGCGACCGGATGCTCCAAGCCAGTTTCTGATATTGGGTGGCGTCCTCATCACGAGCACGTGGGACAAACTGGTGTAAAAGTTGCTCCAACTTTGTACATAGCCATAGGAATTTCAGGAGCGATTCAACATCTTGCAGGTGTCAATTCATCCAAATGCATTGTGGTGATCAATAAAGACCCTGAAGCGCCATTTTTCAAGGCAGCAGATTATGGGATTGTAGGTGATGCATTTGAAATAGTACCTCAACTAACTGAAGCACTTAAAGCGGTATATTAATTTTTGTGGAAAGACTTGTAGAACTGGAAATTTTAGGGCTTTCGTCCAATCACTCCCAATCGGGCTCCTTTACCTTGGTAATGGGAGAAGTGGAAGGATTACGCCGGCTTCCAATTGTTATAGGTATGTTTGAGGCGCAAGCCATAGCGATTGAGATTGAAAAAATCATTCCCAATCGACCGATGACGCATGATTTATTTAAATCCTTTTCCGATAGCTTTCAGTTTGAAATTGAGAAAATCGTCATTTCAGAAATGAAAGAAGGTGTTTTCTATGCTAAAATCCTCAGTAAGAGTGAGACAGCAGTTGTGGAAATTGATAGTAGACCTTCAGATGCCATTGCGATAGCGGTACGATTTGGGGCTGCAATCTTCTGTTCAGAAAAAGTACTTTCTGAAGCAGGTATTGAATTTTCTGAAGAAGACAAAAAGAAAGAGGCCAAAAAGCCAGGTAAATCAGTAGCAGGTAAAAATACTACCCAAAAAGAAAATTTACTCAAGGATTTTAGTTTAGACAAGTTAAACACGCTTCTAGATAAAGCAATTTTGGATGAGGATTATGAAAAAGCTGCCCGGATTAGGGATGAAATAAATAAACGAAACTGATTTTTAAGCCTCGATTTTTGATTGGGGCTTTTTTCTTGGCGAGGATTGGCCTATTTTTAAATACTGGTTTTAATCTACTTTATGGAATTTGTAAGAGGATCATTTGGAATTTTAGTCATTGTCCTGGTGGCTTTTCTATTTTCGGTAAATCGAAAAAAGATTGATTGGCGGTTGGTTGCAATTGGCATCTCACTGCAATTGGTATTTGGATTTTTAATTACACAGGTTGAGGTAGTCAAAACGGCCTTCCAATTTTTATCTGAAGGGTTTGTCAAATTTCTAAGCTTTAGCGAGGCAGGTGCCCGATTTATTTTTGGGGATCTTGCTGGAGATAGCTTTGGATTTATTTTTGCCTTCAAAGTATTGCCAACTATTATCTTTTTCTCGACCGTTTCCTCAGGCTTGTATTATTTAGGGATTTTGCAAAAAGTGGTGTATGGTATAGCTTGGGTGATGGCACGTTCGATGCGACTATCTGGTCCTGAGTCTTTATCCGCTGCTGGCAACATCTTTTTAGGGCAAACTGAAGCACCGCTATTGGTCCGGCCTTTTATTCCTCAGATGAGTAAATCTGAATTGATGTGCTTGATGACTGGTGGAATGGCTACCATCGCCGGTGGCGTGCTTGCAGGTTATGTAGCGTTCTTAGGAGGGGATAGTATGGAAGAGCAGAGCAAGTTTGCTGCCTATTTATTAGGCGCAAGTATCATGAACGCGCCAGGGGCCATTGTAATGTCTAAGATGTTTATTCCAGAAATTGAGAAGGAAATCAAGCAGGATAAGCTTGAAGTAAATAAAGAAGCAATGGGAGTGAACCTTATTGATGCGATGTCCATAGGAGCAGCCGAGGGTTTGAAGCTAGCCTTAAATGTAGGAGGGATGCTACTTGCATTTATTGCAGTGATTGCTGCAATTAACTACGGTCTAACTGGAATTCTAGGAGAATATACAGGCCTGAATTCATGGGTAGACAGCACCACTGGAGGTCAATTTAAAGGATTTTCCTTAGAATATATTTTTGGACAAGTATTTCGAGTATTTGCTTGGGTGATAGGAATTGACTGGGTGGATACGCTGCAAGTAGGTAGCCTCTTGGGTCAAAAGACGGTAATTAATGAATTTGTGGCCTACTTGAGCCTTGCTGAAATGAAGGAAGCAGGTTCGATTAGTACCAAATCCATCATCATTTCTACCTATGCCTTGTGTGGGTTCTCTAATTTTAGCTCCATTGCGATTCAATTGGGTGGAATTTCAATAATTGCACCCAACCAGCAAGGAAACCTGAGTCGATTGGGCTTCCGAGCTTTATTTGCTGCTTCTCTAGCCTGTTTAATGACCGCTACGGTAGCTGGGATGCTGGTTTAAGTACCAAGTACATAGTATCAAGATTCTTTAGGACCGGAATTCAAGGCCCGAATAATTTTGAATTCTTATTTCAAGCTATTTCACGGAGCGGCCCGCTGCGGCGGGTATTTCTACTCTATTTCCATCGTATTTCTTACTTTGTACCTGGTACATTGTACTTAATTCCCATACAACTTCTTACTTACCTCTTCGTACTTGTCGCCAGCAACCCACTGGGGTTTTTGGGTCCAGTTGGCAATTTTTTGAGCTGACAAAATGTAGGATTTCCAATAGAGTTGCGCATAGTTTAAGTCAAAGCTCTCTACTTCATCGGCTGCCTTGTGGTAGTACTTGTTAATCTCGTCGTCAAAGGCGGTAAACCCAAGCGTAAAGCTAGGTGCAGGGATCCCCTTTCTTGCAAAATTCACATTATCCGAGCGATCATACAATCCTTGTTCTGGAGATGGATCTGCCTTGGCAGTAAGTCCAAACTCAGCGACAGCCTCGTTAATCAAGAAATCAGCACTTGTTCTACCCAAGCCAATTACCGTAATGATGGAAGTGTCGTTATAGCCTGCATTGTCGATATTTAGGTTATAGATGATTTGATTCAAGGGAATTAATGGATTGTTTGCGAAGTAGGCACTCCCAAGTAGGCCCTTCTCCTCGGCTGTCCAAAGGGCAAATAGGATGGATCTTTTGGGAGGGTTTTTGGCAAAGTAGCGAGCTGCATTGAGTACAGCTACGGAGCCGACGGCATTATCACGTGCACCATTAAAGATAGAATCGCCTTCAGCATCAGGAGTACCCACACCTACATGATCGTAATGCGCTGAAAGGAGGATAAATTCGTTTTTCAATTTAGAATCCGTGCCCTCAATCCAGGCCATTACATTTTTACCATCAATTTTGGTGGTTATCTTTCCTTCGACAGCTACTTGAGCTTTGACTAGATTTGTGCCTATCAACTCGTTTTTAAGATCCTCCACCCACATATAGGGCAGATTACTCACTTCTCCCATATCTAAGCCCATCTGAGACCTATTCAAAAATCCAGATACCAATTGCCAAGGTACAGATGGCACATTGAAACGCTCAATCAAAGCTACCGCCCCTGCTTCTTTGGCACGCACAGCTTTTGCTCTGCCTTCTGAGAAGAGTTGGTTAGGGCTAAATTTATTGGGAGCACCAACATTGGTGACAACAATTTTACCTTTTAAATCTTTGCCAGCAAACTCTTCGACTGATCCAAACCCAACATCCACAAGTTCGAAGTTTCCAGAAAAGGACCTTCCATCCAATACCAATAAATTTTTCCCTTGGGCAAAAGATTTAGTGCCAATTTGTACATTTCCTTTTGAAGGAGGAGAAGAAAGTGTAAATGGAATATCCTGGAAGAACCCATTTGCTCCAGGAATGGGTTTGGCTCCAGCTTTCTGAAGTTCCTGTGCGATGAAGCCATAGGCCAACTTCATTTCTGGGCGGATGGGATCTCTACCCATCAGGGCATTGGAAGCAAGGTAGGTAAACTGCGAGGAAGCTACCTTGGAGTCGAAGCGTTTTTCGATATCCTGTTTTTGGGCAAAAGTGGCTTTGTTGACACCAAAGCTTGCTATTAAGAAAAGTATAATTTTTTTCATGGGTAGAAGAGATAAGTAAAACTAAAGTAAATCAAAAGTAGGACTAGATGCACATGCTGAATTGATTTCAGCCAAGTTCCAACCTAATTTTTCAACAATATGCTGAAAATGTGGGGGCAATGCACAAGCTACTGAAAGTAATTTTCCACTTATGGGATGTTCAAAGCGCAATTTCCAGGCATGAAGAAGTAAATTTTCCAAGCCAAAGTGCGTTTCAAAATAGTGGTTTTGCTTGTTGTCCCCATGCTTGCGATCTCCTAGAATGTAATGTCTGATATGCGCCAAATGCCTGCGTATCTGATGAGTTCGACCTGTAAGTAACTCTATTTCAAGCAGGCTATATCGGCTGGTTGGATACCTTCCCGTGCTATTGAAAGGCTTTTCGATCTCTGCCAAAACTTTGAATTTACTTTGAGCCTCCTGAAGTTTACCCGATCGCTCACTTTGGAGGGGATGATCTATCAGCCCTTGTTTTTCTGAAGGAATCCCTCTAACCAAACAGTGATAAGTTTTTTGAATTCTTCGCTCCATAAACATGCCCTGTAACTTAGGAAGGACTTGTTCGTTTTTGGCGAAAAGTAAGCAGCCACTTGTGGCACGATCTAGTCGATGAACCGACGCCACCCAGCTTCCGATTTGATCTCGAAGTTGAATGAGTGCATTTTCTTCTTCTCCATAAGCTAGTGCGGTCTTGTGTACCAGCAAGCCCGCCGGCTTATTGATCACCACTAGCTCTTCGTCCTCGAAAAGTACTTCAAGCATGGGTAGGGGAGATGAGAAGGAGTAAACACATCTACAAATTAGTTAATGGTTCCAGAACCGATGCATTCTTCGCCTTGATACCAAGCCACAAATTGTCCAGAGGCAATTCCTTTTTGAGCTTTTTCAAAGACTATATAAAGCCCGGTTGCTCGCTGGATAAGTGTGGCCTTGGAAAGTGCCTGTCGGTAGCGAATTCGAGCAGAATATACCGCAGTTTCACCAGGTTGTAGTTTGAGGTCTTCACGAATCCAATGCATCTGGTCTTGTGGAACAAATAGCCCAAACCGGTTCAAACCAGGATGCTCTTCCCCCAATCCCGTGTAAATGATGTTTTCTTTTGTATCGGTTGCAATCACAAAGAGGGGTTTGCCTGTTCCTCCGACCTGTAGTCCTTTTCGCTGACCTACAGTGAAGTAATGTGCACCTCGGTGATCCCCAATGACCTTTCCTAGGATAGAAGCGTAGGTAATTGGAGTACAAACAGCTTCCAATTGCTCCTGGGTCCAATCTTGAGGTGAGATTTCCGAAGGAACGAGTCTAGTTTGATATTCTGCTAGTTCCTCTGGAATTTGAATGATTTTTCCTGTTTTTGGTTTAAGTTGCTGCTG
>SXGQ01127001.1_pt1 | contig 13751 bp, 16 predicted proteins | sample 3178371 | NCBI WGS metagenome assembly SXGQ01 (sample SAMN11356859, study PRJNA531348) | freshwater metagenome | isolation source: freshwater sample F1-20 | place: China: Fuxian Lake, Yuxi | collected 2017-12-25
ATAACCAACGAAATTTCCGCTACATCGCGCGATAAAATCAACATGTTATTACATTTGTTATGCAAACAAACTGGCAGGAAGGTTATTATTTTTTCAGATTACAGCAAAATATTCAACACGATTACGACTCTTTTGAAAGAAAATGGTATGAATTATCTTGAATTAGACGGCGGAAATGTCAAGGCACTAGATAAAATATTGGACGAATACAAGTTTGGTGGTGCGCGCGTATTAATGCTAAATTCCGCGTTTTATGGATGTGGAATGAACCTAGAAAATACGACAGATATTATTTTTTTCCATAAAACAGACCGAATTATGCATGAACAAGTCATCGGACGAGCTCAGCGACCAGGAAGAAATTCCAGACTTGTAATCCACAATCTATTGTACTTGAACGAATAAACATCGCTCACACGATGCAGTAATCAAAAATCGCCACGCGCAACTCTTTTACTTTCCTCGTAAAATTCTTTGGTTTTGGTATACCCACCAATAAAGAGTCCATTTTTGAAAATCATGGGAAATGTTCTGTATTCATATCCAATGAGAGATTTCATGAGATTCAAGAACTCTTGTTTGTTTTCTAGCAAAAAATCGTCGCAATTGACAACCAATGGGGATACGCGTTCATTTTGCAAAAGCCCCTTTGCCTTGGTGCAATATAGACAACTGCTTTTGGTGTATATCGTATATGAGTCGCCTCCGGGACGCGGAACATTCATGTTCATGTATACATTACACCGAGTAAATATTTTCATTTTTTCAAACCCAAATTTTATAATATATATTTTATTTTCTCTATAATTTAATAATGGATAGAGGCACTTTCATTGTTCTATTCATCTTAACATTTCTTATGATATATATAATTTATGTTATTAAATCAACCAATAAAGGTAATATAACATCTAATTTTACTGAAAAGTTAGTTCTTCTTAGTTCTATTTTTATTCCTATAGGTATATATTTAACATATACCATTTTTTCAAGACAAATGGATGAATTGAGAGTAGCCGCAACATTTAGAAGTATAGATAGAGGTTGGTTAAATGTTAATAAAACATTTGTAGAATATTCTGATAAGTGTCCAAACCTTATAGATTCATTAGCTTACGATTGGCAAATAAATACTTTAGGGAAAACACAATATAAATTAAGCCAAGAGGAAGATGATTGGACTGCATCAAATTATGTTAGTAATTGTATTTTTCAATCAATCGAGGATTTTTTGACAGCATCAGTAGTGGATGAAACAACACCTGATGTTTGGATATCTAATTTTTTACAATGGACTAATTCTAATATTTTGTACAATAATTGGGTAGTATTGAGATCTAATTATGCTCTTACATCACAAGAATTTATCAACTATTTATTTGAATTTTCATCTAAAAATAGAAATAAAATAAAAAATTCAGGAGATGTTGATAATCTAGCATTAGGTATTGTAGATAGTGATTTTTTTAGAAAAATTATAGAGAAACGGGCAATGGAACATTAAATTATTTTAGAATGTAAATGCAATTTAGGTAAGAAGATGTTTTATGTATACTATAATTAGAGATAAACCCTTATAGTATTTACGTAAATGGTATAAAGCCAATATCATAAGATTATATACCACGACAACACAATGATGGATATGAAAACATTATTACACGATGACGATGTTGTTAGAGGCGAAGATGGCCTGATTTTTAATCCCTACAACCCGTCCAATATTGAGATTACATTGAGCGACGTTCAATCTATTCTCCTTAAATATGGACTACCTACCGACAAAATAGTAAACATGGAGTTATTTAAGCGCGCATTTGTGCATAGGTCTTATACCAAGCGCCCGCATTTTGAAAACATTCAGCAAAATATCACAATAGTGCCTAAGCCCGACGATTGCATGCCCTTGAAGTCCAAGTCAAATGAACGCCTTGAATTCTTGGGCGATGGATTATTGGAATTGGTGACGAAATATTACTTATATCGCAGATTCCCCAAGGAGAATGAGGGTTTCATGACAGAAAAAAAGATTGCTATTGTGAAAAATGAGGCCATTGGACGAATCGCACTTGAGATGGGACTGCATAAGTGGCTCATCTTGTCCAAGCATGCAGAGGAAAAGAAGATTCGCACCAACTTGAAGAAATTGGGTTGTCTCTTTGAGTCATTTTTAGGAGCATTGTTCCTTGATTTTAATAAAATCGTCGTAAAAGACGAAGACGGCTGGTTTCAAAATATGTTTGTTACGGGCCCAGGGTTTCAAATGGTGCAAAAATTTATAGAAAACGTCTTTGAGCAACATATTAATTGGATTGAGTTGATTCAAAACGACGATAATTACAAAAACATTCTTCAAGTGAAGATTCAAAAGGAGTTCAAGGTAACACCTCATTATTTGGAGATGGAGCATGACGTTGAACAGGGATATCGTATGGGCGTCTTCCTTTGCTTAGGACAACAAGTGCATAATTTAGTCCCCGCGGATGCTATTCACATTGAGACCTTGAAAACCTTCCAAGAGATTCAAACATATCTAACCACACACGGCAAAGTGTTTTTGTTTTTGGGCGAGGGATTGCATAAAATTAAACGCAAGGCTGAACAAGAGGCTTGTTTAGTTGCACTTGGCGTTATTGAAAAATACTCTAAACCTGCATAAGTATTGTTGAAATCAGGCAATTCAATTATGCAATGTAAACGTTGTTTTTTATATATAGATTCTATATAAGAAGCATTATGGATTCTTTAGTCAAAGATAAATTAAAAATGAAGCCAATCGTCACATCACACAAACCGATTGAGGTAAGGATTCGTGTAGACGCGCCTGTAATAAAGGGTGTTACTATACGCGATGTGCGCGAGAGTGCTCAACCTTATGATATGACTGAATTGAAAGAGCGATTAAAAGAAAGCAAATTGACGCATGTGACCATGAAGATTACTTCTGCTGCACCTATTGAGACACCCTTGTCTCTTGTTCCGCAAGCGCCACCGCCTAAAAAACATGCAAAAAAAATAACCAAGAAAAAACTATTAATTATTGCAGAGGAGGACGAGGAACCTCGTGCAACAGAAAAGATTGTGCCAGAGATGGTTGAGACTGCCGTTGCCGTAGTTGAAAAGGAAACTGCACGTCGCACACCTAGAGTTCAGCGGGGAGTTGCTGAATTAGGGCCAGAAGAGTGGGTTGAAATCAGTGGTGAAAAAATAACAAAGCGATTACCTACAAAGGAACCACCCGTAAAAATCAAGTTATCAAGCTATTACATGAATAACCGCAAAATATTTGTAAACTTTATCAATTCCTTTTTTGAAAGATACCGAGAAGAATTAGAAAGCGTGGAAAAGACGATTACGTGCGATTCTCTCAAGGGTGCTGACTCCTTTTCTTTGTTGACGCATCAAAAAATTGTGAAAGATTATATGAATTTGTATACGCCGTATCGTGGTCTTTTACTCTATCATAAATTGGGAACAGGCAAAACGTGCACGAGTATTGCCATTGCAGAGGGAATGAAAAATCACAAGCGTGTTATTATCATGACACCAAAATCGCTGAGGGACAATTATATGGAGGAATTGAAAAAATGTGGAGACTTTATGTACAAGAAGAACCAATACTGGGAACGAATTGATGACCCGTCCACGTTTGAAACGTTGTCTAGCGTGTTGGGATTGTCTATGGAGTATATTACACGCAACAAGGGAGCATGGTTGGTTGATATTTCAAAACCACCCAATGTGTTATCAAGTCGCGATATGAAAAGTCTAGACGACCAATTAAACGAGATGATTCAAAATAAATACACCTTTATCAATTATAATGGTTTGCGCCCTAGTCGTCTACAAGAGCTTACTAATGATTATGAGAAAAACCTCTTTGACAATAGTATCATTATTATAGACGAGGCGCACAACTTTATTAGTCGCATAGTGAATAGATTGCAAAAGGAAAAAGCAGTTCCAGAAAATGCGCGAGGAGAGAAGGAAAGGTTGCCGAAAGCCATGTCTTTGAAATTATACGAATACTTGTTGTCCGCCAAGGATGCGCGTATCGTCCTGCTTTCTGGCACGCCTGTCGTCAATTACCCCAACGAAATTGGAATACTTTTCAACATATTACGAGGTTATATCAAGACTTGGGAAATCCCGTTAGAAGTGAAGACCACCAAAAAAATCAATGCGGAAACACTTCAGGCAGCATTGCAAGGAGAGAAGATTCTTGACTATTTGGAATATTCGCCTGCTAGTAAAAAATTATTTATAACACGCAACCCACTTGGGTTTAAAAACAAAATCAAAGAGGGAACTGCTGGCTATCATGGTGTATCCAATCAAAAGAAGAATGACAAGGATGAGACTATTATTGAGACTGATTTTGTTAGCGATGACGCTTTTGAACGCAAAGTAATAGACCAGTTGAGGAACATGGACATTGATGTCAAAACCTCGGGTATAAAAATTCACAACTACAAGGCGTTGCCTGATAAATTGGACGAGTTTATGTTGCGTTTTATTGACCCTGCAACGAAACAGATGAAGAATGCAACCGAGTTTAAACGACGAATTATTGGGCTTACCTCTTATTTCCGAAGCGCACAAGAGAGTTTATTACCGCGATATGAAAAGACGCCCGAATATTATCATGTTGTTAAAATTCCTATGAGCAATTATCAGTTTCAAGTATACGAGTCGGCGCGAAAAGCAGAGCGTAAAATGGAAAAGAGCTCTAGGTCAAAGCAAGGCCAATTTGACAAGGATGGCATCTATAAAGACCCCACTTCCACATATCGTATTTTCTCGCGTGCGTTTTGTAATTTTGTAATGCCCAATCCTCCTGGCAGACCCATGCCCGAACAAAATAAGCAAGTTGGTGATAAAGCTGGCGAAAAGGCTGGTGCAGGCGAAAAAGAACCCGTCTCAGAAATGGAAAACCTGCTAACCAAGGCAAAGAAGGTGGAGCTTGACCAAGATGTTAATGCAGACAATGAAGGCGAAATTGAAGCCGATGAAGCCATTAATGCGGTAGCGGATACAACTTATTTGGACAGATTGAACTCTGCAATTGAAGAGGTTAGAAGAAATGCGGCCGAATTCTTGAACAAAACCGCATTAGAAACGTATAGCCCGAAATTCTTGGCCATGTTGGATAACATACAAGACCCCGCATATCCAGGATTGCATTTGGTATATAGTCAATTCCGCACACTTGAAGGCATCGGGTTGTTTTCCATGGTTCTTGAACAAAATGGATTTGCTCGGTTCAGTTTGAAAAAGACCACGTCTGGCGGATGGGAACTTGATATCAAAGAAGAAGACCTTGGCAAGCCGACGTTTGCTCTTTATACTGGTACAGAATCAGACGACGAAAAGAGAATAATCTTGAAAATATACAATGGATTCTGGGACGATATTCCAACCAATATTGCAACGCAACTTCGTAAGATGGCACTCAATAATAATTTGGGCGAGATTATCAAGGTATTTATGATTACGTCTTCTGGTTCGGAGGGTATTAACTTGCGCAATACTCGCTATGTGCATATAACCGAGCCCTACTGGCACCCAGTTCGTATGGAACAGGTAATCGGTCGTGCGCGTCGTATTTGTAGCCACAAGGATTTACCGATTGAGTTGCAATCTGTGGAGGTGTTCGTTTATTTGATGACATTTTCCAAAGCACAAATTGATGGCGATGATTCAACGGAACTCAAACGAAAGGACTTGAGCAAGCGGGCGCCACATATCCCACTAACCAGCGACGAGGCCCTGTATGAAATTTCCACTATTAAGGAGGCGATTAACGACCAATTAACGATTGCCATTAAAGAAGCCGCCATTGATTGTGCAGTATATTCGCGAGGTTCTAAAGAAGGATTGCATTGCGTCAGCTTTGGCGAACCAAATAATACGTCTTTTTCATACAACCCAAATATTGAATTGGACCAATCAGATGTAGTTGCAGCGATGAACCAGGATAAAATTAATTGGACGGCTGAGTCGGTTACTATTTATGGCATAAAGTATGCAGCTCGTAAAGTGAAAGAAAGGCTTTATAATATCTATGATTTAGCAAGTTATCAAAAAGCAAGAGATGTTGGTGGCGACCCCATCCTAATCGGCACCTTTGAAATTAAACCAGATGGCAAAACGTTATTCAATACATTGATTGTTTAATTGTCTAGCTGTCTTTCTTGACGAATCAATTCTTCCAATTGGTCAAATCGTTTATTAACGTATTCATACAAGGTTTGGATATCCATCGTAGGTGCTGGTGTTGACATCGTGGGTTGTGTGGATGATTGCGTAAATGTTTTTTTTAGTTTGGAAAAAATAGAATCATTTGGTTGCGTTGTTTCATTGGGTTCAATGGTTGTGTTATTACCCCAAGAAATCTGTTTTGAGCTGGTTGAATCATTCAATTCTTCCGTTTGTAAAGAAATATTCAGGTCGTTTTTCTCAATCTTGATTGTTTTCATAACATTCGCCTTTTGAACAGCCTTTTCTTCTTTGATAGAAGTCGGTGCGGATTTTAACCAGTTTTCAGCGTCGACTTTATTTGCAGACTTGTAAAATTTGTCTAATTCCAAATTACGTTCTGCAATCGTTCGTTGTATAATCATGTTCATTTCTGTAAGTGGCTCGTCTTTTGTATTGTCTGTAAATACAGGTGTAGTCGGCACAGGCACGGCCATGGCGCTTGTAAATTCTTGTTGTTTTTTATTAAGTTCTTGTTCAAAATGAGCGGCGCGGTCGTTTTGTAATTCTTCTTGCGTAATCAATATCTTTTTGGTAGGAATCGTCCTAGCTACTTGAGCTGGGGCTTGTCTCAATAAATTTAACATGAGGGATATAAATTGTTTGTTCAATCCAATTAGCGTCGTTTGTTTGTTCGTCTTCTCTCTTTCATAAAATTCTGGAAGTGTCTTGACAAATATTTCTTGAGTGCGGCGGTCTTTCAAAATAGTATCTTCGTCTATCAACACTTCCCATAACATTTGCACATTGGGTTCCGATAAAAAATCTTTAATTGACATTATAATAAATATATAATTACTTTTATATTTATTTGCAGGTTATTGATAAGTCCATGTCTAGAATAATTTGTCCTGATTAAAATACACCTTGCGAAACTTTTCCATGTATTTGTCTTTTAATATATGGGTTTTTAAATAGTGCGAGGTTATCTTATCTTCAAGCATATGAACTATGAAAAACAAGGAGTAAATACCGCACTCGGTATTACCATATTGATGTTCTACAGGGTGATTTTGGTCAAATGTAAAATTCATCCCGAGTGATTTGCCTTGTGTAATAATCGTGTTTGCAAATTTCATTATTTGAGGAGGAATTTTCTCTCCCGCGCTATCAAAATAAAAGATTGTCCGTTTTTTAATATTAATAAACATGCTTACCCAATGCGAACCGCCCTTATAATGTGGGTCTAAATTAAAACTAACACCAATCTTGGTTTTGCCTTTATTAATCTGTTCTTGTAAATTAAACTCGCACAACTCTTGCCAAACGCACTCGCCATACATTTGTTTTGTATCATAATCAATTGGACTTGGCCCCATAAATTCAAAACATTTATATGCCTTCTCATATTGTTTCATGACTTTTAATATATCTGTGCTGGATAACCATTCATTTGGTTGCTTTTTCCAAGAAGCTGGTGCAACTGGTGCAAATGACGAAGATAAGTCTTTACTTGATTTGTCATCTACAAATTTTTGATTCAACCAACAAGATTCCTTACTGCAAACATTTTGCAGATTCTTTTGTAAAAGCGTCCATATAGTTTTTAAATCGTTGCTTTTAATCTGAGCGTCTGGATGTCGCACATTCCACAAATTCCGAAGCTTGTATAAATCGTCTTCGCTATAACAAGTGAAATCCATCTTTTTGGGATTCGGACTACACTGAACTGGCTTAAAAAACTTACCTGAATTATCTTGTTGTCTTCGCGTCAATTTATTTTTACTATTTTTATTATTGTTTTTTTGCGTTTTATTATTTATTTGCTTCATCCTTCGTGTTTTTTGTTTTAGATTCTTCTTCATATTTATTAGTGATATTTTTCTTTTTGCGAATACCTTTATTTTTCAATGCAGGGTCTCTTAAGTTAATGTCCTTTTGTTTTGGCAGAATCGGGTCCTCTTTCGGCGCAGTTGTGCTACGTTTTACAAATTTATCTAGCGTCGTAGGTTCTTTCACGTGGATTGAACGCATGAATAGTTGGTCAATTTCGGCTTGTGTCTTAATATCTTCTGCGCTCATTTCAGTAGTCTCTGGTGTAAGTGTTGAATAATCCTCTTGAATGATATCATTTTTGTCTAAAGTTTTGAAATATTCAATGCATGCCTTGCTATATATTTGAAATAGCCCCACTATGTTTGGGTCGTGAGTCGTTGTGGGTGTGGTTTTGGTAGTAGTGGGTGTTGTTGATTTTTCAGCGGCTTCCTCAGGATACAGCAGTTCTTTGGTTAGAGATAATATCCGTCTTCTATAAAATTTTTGGTCCTTTTTATTTACCACACTTTTCTTTTTTGTCGCGACATATTTTTTGTAAGTATCCTTGTTCATAAGACATTCTAATGTTACTTGATTTACATATTCCATTGACATACGCTGATTATATTATATACCTCAATAAAAAATCTCCATATATTACTCACATCTAGAATTATGTATATGAGTAAGTTCAGTTTGTATATCTAATTCATGTTCGTTTAATTGGGTCTTGGTTGACAAGTACCGAAGCACACGTTGAATTGCTTCTTTTGTCAAATCAAAACGTTTACTATTAAATGTATTATATACAAAATAATACTTAATAGCAGACAAGTCTGTTTTGGGTTCATGATAATTTGTTAAAATGGAATAATATTCACCATTATAAATCGTAAACAAGTCTGGATATCTGTCATAACAATATGTCATTAGCTGTTCGTCTGATTGTCCTGTCATTTTACACAATTGTTCATTAAATATTTCCATCATAGCATTATAAAATCTGTTTATATAGGTCGCTTCGGCAGTAAATACTGTAGCAGCCATTCCACAAGGGCCTCCGTCTTTAAAAAATGTTGCTATATCTGCTAATTCTGCTTTGGAACGATAATGAATATAACATGCTGCAATTTTGGGATGAGGATTATCTAATATTGCTGGCGCGCATTCTTCCACATTTTTTAATACATGATTACATCCTAAATCGACCCAAGCATAGTATGGGGTATTAAAAAAATTCTTTTGTTTCGCAAGTAATAGCGCAATGCATTTAAATGTTGTAATCAGAAAATAAGATGTAGTATTCCGCTGTCCTGGAGTGTTGTATTGACTACAATTTTTACGATTATGTTCAATAATATCAAAATTATAAGAATAAAAATCATATTCAACTAGTGGTTTCACTATATATTCTGTCGGACATTGATGTGCTAATGGTTCCCTGATTGATTTAATATAACCTATCGTTTCATTATCACAAAATACTACCATTGGATATTTTAAATTTAATGTAGGTAGTCCGTTCTTAAGATAAAAGTCCAAAGGTCTAGTTGAATTAGATGCGTCTTTTAGTCCTTTCAAATTATAAAACATAGTTACAATAGTCGTTTTCACCATAGTTTATTATATTTACAATCATTATATTTTTTTAATAGTTTTTCGGTAAATAGTTTTCGGTAAATAGATTCATGTATTTATCGAAATATACAAAATATATTTATTTCTTGGGAATAGGGGAATCGTGTGCATCTATGGTTTGACTCCGAGTAGGATTAAAAAATACAGCTTGGTGTAAATTGTTAGGTAATGGATTGCATTGGTCAAATTGTGGTGTATTAAATAAATCTGGAAACGGCTGAGTCATATTTGTTCCAGGTGTAAAACCATAATTGTATAAATCACTCTTGCTATTAGGAACATAAACTGCTTGGTCGCAATTTTGAAGAGCATAAATCTGATTTTTCAATTCAGATTCTATATTTATATTCGTTGCGTATCCCGAATAAGGGCCTTCGTCATTGCCCGGATTAAATCCAGTAAAGGGATTGAAGGTTGGCATAACTTTCAATGGGACATAGAGTTTTCTTCGTGGGTCTACTACGGGCATAATAGAGTATTTTGTGGAGGCAGGAGGCACACTTAAATATGGCTGAAGAGGAGAACTGGGGATATTCCTATCATATATTCGGTGATTTGTTTGAAAACGAATTTCAGAACTAGTTGGTTCGTTATTGTTCATATATACATTACACTGACATTTTAATTCACATAACTTTATCATATTCTCTAAATACACAATCTGAAAAAATATTATTGGTATTATATATATCAGAATATGTCTTGGTGGGATGATTTACAAATGCATGGGGTTAGATTGTTTATTTTATCTACATATCTTTTTTATATTGGAGCAATAATAGGTGTTGCATTAATTAATCCAACATGGTATCACATTTTAGATAACATTATGAAATTATATGTTGGGATGTTTTTGTGTATTCGTTTCAATCCGTTTAGAAGCGACGTTAAATTTACAAAATTAGACCGCGAAATAAGTTTCCATGCAGGCGCATTCATATTGTCTATGCTCATAGTTAATAGCGCTTTTGCAAGTTATATTCCTGATTCTATCAAGAATAAATAGACTATTTGAAAAACGATTGCAAGAGAACCATTAGTTGTTTAGAAACTATTTTATCTATTTCATATTCTTCCTTTGATTTTATTAGATTATATATAGCCGCATAACGTCTCATATATGTTGTTGCAAACTTACTAAATTCAGTCTTATTTTGCACAAATGGTTTTGAAATTGAATTTGATATAAACCTGTCTATCATTACATTTGGTTGTAGTGGATGAATATAGGTATTTACATTAATATAATATATGTCGTGTTGATGCATACTTTCATGATATTCATTATCAACAAAACAAATTTCTATATTTTCTGGTAATTTAGTGCAACGTATAAAATCTTCCTTATTTTTTTCATTGGTAGTACGACAAATCTCAATGATTTTTCCATTAACCTTGAACGCACCAATTACCTGATCAAACAAGTTATACTCCATTTTTTCATGGATATAATTTTTTATAAAGTGAACCCATTCAGGAGGTCCCGTATTGTTTGTATATATCATTATACTTCTGCATAAGCCTGACGTTTTTTGTCTCTTTAGGTATTTCAATATAGTAAATAAATTTGGGCGTATAAATTCAGGGTACAAATCCAATACCTTATTGAAGAGTTCTTGCGTCAATATATTCGCTGGTTTCGCGTATAAAAGCATTGCTTCCCAAAATACCCCCAATTCTAAAAAGTATCCAAGGGTTTCGTCTAAATCAAAAACAACTACTTTATTTGATAATTGTGAGCTCATATCTATTATATGTATATATTTAATGTAATACAAAAAAAATGCGCGTTCATTGTTTATATCTATAATATTTAGCTATTTATCGTGGAAAAAATAATATTTCTATTATATATCTAATACTAAACAATGAGTATGGCATTAAATAAAAAAGATTATATTAAAATATTAAAATATTATAATTTGCCTATACCTAAATCCGCCAGCGAAATGAAGAAGCAGGCCGAAGAAGTATTAGCATTGAAGCTATGTCGTTGTATTAAAAAAGTGTCGCCGTCCAATGAAGCTAAAGCAATTGGGGTTTGCACGCGCACCATATTTGAACGGAAAAAATTGACGCGTGGAGCATTCACGTGCAAGCGAAGTAGAAAGGTTCAAGTAAGTCGGATGCGTAAGCGAACTATTAAAAACACAAAAAAATAGGTTATACAATAAAAATTATTCATGTAATTTTCATTATATTTGTTGGAAAAAATTTTCCCATTTTACATCTTTTACACCTTTTAACATTTCAAACGCTGAATTTGTAGTATATTGGATTTGCTTGCCCACATATGGGGCAATTCTCGGTATAGTATCGCCGATTAAAATTATATTCACATTCATCGTGCATCGTTTTATTACAAACAGCACACATGATATAATATTCTGTAAATCGTTCATGACAAATGACGCATGATTTATTATTTGTGAAACATGAATATATATTTCCCATTGGATATACTATACATAGTTATAATATTTATCCCGAATTTCCGACCAACCTAGTTTGTTGGATAAATGCACCGCCCCCAAACGTAAATAAAATTGAAATATATTTGATTAAATTGGTTCACTTTAATCAAGTATAAATCTGGCTTAAAATGCCACGCAGAAGCGAACGATTACGCAACAAAGCTATTGTAAATAATGCCCCCGCCCGCAAAAAAATAGACAGATACATAACCAAACGCACCGCCATACTAAGAACCGAAATCGTCTACGTCCGCCGCCTGCAGTATGCACAAGAAGTCTACAAGAGCTTGTACAATAACTTTTATGTGTTGTGGACACATAGTATGGTTAGGCCATCATGCCTACGCTCAGCCTATTTACATATCAAAGTATTACGCAAGCAGCTACACACATCCTTAACCAACAAAGAAGAGCAGTTGAGCGACCAAGAGATGGTGAAAATTCAAGGGTTGTATCTGATATTCCGCAAATTCCGCCAGCTGTACGAGTACGAGCGTCACTATCTCTTCAACAACGTGCTCAATATTCTGCCCAAGTTGAACCCTGACGTGGTGGCATACATTGATGAATTCATTTGAAATATAAAAATAATATGTAAATGTCCAAAGGTGTATATTTGCCAAAATACTATTGATTTTTTACACACACAAATACTTCTTATCAATTGCCGTGTTCTCTGCTACGCGACGGATTATCTTACCAAAATCTCTCTTTACTTCTTCGTCATCCACTGGGCCAATGGCTTCCATATTGATTCTTAAGTATTGGTCGTTTTTCCTGCTGTTGTATTCCGTGCAACCTGGATTTGCCTTTTTCCAGTCGTCTACGCGCAAGATGTTCTTGTGTGTAAGTTGCTTGATAATCTTTCTCAACCTATCCAAGTTTGCGTTGTCGCGTTCCCATTTATTATCGTCCTTGATATGTATGATTTCTCTCTTGACATCGCTACAATGAATGGGTCGCTTGGTTATATCCAAACTATTCAGGCGGTCAACAAAGACACGAGACATGCCCTCGGCAAAGCCTATTTCGCCCATTTTTTCCAGCTCTGGCAGACTCAATTCCAGCGATTTGATAAAATCCTTCATATTCATGGCATCTTTGCAGGTCTCATTCAAGAAGAATTGAAGGTTGAATGTCTTATTGTGGCTATTGTTATTATTGATTGTGTTATTATTGATTTGGCTGTTTTTTGCGACTTCAATCATGGTCTTATTTTGTTCCATCATTTGGTTGCTTTGTTGTATTAGGAGGTTTTTGAACTCTTGATTTTGCTTAACCAGTTCAAGTATGATATTCATTTGCATATCCTCTGACGATACTTTGGGTTGTTGGTCGGGTTGTATTTGTGGTTGCACGCATTTGTGCGAGTGTTTCCATAAACCCGAGTAAGTCTTGAACTTTTTATCACATGTAGAGCATATATGGTGTGCGACATTTGGTATTTCCAAAATTTCCATTGTCGCCATTTTATGTTTGCGTGTGCCATTATGTTTGACATAATCGCTATATTTACTGCATTTATAATCACATGCGTTGCAGACATATTTTGTGGCGAGTTTTTGTATTTCCAAAATTTCCATTTTCTCTTATAATATGGAAATAAAAAAAATCGCCTAAAGAATC
>SXGQ01178854.1_pt1 | contig 13750 bp, 12 predicted proteins | sample 3178371 | NCBI WGS metagenome assembly SXGQ01 (sample SAMN11356859, study PRJNA531348) | freshwater metagenome | isolation source: freshwater sample F1-20 | place: China: Fuxian Lake, Yuxi | collected 2017-12-25
CAATACCGTTGTGGACCATCTTCACAAAATGGCCTGCACCTGAGGGACCGCAATGAAGATAACCCTCTTCAGCGGTTCCTTGGTTTTTTGGTCTTCCTGGTGTTCGGTCAATGTTGCCTATGCCAGGGGCCAGACACTTGAGGATAGGATCGATGTGGGTCACAGCTTCTTTTGGTCCCCCCACCATCATGCAGTATCCACGGTCGATACCCCAGATGCCACCACTAGTGCCAACATCAACGTAATGAATGCCTTTTTTCTTAAGTTCCTGTGATCTCCTTACATCATCTTTGAAGTAGCTGTTGCCGCCATCGATGATGATATCACCGGATTCCATGAGGCTGCCGAGTTCCTTGACGGTGCTTTCAGTTGGATCGCCGCAAGGTACCATGACCCAAACCACCCTGGGTTTGGGAAGCTTTTTGATAAGATCGGCAATGGATGATGCGCCAATCGCTTTCTTTTGCTCGTATTTTTTGACAGTCTCTGGACTGCGATCGTACACATAGCAGGTATGGCCATTTCTTATAAGCCTTTCAACCATGTTGCCACCCATTCTTCCCAAACCAACCATTGCCATATTCATTAGAGAACTCCAATTTTTAAAAGAAGAAAATTACTTACGAAACAACTCTTTTGTAAGGTTGAAGTTGTTGTCACCGATGAGAACAATTTCAGCCATATTTATGAAGAAGCCAGTGTCCACAACTCCGGGAATATCAATGATGGATTTTTCCAGAGAGTTTGGATCACCAGTAGGTGGAATTACACAATCAAGAATAAGGTTGCCATTGTCGGTAATCCCCTGGGTTCCATTTTTAATCCAAATATCCCCATGAATGCCCAACAAACCGAGTTTGTGTTTAACTAGAGGAGCAGCAAATGGAACGATCTCAACTGGAAGTTTGCCCCGGGTGCCCAATTTGGGAACGATCTTATCATCGCCCACCAAGATGATGAATTTCTTGGCAGATGATGCGATGATTTTTTCACGGACCAAAGCCCTGCCGTATCCTTTGATTAAATTTAGTTCAGGGTCAACCTCATCAGCTCCATCGATAGCGCAATTGATTTTCCCAATGGCCTCCTCAAGTGGAATTAATGGTATGTTTAAAGATTTGGCAAGGGTTGCTGAGTCTTCGGAAGTTGGAACCCCTTGAATATTTAATCCATTTTTTACCTTTTCACCCAAAAGCTTTATGAAAGCAGTTGAGGCCCTTCCTGAACCAAGGCCAACCACATCCCCACTTTTGATAAATTCAACGGCTTTTTCGTATATAGTCATTACTTTTGGGCAACCCTTTTTATATTCGGGTGTCCTATGCCTTTGAGTTCTTTTTAATTTGATCTTTGGCAGCCGCAATAACAGCATCGGTGGTGAAACCAAATTTCTTCTGCAATGCTTTAAGTGGGGCAGAAGCTCCAAATCCATGCATGCCAATCACTGCTCCATCCAAGCCAACAAATCGTTCCCATCCAAAGGTTGACGCCATTTCGACGGCTACCCTAGCACGAACGGAGCTGGGGAAAACCTCTTCATGATATGCTGGGTTTTTGGCGCAGTAATGGTTGTAAATTTCCCAGGAGGGGATACTAACCACCCTGGATTTTATCCCTTCTGCCACTAACTTTTCGTGGGCTTCAACACATAATGAAACTTCACTTCCTGTTCCAATCAAGATCACATCAGGTTTGCCCTTGGATGCATCGGCAAGAATATATGCCCCGCGAGCTAGGCCGCTGGCAGGCGCGTATTTTGCGCGGTCCAATGTGGGGAGATCCTGTCGAGTGAGAACCAAAACCACAGGTTCATGCCTGATGGGCATTAGAAATCGCCAAGCTTCCGCAACTTCATTGGAATCACAGGGGCGAATGGTGGTGATTCCGGGCATGGCTCGTAGGGAAGGCAGATGCTCGATTGGCTGGTGAGTGGGGCCATCTTCGCCGACACCGATTGAGTCATGGGTGAAAATATATATGACTGGTATTTCCATGATGGAGCCAATTCTTATCGCACCACGGCCATAGTCACTGAAAATCAGAAAGCCTGAACCATAGGTTCTTAACTTGCTAAGAGTCATGCCATTGATAATCGCACCCATGGCATGTTCGCGAATGCCGAAATGAAAATTTCGGCCAATGTAATTCCCGGCCTCAAAGTCTCCTGCTGCTTCTTTTCCGTCCTTTTTGTATGTCAATCGTGTCTTGGTACTTGGGGCAAGATCTGCAGCACCTCCCAATAACCATGGCACATGAGGGGCGATCGCATTAAGAACCTCAGCAGAGGCATTGCGTCCGGCCTTTCCTTTTGGATCGGCTGGAAATGTCGGAATATCCTTGTCCCAACCCTCAGGAAGTTGCCTTTTCTCCATTAATTCAAGTTGTTTTGCGAGTTCGGGATACGCCTTTTTGTAATCTTGAAACAGTTTGTTCCATGATGCGCTGGCTTCCGCTCCCCGTTTTCCAAGAAGGTCTTGGAAGTGTTGGTATACCCCATCTTGAACATCAAAAGTTTTATCAGGGTCCAATCCATAATTAATCTTCGCGGCTTTGATCGCGGCATCTCCCAGAGGTTCACCGTGTGCTGAATGATGATCTTCTTTTCCGGGCACACCCCAGGCAATCAGGCTGTCAATGATAATAAGGGTTGGCTTGTCATTATTGTGAAGGAAACTGTTGATGCCCCGTTCGATCATATCAAGATCGTTGGCATCGCCAACGCGGGTCACATTCCATCCCAGACCAATAAAGCGTGTCGCGACATCCTCTGAAAACGCAAGGCTGGTATGGCCCTCGATGGTTATACGATTGTTGTCGTAAATCCAGCACAGATTGGAAAGTTTCAAGTGTCCTGCAAGGGATGCGGCTTCGTTGGAAATCCCTTCCATCATGCAACCATCACCGCATACCGAATATACATTATATTTAAAAAGTTCAAAGCCCGGGCGATTGAAATAAGCCGCAAGCCATCGTTCAGCCATTGCCATGCCCACTGAAGTTGCAAGGCCCTGCCCCAGAGGGCCGGTAGTGGTCTCGACACCGCTGGTCCAGTGGTATTCTGGGTGCCCAGGTGTCTTGCTGTCGAGTTGCCGGAAAGTCTTGATTGCATCAAGGCTTACAGCGGGTTCGTTTGAGATATTATAATTTGAATCAACAGATTTTATGCCTGACAAATGAATCATCGAATAAATAAGCATTGAAGCGTGACCAGCTGAAAGCACAAATCTGTCCCTATTCGGCCAAATTGGGTTGGCAGGATCGTAGTTGAGGAATTTTTGCCAAATCGTGTAAGCAAGGGGTGCCAGTGAAACAGGTGTTCCAGGATGCCCAGAATTTGCTTTTTGAACCGCATCCATTGCCAAAGTTCGAATACTGTTGATTGACTTTTGAGCTGGTGTTTTATTCCGGTCTGCGTGTGATATTTCTGCTGCCACTAGATTGACTCCCTTAATGTATTAGAACTTAATACAAACTTTAAAATCGTTCAGATTTTACGCTTTTTCATACTAGGTTACCTTAATAAACAAATTGGTTTTTACAAGAGAATTAAAATCATTTCACGATTTTTTGGGGGTGCCAAATATCAAGGATTTGTCTGGTAATTACTTTGTGAATTGTCTTTTTATGCGCAGGTTTGAGTGTTATCATCAGTGCTTATGAAACATTGATTTGGTGATTTTCGTGTCCTTCCATCCTGTTTTCATGAAAGGAAAAACCCATGGATAATAACTTAGACCGAAGAGGATTTGTTACAAAAGTTTCAGCGTTTGGTGTAGCCAGTGCCTTTGCTGGTGCTGCCATTGCGCAGGAAGATGCTGGATTTGTGCTTCCAAAACTGCCTTATGCTTTTGATGCCCTTGAACCGCATATTGATGCCAGGACTGTTGAGATCCATTACGACAAACACCACCGTACTTATGTTTCCAACTTGAACAAGCTTCTTGCTGGTAATAAAGAATTGATGAAAATGGAGATTCATCAACTGGTCGGGAATATATCAAAGGTTCCCGAAACGATCAGGCAGGGTGTTATCAACAATGCTGGCGGAAATGTGAACCACATTTTGTACTGGGATGTGATGGGTCCCAAGGGGGGCGGTTCTCCTACTGGTGCGATCGCAAAAGCGATAGATCAGGCATTTGAAAGTTTCGATAAGTTCAAGGAAAAAGTGAACCAGGCGGGATTGACTCGTTTTGGCAGCGGTTGGTCCTGGCTTGTGGTTGATTCCACCAAGAAACTTCAGGTTATCAGCACTCCAAACCAGGATAGTCCCTTGATGAATGGCCATACACCAATTTTAGGCATTGATGTTTGGGAGCATGCTTACTATCTGAAATACCAAAACAAAAGGGCTGATTATCTTGCTGCCTGGTGGAATTTGGTTAACTGGAAGGCTGTTTCAGATCGCTTTGGGGCTGCTATTTCTAAAAGTTAAGCTTATTTGCATATGTTTTAAAAGGGAAGTGCTTTATGCACTTCCCTTTTTTTATCTTGATCCCGCTGGCTGTCTCATGGCTTTCATGGACTCCCATTGCTCCTGCGTCATAATCACTTCTCGGGCTGAACTTCCGTTGTAAGTTCCCACAATCCCATCTTCAGCCATGAAATCTATAAGTCTTGCTGCCCTGCCGTAGCCAACGCCAAGGGATCGTTGCAACAAAGAAACACTGCCTCTGCCTTCACGAATGACAACCTCAACAGCAGCCTCGTACAAATCATCCCTGGATCTAAGTTTTTCAGCAAGGTCCTTGGTGGCGGAATCTTCGTCCTTGGTCTCAAGTTGCATAAGTTCCTGTGCGTAGCATGGTTCGCCTTCCAGGTTCTCCACAATATTGCTTATTTCCCTGTCACTTGCAAAAGTGCCTTGCGCCCTGACAAGAATGCTTGTTCCGGGTGGCAGGAAAAGCATATCGCCTTTCCCAAGAAGTTTATCCGCGCCCATTTCATCAAGTACAACTCTGGAATCAGATTTGTTGACAACCTTGAAGCAGATTCTGGATGGCATGTTGGATTTGATGAGGCCAGTGATTACATCCACGGTTGGTTTTTGTGTCGCGACAATCAAATGAATGCCCGCCGCCCTGGATTTTTGAGCAAGCCTGATGATATGTGTCTCGACTTCTTTTTTCATGGTCATCATCAAGTCGGCCATTTCATCAATGAAAATAACAATATAGGGCATTTTTGCTGGAATTTTGGATCGATCTTCATCCTCAGCGGGTTCCACCCTTCGCATTATTTCATCGTTGCCCAGTTCATTATACCCAGCGATATTTCTGACCTTGGCCCGCCTTAATAATTCGTACCTTTCCTCCATTTTTTCGACGGCCCAGGCAAGAATCGCCTCAGCCTTCTTCATGTCATGAACTACAGGATGCATCATATGGGGGATTTTGGTGAAATTACTAAGTTCGACCACCTTGGGGTCAATCATGATCATTTTAATTTCATCAGGGGTCCGGGTCATCAGCATGCTGAGGATGATGGTGTTCATACAAACAGATTTACCTGTTCCCGTGCTACCTGCTATCAATAAGTGCGGCATGTCTGCCAGGTCGTAAACCAATGGCTTACCTTCAGAATCTTTTCCAAGGAACAAAGGTATTTTTAAGCTTTTAAGCCTTGGACCAGTAAGTTGAAGGACTTCCTTAAGGCGAACTTCCGCCCTTGTTTCATTGGGTATTTCCACGCCAACGGTATTTTTGCCCGGAATCGGGGCAACGATTCTAACACTCGGTACTTTTAAGTTAAGAGATATATCATCATTCAACCTTGTGACTTTGTTGACTCTTAAACCTGTTTCGAGTGTAAGTTCGAATTGCGTAATTACCGGACCGGTATTTATGCCGACAACCTTGATGTTCAATCCGAAATCAAGGAATGTTTTTTCAAGCAAAAGCGCCCGGTCCCTTAATTCCTGCTCCTGCGTGTTCACGGCAAGAGGCTTTGGATCCTCAAGCAGGCTCATTGGAGGAAGTTCATATTTTTCTGAAGAGCTAGCCCCGGCTAATAATGGCCCAGATTTATTTTCATGCTTTGCATTGAACTTTTCATGATGGAAAATTGGTATGCCATCATTTTGTTTTTCTGGAGTCTTTGTTATTTGTTTTTCAACGATAGGTTCCTTCAATTCATTATGTAATATTTCAAGGTTGGTGGATTCTTGCTTGATTTCAACTGCTTGAGGGATGATTTTCCTGGTCAGTAGGATGATTTTTCCAAATAAAGTTGCAAGATGAACGATGGTCTTAATTGCTTTTGTAATCAAAAACCGAGAAAGCGTTGCCAGAATATTCCAAACGGCCGGCAATGCAAGAAAAGATGCTGACAGCGCTAGCATTACCCCGATTGGCATCATCAACCATTCAGCAAGATACTGTTTTGATTCTAGGAAAATGAGTGTTCCCAAACTTCCCCCTGGGCCAGCGGGAGATACCATTGGCAGGGAATCTTGATTGAGAGTTGCCAAGACTGAAACCGATGGAATCAGGACAAACCATCCCGTCAACCTTAGAATCCATGTAATAGGGTGGTTTCTTAACAATAATCCAAAAACCATCGTGAACCATGTGCCTAAAACAAAAAAAGAGGAGAGTCCCAGGAATTTAAAAATCGTTCCCGAAATCCAGGTTCCTATGGAACCAATTGGATTTTTGGATGTCGCTTCTGGTAATTCATATTGGGTAGGAAATGGCGGGTCCTGCCCTAGCATTGCAATACCCAATATAAAACCAAAAAATAGCATGCCAGTGGCAACGGCATCCCAGAACCAATTTCTCGGCTTGGGTGGTTCAATTGGTTTTTTTGTTGCAAAAAACAAACTTTTACCTTGAAGTTGGACTTCTCAAAAGAAACGGAAAATTCACACGAGCAACCTTGTCGCTCTATCTCCATTAAAACTTTAGCTTAAAGAGGATAAAAAATGATTAATATTGGTTTATTTGAACCGGAAATTCCACCTAATACGGGCAACATAGCACGATTATGCGGGGCAGTGGGGGCACCTTTGCATCTGATAGGTAGGTTGGGTTTTAGAATTGACGATAAATCCTTGCAAAGAGCGGGACTTGATTATTGGGATTCTGTTTTGATTCATACCCATGATTCTTTTTCAGATTTTGAAAAAATCATTGCGCCTGGCAGATTATTTTGTTTTTCCAGCAGGGCATCTATTCCATTTACAAAAGTTCAGTTCAGGCCCGGTGATGGTCTTCTTTTCGGCCCAGAATCCCAAGGATTGCCGAACTGGATACTTGATAAATACGAATCAAACCAGATTTTGATTCCCATGCCGGGTTCTAAATCCATCCGTAGTTTAAATCTGGCAACTTCGGTTGGGATTGCCGTTTATGAGTGTTTGCGCCAATTGAACGGCTGGTAATATTTTTCCTTCAACCGTTATGTCAATACTTGGTCGAGTAATAGCAAATCCCAGGACGATAAATTCAAAGTGCTTGTTTGTACTAGTTTTTATGGGGTCTGGAATGGAATCAGTAATAACATTGCCTGACTTGGATAATATCAAGCAGCATATACATGAAAAATTGTGCCTAAGGGAAAATTTAGACCCTAATACGACCCCGTTAAAAATCAACAAAATAACACGATCTGGCAAGACTTGTGGGCTATTTTTTGAAATTAAAGGTCCAAGGATGGTACGCTGTTATGCTCTTTGGGCTGGCGATGAAGAGCGAATCCTTTTTTATGATTCAGCAGGGCAAAGATTTGCTGAAACCAAAGTTCACGAGGGGCCTGATTTACGAAGAATTGCAGCTTGATTCATTAAATTAAATTCAACACATATGCCTTATCAACCAATACTTGCAACTCTTGCTTATGTTCTTTCAAAAGACAAGAACAAGATATTGATGATTCATAGAAATAAAAACCCCAACGATTTTCATCATGGAAAATATAATGGAATTGGGGGCAAAGTTGAACCTGATGAAGATGTTTTGTCATCATGTAAGCGTGAGATATGGGAGGAAGCCGGGATCAATTGTCTGGACATTTCCCTGAGAGGAACCATAAGCTGGCCGGGATTTGGCAAAAATGGTGAGCCATGGTTCGGTTTTATATTTATCGTGAATGATTGGTCAGGGGATGTCGTTGCTGATAACCATGAAGGAACCCTTGAGTGGGTCTCTATCGGGGAGGTATTGAGCAAAAATTTATGGGAGGGGGATAAATATTTTCTTCCATTGGTTTTTGACTCCAGCAAGAGGCAGTTTCACGGGGTAATGCCTTATCATGCCGGGAAACCAATTTCTTGGGACTATCATTTCGGTGATTAAAAGTTTGCAATTCTCATGACTTTCCTCTGATAGTTCTTCTTTAAGTTGTCTCCCTTTGAAAAAACAGTTACAATTCCTAGAGTAGAAAATTTATAACTGGGAGTTAATCCGTGATGAGTGAAAATTCTGGTAATGATCGTTGGAAGTCCCTTGCGGAAGATCTTGGACTCCCACCTGAAAAGCTGGTGTCTGAAGTTGTTTCCAATGCTGTGGAGAAGCAAAATGAGTCTCTTCCTGATGATGATTTGTTGACTTTTACAAAACCGACCGACCGACAAACAATTCCAGCCAAAGCGGTTCCTGCCAAAACATTTCCAATTCCCAAAGCCGTATCCCCCCCCGATTCAAAAGATCCTGGGGTTGAGTTGGAGGAGGTCCTTGAAGTTACATTTGGGAACCGTAGGGCCCCCGAGACTTTTCAAGCTAGTGTAATTCAAAATGATAATCCAGTAATGGATGCTGAGATTGTTGTTGCGAATGAGCAATCACCAAGCGATCTTTCAAATAATCTTGAGCAGGAACAAGGGGCTCATAAGGATTCTTCGCGTGGCAGGGGGGACCGTGACCGTGGTGGAAGAGGGCGGGGAAGAGGGCGGGGGCGAAACCGTGATGATCGAAGATCAAATAATCGGGAAGCTTCACCAGACCTTGCTGATGACCAGTTGAATGAAGGGGTAAAATCTGGTTCTTCCTCGGGGCGAACTGAATCTCAAAAACCTGTTTTGCATTCTCAAAAGCATGAAACCCACCTAAATGCACCAGATGAAGAAGGATTATTGGCTGCGGAGTCTTACGGGGCACATCATCCCGAGCAGGATGGTGAGATTGAAGAAGTTGACTTAAGTACTTGGAGTGTTCCGTCCTGGGAGGACTTGATCGCCTCCCTTTACAAACCCTAGGCTTTGTTTTTAGTTCAAGGATATTTGATGGCTGATGCTGTGATTGATATTGTAGGTCCCGATTCCCTACCGGTGATTGTGAAGTTGTATAACCAGATTTTCCGTCCGCACCGTGACATAGGTGGATTTAGAAGAAGATATCAAGGCAGGCATAATGTGCTTCAAATGATCGCTCGAGTGGGTGATGAACCTGTGGGTTTTTTTGTGGGATTCGAGCTAAAGCCTTCCATATTCTTCACCTGGTTTTACGGGGTTGTTCCGGAATTTAGAAGAATGGGCATCGCCTCCCAACTCATGGAGTCAGTTCATGAATGGGTTAGGCATCAAAAATACGATTCAGTTCGATTTGAGTGCCATAACCAGCATCGTCCTATTTTGCACATGGGTATCGCAAAGGAATACGATATTGTGGGTATTCGTTGGGATCCTGAGCGGGGAGCGAACTTGTTATTGTTTCAAAAAGACTTTTTCCATCATTGAAATTCTTGATCAAGACATGATTGATGTTTTGATATCTAGGAAATTTTTGAGTAGCTTCGGTCCTTCAATTGAAAGAAAGCTTTCGGGGTGGAATTGCACACCGTGAAGCTCCCATTTTTTATGCCGAACCCCCATGATTTCACCCTCGGCTGTCCATGCAGATATTTCGAAATCCGGGTTGGTGAATGTCTCTTTTTTTATGACAAGGCTGTGGTATCTTGTTGCATCGAAGGGGTTTGACAAACCCTTGAAAATGCCTTTGTTATCATGATGGATGGGCGAAACTTTACCATGCATGATTCGATTGTTTCGGATGACTTCACCGCCAAAAACATGACCTATGCATTGATGCCCCAGGCAAACTCCAAGGATCGGGATTTGGCTTGCAAATGTTTTTAAAACCTCATTGGAGATGCCTGCTTCCCTGGGGGTGCACGGGCCCGGGGAAATGATTATCTTGGCGGGACCGAGCTTTTTTATGGCTGCCAGGTCAATCTGGTCGTTGCGAAATACTTTCATATCCAGGGACGCATCGATTTCTCCAAGTCGTTGAACCAGGTTGTAAGTGAAGGAATCGTAATTGTCGATAACAAGAATCATGCGTCACCCCAGTATGTTTTCTGAAATCAGGACGCCCTGTTTTCAGGCGGAGGTTCGAAATTTAAACACTTGATCAAGCCAGCGGCCTCTTCGGCTGCCTTGAGTCTATCCATGCCCGAATCAGCGATTTCAATGGACAAAGGCCCATCATATTGAATGATATTCAAAGTGCGGAAGATGTTCCCCCAATCAATATTGCCATGTCCGGGACAGCGGAATTCCCAACCTCTTCTGGGATCCCCCAAGGGTAGGCATCCGTTAAGCAGTCCATTTCTGCCGTTTAGGCGGACTGATATATCCTTAAGATGAACATTGTAAATTCTGTCGGGAAACCTTAGTAAAAATTCGCAAGGGTCGATCCCCATCCAGTAAAGCTGTGAAGGGTCGAAGGTGAATCCGAATTCCTCACGATTGTCGAGTGCTGTGAGTGCCCTCTCCGCGGTGGGGATATCGAAGGCCATTTGCCCCGCATGAACTTCGTAGGCGAACTTGACGCCCGCACCCTGGAAATTGTCGAGAATCGGGTGAAGTTTTTCCGCAAAAAGTTGATAAGCCTCGTCGATTTCAGACTGATTCGGCTGTGGATATCCCGTGATACGATTCCAGATTGGTGAACCGCTGAACCCTGAGATGATGGTAACTCCCATTTTTTGAGCGGCATTCGCGGCTAGATTGAGAGCCTCGCTTGCTTTTTCACGAATTCCGTCAGGGTCGCCGTCTGACCAGATTTCTTCGGGTAAGATGCGCTGAAGCACGGAATCAGCGGGATCACATAAAGCCTGACTTATGCGGTGCATGCTTAAAACTGGGATTGTCATTTCAAATCGTGACAGCAGGTCCAAGCTTTCCTGAAGTTTTGAATCATCAGATTCTGACTGCCATACATCGAAATGTTTTCCCCAGGAACATAATTCGAACCCTTGATATCCCCACTCTGATGCAAGGCCCGCAAGTTCGTCCAAGGGAATATCGGACCAGGAACCAGAATGTAATATGATCGGCCTAGCCATGGTATTTTGGTTTCCTTACCTTGAATTTTTGGTCAAACAATTCTTTTTGATAAGTGTAGCCTTCAATTTGTCTTGTCTTCAGGCTCATCATTTCTTGGGGGAGCATCCACCACTGGCAAAGAACGAGATTTGTTGGTGGCGGCACCGGGGGACATTTCCGGAGTGGTTGAATCGGGTTTTTGCAAAACCGAGGTGAATTGCTCCTCTTCATCATCATCGATATGGAGTTCATTGATTTCGTTGTTATCCAGATCTTTTCTTAAAAGTAAAAAGATGAAGGTTGAGGCACACCAGTAATAACTATATCCAAATCCGACCACGAGTAGAAAAAACAAACCAAGCCATATAGCTACAAGTATTGCGCCAATGATGTTCCACCAGGCAAGGGAGTCTTTCTTGCTTCGGGTTTCGGAATCAAAGCCCAGATATTTGCGATAAGCTGTCTGATCCACTTTGCCATCAACAACAATGTTCTCACCATCAACCTTTGCACCCTGAAGAAGAAGCTCTCTCCAGCCAAAAGAGGTTGGGACATAGACAAAAAGGTACTCTGGAGAACGGTTCGTTGATTGGATGAAAGGTGTGCTGGCCACAGACCATTTTGCAAGGTAAACACCAAAGGAGGCCATGAATCCTATGAAAAAAACAACAACAATCCCATAACCAACCGCTAGTAGATTGTAAGAGATATAATTCCATGCCCGTGAGTATAGGTATTGAATACCTCTGCTGAAACTTTCCCAGCTATCAAGACCTTCCGAACTTACGGTGGCAACCATCAGGGGCCATCCCAGCAAACCGACAAGAACCAATGCCATAATCAGGCCGAGTCCGAGAAAAACTCCCCAGAATAGGCCGCTAATGAAAATATCCCCAAGTACGGGAATCATTCCCAGCAAGGAAAAGACCATGATGACCAGAAAAAGAAAAATTGCAATCATGGGGCAAAAAAGCGGGGCGGAAACAAAGTTGGCCATGTTCTCACGGGCATACTTCAAGGCTCCAAAAGCCCCGATGTTCTCGTTTCTCGCAATTTGAACAACAACAATTCTTGAAATTGCCCCACCAAAAAAAGACCATACTGCAATCACCCAGCTAAGTGACGAAATAAAATAGAGCCTCTGGGCAAAGGTTGCATCAGGATGAATCAGTAAAAGAGCAGGCCGAATCACCTTGACCAGTGGTTCAATTAAAACTGGCGTTTCTTCAATAATTATCCAATCCCAAAACCTGCCTGTATTCCAAGGGATACCGCTTTGGCCTGTTGCAAGAAGATATGGGTTTGGGCCTCTTTCCTCGAACCAAGGCCAGGTTGTCAATAATCCTCTTTTTTTACTGGTACCTAAAAAAGCCATGACATGGTCAATGCGTTCTTTTTTAATTTTTCCTTCATTGACAAGCAAACTTGTTTTTAATCCAACACCTAGCTCATTTGGGTTTAAGCCGACCTCTTTTAGTATGTTCAACTCATCTTCAGTTTCCACCAAGTCTTCAATTTCAAAGGCCTGGTTTTGTCCTCCTACTGCGGCTGCAAGATGCATCAAATTCCATGCTTCTCTCTCTTTTTTGAATGTGGACCATGGATTTGCAGATTTGGAATATAAACTTGCAGACCACTGGGGCGGTTTTGCGTCGTAACCCAAAGTGAAAATAAAAGAAAGTAACCACCACCCTGTGGCGGTGGTGAGAATTCCCAAAGCAGCCAGCAAAAGTTTTGAGGTGTCAAATGCGAGAGAAAAAGAGCGAAAAATAACCAGCCAAGGTAGAATTTGCGTCATATCTTGAGAGGTTTTTTGCTCATTTTTCATGGAAACTCCTTAAATTCTATCAGCAAGTCGATTTATCAATGCATTTTAGTTATAGCATTTTTACACTTTTTATCTTGCTTGAGCAATTATAAAGGGAGTTTTATTAATGGCAAATAGCAAGGCCGGCAGGTTTTCCTGCCGGCCTTGCTATTAAACTTTTGCTTTTTGGCTTAGAACACCAAGGCGAGTCCAGCGTTAAAGCCGTCAAATATCCTGAAGGTGCTGGTGTAGGTTGGATCCAATCCACCCCAACTGAAATTAACCGGGTTCGGTGATGCGATTGTGTTGAAGAACATCATCACATCGTAGTTGATTCGGAATTCAATTCCTTCAACCGGGTACCATTTCATTCCAACAGATGGCTGTAGTTCTGGAACAACAGTGTATACTGTTTTTGAGCGCTTTGAGATCGGGGTGGCATTTTTAACATAGCTGAATTCATATTTCGCTCTTTCTTTCACAATGTTTGCGAAAAGAGCGGCTTGGAGATCAACCTGGGCTGCAAAACCATGGCCTAGATACCATTCCTGGCTTATACCTGCATTCACACCATAAAGTCGGTTTGAAACTATGTTTGTGTAGGCTGCGGCATCATTCTGGTTACCATTACCCAGGGCGTTGAGGTCTGTTGCCACCCATTTGAATCTTTCCCAAATCCA
>SXGQ01670528.1_pt1 | contig 13749 bp, 18 predicted proteins | sample 3178371 | NCBI WGS metagenome assembly SXGQ01 (sample SAMN11356859, study PRJNA531348) | freshwater metagenome | isolation source: freshwater sample F1-20 | place: China: Fuxian Lake, Yuxi | collected 2017-12-25
TATGCTGTATCTGCTCGTCCTTATGTAACATTTACTTCCACACCTAACTATGTAAGTGGTGGTGTATTCGGTGGTGGTCTTGCTACTCTTGATATTCCACTCTCACGTAGGACTCTTGCTGATGGATCTAAAGTATCTGCTGCTAATCTCTATGTTGGTGCTGGTGGTCAGGTGGGTGGCAATCAGGGTGCTGGTGTTGGTGTCGCAGGTGCAGAAGTATCGGTAGCAAACAACGTTGTTCTATTTGCTGATGCTAAGATTCCTTTTTCCAACACTGGTGTAGAAGTTGGTCCTAACAACACACAAGGTTACAATGTAACTGGAACCGTTGGCCTTGGTATCAAGTTCTGATAAGTTTTGCCCCCTTGTGGGGCACTCAAAGCAGAGTAGAACAGTAGTAGTTCGTCAGGTTCATACCCTGAAGGTCGTGGGTGCAATTCCTTCCTCTGCCATTATAAATACATAAAAATTGAAAGACAAATGATTGAAGTGCGTTGCAAACTTTGTAATACTGAATTAAAAAGTCATCCAACACAAACACGTTGTTGTGGATGTACGAATATGATGACTGTAGTTGGTGATAAAGTAACAGCACTTGACTTAAGTAAGGTTGTTATGATCAATAATTTTCAACTAAAAACTCCAAATAAGTATTTGAGTGATGAGGATATGATGTTTCAGGAAGAAAGACGTAATCGTAATTTTAGAAGATTGGAATTTGAAGTTAGATAAATTATTTACTTGACTTTTTCTTTAAGTTCTATTATAATTAAAAAGTAAAAAATTCAAAGCAATGTCCCTGTCTATTAAATTTCGAAAAGATATAGGTACTCTTCGTGATGCTGCCAATGGTAATTTCTATCTTGATGTAAAAAGCCCTAAACTATATAAAAAAGTTAAAAGGTTTTATCAAAATGAAGGAGTTATTTTTTCCGGAGAACCATTAGATGATTATGATATGCTAATGGAATATATTCTACATGATATTGAGACCGTAGAAGTTTTATGAAAGTTGCTTTAATTACTGGAATTACTGGGTAAGATGGATCTTATCTTGCTGAATTACTTTTGGAAAAAGGATATGAAGTTCATGGAATTATTCGTCGTTGTTCTCTCATCAATTGGTAAAACTTTAACTATTCAAGAAATTATGAATTTATGAAATTTCTTACGTTTTTGAATAGTGGATGTATTGAAATATGTAAAAATATGTTGATTTCTGCCGAGAGGGTGGGAATTAATATGGACGATTTTTATATTGCTTGCTTGGATGATAATTCTTATCAGCAACTTAAGGAATATAAAAATTGTTTTTTATATTTGAATCAATCTATTTCGGAATACCAAGACTGGACATTCGATGAAAATAGTGGATTTCGTCAAATTGTAAAAAATAAATGGCAAATTATTAGAAAGGTATATCAAGAAAATAAAGAATTATGTTGGGTTGATACTGACATTGTTTTTGTCAAAAATCCAATTGAATATTTAATTGGTCATCAAGAGATTCTTTTCCAGGGAGACAGTCCTGGATCTACTTTATGTTCTGGATTTATGGTATTTAATGGATCTAAAGAGTGTGAAGAAATCATAAATGAGTGTGCTTCGGCAATTGATGCTGATGATCAATTAATTATTAACGAAATAATGATTAACAAATATCCAAATAATGCTGCAATTTTGAATCGGGACTTGTTTCCAAATGGTTATGCGTATTATAATGAAGGAAAGAAAGAAAACGCATATATTGTTCATAACAATTGGATGGTAGGTGTGGAAGAAAAGACTAAAAGATTTAAGGAGGAAAAACTATGGTTCTTATGAATAATGATGCATTAAGACCCGCATCTATTTCTCCAACATATCCTCCATACCATACTGGAAAATATCTTGAAGAATATTTCTTTAAAAGATGGAATGAAGAAAATATTCAATCCGATAGAGAATATATTGATGTCTTTTGGACTAATAACTTCTGCAATTCAATGTTTGCTGGACAACAATATGAAAATATTCAAGAGCAATTAGATTCCACTCTTTTATCTGATAAAAAGTATTTTACTGTTTCTCAATTTGATGATGGCCCTTTTGAAAAATTTCCAGAAGACACATTAATTTTTTCTGCTGGTGGGAATCGTGAAGGTGATAATATTATTCCAATTCCTTTGATTTGCAGTCAAATTTCAAAAGAATTAATTCCACAAAAAGAAAAAACAATTTTTGCTTCTTTTGTTGGTTCTAGAGATACTCATCCAATTCGTATTGATATGTGCAAACATCTTTCGGGTAAAGAAGGATATGAAATATCTGCAGGAAACTGGTCCACAACAGTTCCTATGGATAACTTTAAAAGATTTTTGGACATAACCTGTTCTAGCAAATTTGGACTTGCTCCAAGAGGATATGGAAGACAAAGTTTTAGGATGTATGAAATTCTTCAATTAGGAACTGTTCCTGTTTATGTTTCTGATTTTCATTATCTTCCTTGGTCTGATAAAATAGATTGGAATGATTTTTGTGTTCCTATAAATGAAGATGAGATTGAAGAAATAGATGATATACTAAAATCAATAGATGATGTAGAATACAATAAATTATTGGAAAATGGAAAAAAAGTTTATGAAGAGTATTTTACTCTTGAAGGACTGTTTAAAAACATTGTAAAGAGGATTTAATTTATGAAAATTGCTTTATTGTCTGATTATTCTTTAGATGAATATCTAAAATATGGAAAGGAAAAATTTTGGTCTACTCCTAAAGGAATATATGATTCTTTTGTTAATGATCAAAGAGTCAGTGAAATTAAATGGTATCCAACTCCGAGTAAAGATAAATCATTTGGATTTAATGAATTGAAAAAACATTATGATTCTGGTGAATTTGTTCCTGATATTATTTTTTGGATGTCTTGTGGTCCATTTCCTGACGAACTATTTCAGAAAATTTATTTTCCTAAAAGTAAGTTAGTTGTTGACTGTGGTGATGAACCGCAAACTATGCATTACAATCAAAATAGAGTTCAGCAAGCCGATTTAATTTTAACTCCAGATGTTGATTGTTATCTATTTTATAAGTCTAAAGGATATAATTGCATATTTACATCTCATTGGACTGATTTAAATATTTTTTATCCATCATTAACAAATTATTGTCCTTTTGATGTAGTTACATCAATGTATGGAGATAGAGGTGATGTAGTTCCATTTCTTCAAGAAGAACTTAAAGAATCTTTTTATTTGAAAAATAATCTTAAAGATATTGAAAATGGTGATTTGTACAGAAATGGAAAAATAGTTTTTCAGAAAGCAAGATTTGGAGAAGTCACTAGAAGAATTTTTGAAGGTATGTCTTGTAAAAAATTAGTAATTACAGATAGACTTTCAACTAATAAGCAATTGGATGAAATCTTTAAAGAAGATGAAGAAATTGTTTTTTATTCAACAAAAGAAGAAGCACTTAAAAAAATAAATTATTATTTGTCCAATGAAGAAGAACGAGAGAAAATAGCAGAAAATGGATACAAAAAAGTTATTGATTGTTTTACTACAAAAAATATTGTAGAATATGTTTTAACTGGAAGTGACTCATGAAAAAATATTTAATGGTTATTGCCAATTATTCGGATTGGCGTCAAGAGTTTTTTGAAACTTACATGTCTCCTCGAAATAAGGATTATTGTAAAATTCATGGGTTTGAATACATAGAAATTACAGAAAAACTTGAACCAATACGAGGTAGAGTTGGTTGGATTAAAGCATTTAAAGTACAAGAATTATTAAAAACAACTTTAAAAGATGATGACGTTTTAACGTGTCTTGATGCCGATATGGCAATTGTAAAAAAAGAAATTTTATATGCTCCTGATGAAAATAAATCTTTTGCTTATGCAATTGACTCTGGTAATACTCATTGTATGGGTTCTTATTCTATTCGTGTAAATGATTGGAGTAGGAATTTATTTGATTTGATTGTTGATGAAAGCAGATATAATTTTCTTAATGATCAAATGACAATTCACGAAAGATTTGGAACGTATAGTAGTTTTTGGAAAGAATTCTATGATCAAGCATCTTGGTATTCTTTGGCTGGAATTAAAAGACATTCTGATAAATCTTTTTGGGAATATCCTGATTATGGATGGCATTCAGATAAAACAGCAACTGGTGAAGTTAATGAGTGGTGCGAATATACATTAGAAGAATTGCATGAGAATGTTCAAATTCTTCCAACATCTTGGAACGTTACGGAACTTGAAGGAGAATCTTCTTGCGAATTTCTAATAAATAAAACACCAAGAGAAGATGTGATTATTCGTCATTTTGCTGGTGGTCAACAATGGAGAAAGGAGTGGTTTGTTCAATGAAAAAAGTTTTTTTGGATTGTGGCACCAATCTTGGACAGGGATTTTTGCAATTTTTAGATAAAAAGATAATAGATGAGACTTTTGAAATTCATTGTTTTGAACCAAATCCTCATGCCTTAGAATTTTCAAAAAAAAGATTTTCCGAAAAAGAATACGAAAAATATAAAATAAATTATCATGAAGTTGCCTTATGGATTGAAGAATGTACTAAAGTATTGACTTTGGAATCATTTGATGGTGAATATTATGATCAACACACTGGTCAATATCTTGGAAGTGATTTAAAATCTGGTGGAGCTACAAATATTATGGGAGATCTTTGGGAAAAACCACAATGGATAAAGGACGAATGGTTATTCAAAGATATTGAAGTTAATTGTATTAATTTTTCTAATTTTTTGAAAAAAAATATTAATGAAAATGATTATGTAATTTGTAAAATGGATATTGAAGGATCTGAGTATGAAGTTCTTGGAAAAATAATAGACGATGGTACGATTAATTTGATCAATGAAATTTATATTGAGTGGCATAATCATATGTTAAAGGAAAACTATAATGATCAAATTTTTATTGACGAAATGAAAAAAAGAAATATCAAAGTAGTTGATTGGATTTGATTATGAAAACATTTATATGTCATTGGAAAAAGTTAAAAGAAAGAAAAAAAAATATTTTAGAAGTTTTAGAAGAAGAAAAAATCTCTGATTATGAATTTGTAACAGATTTTGACATTGATGATTGGGACATTAATTCTATTAAATTAGAATATCCAAATATATTTGGGAATAATCCTTGTGGTAGAAAATTAAAATATTCTGAAATTTCACTATCTCTCAAGCACATTAAAATTATAAAAGATATTTTTTTAAACTATGATTATGGCTTAATATTGGAAGATGATGTTATTCTTTGTGATGACTTTAAGGGAGAATTTGAAAAATCTTTTTCTCAATTACCAAATGATTGGGATTTAGCTTGGGTTGGTACATGTTGTAATTTACATGCTCCAATTGTTGGAGAACAAAGGGTATATAAAATGAATGGATCAAGATGTACTCATGCTTATATTATGAGTAAGAAATGTGCTTCCAAAATATTAGAAGAATTAAAATATTGTAATGATGGAGCAGATTTCTATTATAATTATTTAATAGAAAAATTTAATTTAAATAACTATTGGTTTGAACCTTCACTAGCAATTCAAAATCCTAATTACAAGACTACAATTCAAAATAATTAATATGAAAATTTCTTTTGTTGATTTTTGGCCAAAATTTGATCCAAATAATAACTTTTTTTTACATTTACTTAGAGATATAAAGGAAGATATTCAAGTTGTTTATCCTGAAGATTCCGAAATAATGATTTTTGGTCCATTTGGAAATGAAAACTCCACCTATAAAAATTGTAAAAAAATATTTTATACTGGTGAGGATATAAAACCAAATTTTAAAAAATGTGATTATTCATTGACATTTGAATTTGATGATTATGAAGGAAAGAATATAAGACTTCCTTTGTGGTATCTTTATATTGATTGGTTTAATGTTTCAACTTATTCTGATCCGCAATGGTTAATTCCTGTTGAATATTTAAATGGAAACAATGAGTTTACTAAAAAAAATAAAAACAAATTTTGCTCCATTGTTTTTAGTAACATCAATAAAGTATATGATTTGAGAATGGGATCCGTAGAAAAATTAAAAAAATATAAACCAGTAGATTGTTTCGGTAAAATACACTCAAATTTAATTCAAAATGGTGAAAAAAATAAATTAGATATTATATCTGATTATAAATTTTCTATTTGCTTTGAGAATTCTACAACTTCTGGATATTTTACAGAAAAATTATTACATGCTAAAATTGCAGGAACTATACCAATTTATTATTCAGATAAATCTTTTTCTGAAGATTTCAATGCAAATTGTTGTTTAAATTATATTAATTTTACTTCTTTGGATGAACTTTATGATAAAGTTATTGAAATTGATCAAAATGAAAAACTATACAAAGAAATTTTTGAACAACCTTTATTTTCAACTAAACCAAATTTAGACAACATTAAATCAAATATTTTAAAAATTTTATGAATTATCAAAGACAAAATGCACTACCATATCCACAACCTTGGGAGTGGATTATAGATAATATTAAATTTGAAAATGAAAATCTTTTTTTTGTTGATGTTGGTGCAAATGACGGATTGATTTGTTCCAATACTGCTTATTTTGAAATGAATTTGGGTTGGGATGGCATATGCATAGAACCTCATCCAGAAGCTTTTATAAAATTAAAAGAATCAAGAAAAACAAAATTGTATAATTGTTGTATTTCTAATGAAGAAAAGGAAATTGATTTTCTTGTTGTTAAGGGTTATGCAGAAATGTTAAGTGGAATTTTTAATGATTATGATCCCTTGCATATAAAAAGAATTGATGATGAACTTCAACGAAATGGTGGTTCAAAAGAAGTTGTAAAAATTAAATCAAAAACACTAAGTTCTATTTTAGAAGAAAATAATATTAATAATGTTGATTACCTAAGTATTGATACCGAAGGATCTGAATTAAATGTATTGAAGGGAATTGATTTTGATAAAATTAATATAAACATTATTAGTGTTGAAAATAATGGATATAACGATGATGTGAGAAGTTATCTTGAAGGATCTAATTATGAATTTTTATGCAAAGTGTGTGGAGATGAAATTTATGCAAAAAAATTAGGAGTATAAAAATGACAGAAAGAACCTATGGAAACAATATTAATAATATTATAACCGAATATCAACTTGAACCAAATAATTGCCCTTCTCAAGTATTTGATTTAAAAAAAGATAAAAATGATGAATTGGTAATAGTTGTTGTTGGTGCTCATGATGGTGTTAATGGTGAACAATATGGTTTTATGAAATTTCTTGATGAAATTAAAAATTTTAAACTTTACTTAATTGAACCAATTAAAGAATGGTTTGATAAATTGTTTGAGGTTTATGGTAAATTTGGAAATAAAGTTACTTATTTGAATTATGCTATTACTGAAAATTCTGGTGAATCTAGGATGATAGATCAAGGAGTAATGTCAAAAATAGGAGATGGAAATCTTGTAGTAGATACTAAAAGTTGGGATGATTTTGTAAATGAAAATAATATAAACAAAATTGATATTTTACTTTTAGATTGCGAAGGATATGAATTTCATATTTTAAAACAAATTAAATTTGAAACTATCCCACCAAAAAATATAAGATATGAATATCTTCATTTGCCAAATAAAGGAGAAGTTGATCAATTTTTAATTGATAAGAAATATTCTATTGAATTAGATTTGACTGATCCAGAATACAATAAAGTTGCTAAATTGTAGTTATAATAATGGAAATAAAAGTTTTTTAAAAGAGAAAAATTATTTAATTTGATTATATGAAAGTTGCAGTTTTAGTTTCTGGAATGTTGAGAACATTTGAAGAAACATATCCTAGATTAAAAAAATATATTATTGATGATTTGGAACCTGATATATTTTTTTATGGTTATCCAAATAAAAAGGGTATAAATTATTGTGAAAATAAAATAAAAGAATTATGGAATCCAAAAGATTACAAAATTGTAGAATATACTGATTCCCTTAGAAGGGAAATATGTTTGGATGAAAATAAATATGAAAAAAATAAAAGACCAGAGACAAAAGTAAATAATGTTTTAAGTTCCGCATATACATTAAAAAAATGTAATGATCTTAGATTAAAATATCAAAAAGATAATAATATAGATTATGATATTGTTTTGAGAATTAGACCCGATTATTATTTTATTAATCATATTAATCAGTCTCAATTGGAATCTGCAAAAAAAGGAGAAATTTTAATACCAAATGAGTGGGATTTTAAAGAAGTGCATCCTTTAGCTGTAAGTGACGGTATTGCATTATCTAATAATTTTTCAATGAATAAATATTGTGAATTGTACAATTATATTGACAATTATTTTGATGAGGGGATAAGTTTTCATCCAGAAACTTATTTTGGTTTTCATATTGATAGAATGAATTTAAATAGAAAAGTAGTTTATCGTCATGGGTGGATAGATTTTCACAATCCAGACGGAATTGATTTTAATCGGAAAGAATTTTAATGAATAAATTAGTTATATTTGATCTTGATGGTGTTCTTATTGATAGTAGGGACATGCACTATGATGCACTCAATCGTGCTCTATCTAATGTTGGTGAAGAGTATGTAATCAATAGAGAAGAGCATTTGAGTCTTTATGATGGACTTCCCACATCCAAAAAACTTACAATTCTTACAGAGAAGAAGGGACTTCCTGTAGATAAGCACCATCAAATTTGGGAAGATAAGCAAAAAGCAACTTCTGATATTTTCTCTGGACTGGAGCACGATCATGAGTTAATGTATTATCTTCAGCAATTAAAGGAACACGGATATAGTATTGCTGTTGCATCTAATAGTATTAGAAATACTGTTAAGATTGTTCTTCTCAAACTTGGTTTGTTAGAATTCATTGATTATTATGTAAGTAATGAAGATGTTGCTAGAAATAAACCATTTCCCCAAATGTATTGGAAATGCATGACTGCATGTAATGCTATTCCTAAAAATACTGTAATTTTTGAAGATAGTCATATTGGTAGGCAAGGTGCTCTTGATAGTGGTGCAAATCTTATTGCTATTGAAAACCGACCAGATTTAAATCAAGAAAAAATTAATAAGGTCTTTAAAATTTTTGCTGAAAAAAAACTTACTATTGTTCCGTGGAAGTCTGATAAAATGAATGTTCTAATCCCTATGGCAGGTGCTGGTAGTCGTTTTGCGAATGCTGGATATACTTTCCCTAAACCTTTGATTGAGGTCCATGGCAAACCAATGATCCAAGTGGTTGTTGAGAATCTTAATATTGAAGCAAACTATACATTTATCGTGCAGAAGGAACACTATGAAAAGTATAGTCTCCGATACCTTCTCAATTTGATTGCTCCTAACTGTAATATTGTCCAAGTCGATGGTGTAACCGAAGGTGCCGCTTGCACTACTTTACTTGCCAAAGAGTTCATTGATAATGACGCTCCACTTGTGATGGCAAACTCTGACCAGTTTGTGGAGTGGAATAGTAATGAGTGTTTGTATGCTTTCAATACTGATGGTGTTGATGGTGGCATTATTACTTTTAATGCAACTCATCCCAAGTGGTCTTATGCTAAAATTGGTGAGGATGGATTTGTTTCTGAAGTAGCAGAGAAGAAACCAATTAGTAGTAATGCAACTGTTGGTATTTACTATTGGAGTAAAGGATCTGACTATGTGAAGTATGCAGAACAAATGATTAAGAAGGATATTAGAACTAATAATGAGTTTTATGTATGTCCAGTTTTTAATGAAGCAATTGCTGATGGCAAGAAAATTAGGGTAAAAGAAATTGAAAGAATGTGGGGTATCGGAACTCCCGAAGACCTCAATTACTTCTTGGAAAATTATAAAGAATGAAACTAATTGCTCATCGTGGAAATGTCAATGGTCCAAATGCATTAGAAGAAAATCGTCCAGAATATATTGAAGTAGCAATTGCCAATGGGTATGATGTGGAAATTGATGTGAGGTGTGATGATCATCAGTTTTATTTGGGACATGATGAACCACAATATTATGTTCCTATGAGTTGGTTAGTTAAAAGAAAAGATAAACTTTGGATTCATTGCAAAGATTTAAAATCTTTGGGTGTTCTTTCCAGTAGTCTAATAGATTTTCATTATTTTTGGCATCAAGAGGATGATTTTACCTTAACTAGTAAAAATTATATCTGGACTTATCCAGGAAAACCTTATACTCTCAAGTCAATTATTGTTATGCCTGAAAATAATTTAAATTTAATTGACTTCTATCAAATAAAAGAATATGATGTATATGGTGTATGTACAGACTACCCAAATTTAATTTCATATGAAAATAGCACTTTGCCTTTCGGGGCAACCTAGATATCTCAATGAAGGATATAGTGGAATATATGAAAATATTCTAAGTAAATATTCTCCAGATATTTTTGTTCATACTTGGTGGGACAAATCTATGGAAAATAAAAAAATGGATTTGTCATCTTCATTATCATATAATAGAACTTATTATTGGCAGAACAATACATTAGATTTAATTAAATCACTATATTCACCAAAAGTGTTATTTTATCAAGCACAAATGGAATTTAAAACTTATTCAAACGTTAATTATGAACTTTGTACCCCTAAAAATGTTCACAGTATGTTTTATTCTATTGAGAAATCAAATGAATTGAAAATGAATTATGAAATAGAAAATAATTTTGTTTATGATGCAGTAATAAGATGTAGATTTGATACACAATTTAATAAATTTGATATAAATTTATTAAATATTGATTTGAACTATATTAATTGTGATAATTTATCTCATGGATTTCCAAATGATCAATTTGCAATATCTACATCAGAAAATATGAATAAATATTCTTCTGTTTATAGAAATTTGGAAAAATATCAAAAGTCTGGTTGGACTGGATTTATTGGAGAAAGATTGTTAAAATATCATTTGGATTTGAATAATTTAAATTGGAAAAATTCAGATTTAATTGGAAAAATAAATATTGATATTATAAAAATATGAAGATAGCATTACATGATAATTCTTTGTCTTTGCGGGGAACTACGGTTGCAATTTATGATTGGGCTTTTTGGTTAAGAGAATATTTGGAGTTGCAACCAATAATAATGTATGATACGAAACATCCAGCAAACAATAATGGAGTTGTAAATAAATTTGAAAAACAATTTCCTGTTTTTGGATATTCCAATGTATCGCAGATTGATGAAATTTTAGAGAAAAATAAATGCGATTTTTTCTTCATGGAAAAAGGTGGGAAACCGGATGGGATTATTTCTAACGTCTGTAAAAATCTAGTTAATGCTATTTCTGTTTGTGATGAGTCTCATATTCATGGAGATGTTTTTGCTATGGGTTCTAAGTGGCTTTCTAAAATGACAGATTATAAAATTCCTTATGTTCCCTATATTGTTCATCTTCCTGAAGTTGAAGATAATATGAGATGTGAACTTGGAATACCAGAAGATGCATTGGTTCTTGGTCGCAATGGGGGATGGGAAACATTCGATCTTTCTTTTGTAAAAGATGCAATTATTGAAGTCATAGATCGAAGATCTGATTTGTGGTTTGTATTTCAATTTACCGAACCATTTTACGAACATAAAAGAATAATTTATTTGGATGGAACTCCAAATTTAAATGAAAAGGTAAAATTTATAAACACTTGTGATGCCATGATACATGCAAGGCATATTGGGGAATCTTTTGGATTGTCTTGTGCGGAGTTCTCCATTCGCAATAAACCAATAATTACTTGGTATAAATCACCAGAAAGGAGCCATATAGACATTTTGGGAGAAATGGGAATTTATTATGAAAATAAAAATGATATATTGCACATATTAAAAAATCTTGATAAAAATGAAATAAATTCATTTGAATGGAATTGTTATCGAGATTATTCTCCAGAAAAAGTAGTTCAAAAATTTAAAGAAGTTTATTTAGACTGATATGAAATCATTAGTAACAGGTGGTGCAGGATTTATTGGATCGCACCTTGTAGATAAGTTATTGGAATTGGGGCATGAAGTCATTGTTATTGACAATGAATTTTCTGACGTTCATGAACAATTCTATTGGAATCAAAAAGCAAAAAATTATAAATATGATATTCGTGATTATGAAAATACAAGACCTCTTTATGAGGGGGTTGATTATGTTTTCCATACTGCAGCAGAAGCAAGGATACAACCAGCAATTTTGAATCCCATTGAAGCAGTTAGCATTAATTGTGTTGGCACTGCTACGGTTCTTCAATGTGCTCGTGAGGCAGGAGTTCAAAAAGTAATGTACTCATCGACTTCATCTGGATATGGATTTAATCAACCTCCCAATCACGAGAATCAACCAGACGATTGCTTAAACCCTTATTCTGTATCTAAAGTTGCAGGGGAAAAACTTTGTAAAATGTATACAAAGTTGTTTGGATTAAAAACATTAGTTTTTAGGTATTTTAATGTTTATGGTGAAAGGCAACCATTAAGAGGACAATATGCTCCAGTAGTGGGCATTTTTCTTCGTCAACGTGCTTCTGGTGAACCTCTTACAATCGTTGGTGATGGGGAACAACGCAGAGATTTTACTCATGTATCTGATGTTGTTCAGGCAAATATTCTTGCAGCAACAAAAGATGTTGATGATAATTTTTATGGGGAACTTTATAATGTCGGTAACGGAGAAAATTACTCAATTAATGAAATAGCAAATGCGATCTCTGATAATCAGATAAATATTCCACCAAGAATTGGAGAGTCACGAACTACTCTTGCAAATAATGGAAAGTTGAGAACCATTTTTGGTTGGAGACCACAAGTAAATTTAATGAACTGGATTGCACAACAATGAATCTTTTGATTGAATATTTTAAATCTGATGATTATCAGAGACATAGTGAATATCTGACTTGTATTCATGAGAATTTAGAAAATCAATACATAAAAAAGATGTATATTTTTATTTCTGATGATTCTGAATTATATTTTAAATCAGAAAAAATAGAAATAGTTAAACTAAATGAAAGACCAACATATAAAGATCTTTTTGAGTTTTGTAATGAAAATCTAAAGGACGAAATATGTATTATCTCAAATGCTGATATTCTTTTTGATGATACTTTGTCTCATATTGAAAATGCAAACTTGGATAATATTTTTGTTGCACTGACGAGATGGGAAATATTTTGTGAAAATAGAGAATGGTGTATTGCTCCATATAATAATTCATCTTCTCAAGATGTTTGGATATTTAAATCGCCGATTGTTGTATCTGATCAAATGAATTTTAATTTAGGAAAACCAGGATGTGATAATAAAATTGCCAAACTTATGTCGGAGATTAAATATGAAATTAGAAATCCCTCAAATCAAATTGTAACATCACATTTTCATATGTCTGGTTATAAAACTTATAGTGAGAAGGAAAGAATACCTGGACCATATTTATGTTTAGTTCCTACAGACGACATTAATAAAAAAACTGAATATATTGAAATTGATGGTTTTGATGAACATGGAAGACCTTATATAATTAAATCTGCTTGACAAAACTCAAAAAATCTTGTATAATTAGTATTGTTGAACACCTTTGATTATGACGATTACAACAGAAGACGGCAACCGTCAAAATATGTTTGCGACAGAACCAAAAATGTACATTACCCCAGAGGATAAAATGGAACACGAAAAAGAAACTTATGCTCAACGCGCAGAAAAATTAAATGGAAGATTGGCAA
>SXGQ01204562.1_pt1 | contig 13747 bp, 9 predicted proteins | sample 3178371 | NCBI WGS metagenome assembly SXGQ01 (sample SAMN11356859, study PRJNA531348) | freshwater metagenome | isolation source: freshwater sample F1-20 | place: China: Fuxian Lake, Yuxi | collected 2017-12-25
ATGACCGTTGCCGCCAATGGCCGCGAGGCGATCTCAATTTGGAAAGTGCGGCAGCGGTTTGAGAAATTCACACTGCTCGAGGTCACGATCAAGACCGGCCGGACGCATCAGATCCGCGTCCACCTCGCCTCGATCAATCACCCGGTCGTCGGCGACGCCACCTACAACGAAGGCCGCGACAATACGATCGCCGATCCGGAGATAAAGAAAGCCGTCGAGAAACTCGGTCGCTTCTTTTTGCATTCCGAGCTGTTAGTGTTCATGCATCCGGTGACGATGCAAATGTTGCAGTTCTCCTCTAAAATACCAACTGAACTTTTTGATCTGTTGAAGTTGATCGGCCGGTGAGAACCTCAACACCGGCCGGGACCGGATTCGAACCGAAGTGCTTTATCGCATATACGACATTTTGGCCGGGTATGCAGCAAGGATCTACGGAAAGTTAGTCCATCTGCTTTACGTTCGCCCAGTCCTTTCCGGCATTAACGAGCAGGCATCGATCCTCGAGATCGGCGCCGGCTATAACCCGCATTTCACAAAGGATAGGTTCCCGAATGTCTTTCATCTTGACCATGCCACGGCAGACGAACTCCGGGCAAAGTATGCCAGCGATCAGCACGTCGGCCACCTGACCGACCGTATCCAGAATGTCGATTTTGTCTCGGATGGCTCGCCGATAGAAGACCTGATCCCGCCCGAGCTGAGGTTCGACATCGTTTTCAGCTCGCACTCCCTCGAACATCAGATCGATCTGATCGGGCATCTCCGTTCTATCGAGAAGCTGCTTGCCCCCGGCGGCCGCCTGCTGCTGATACTTCCCGATTACCGTTGCTCCTTCGATGTTTTTCGTTATCCGACCGTAACAAGCGATGCGATCCTTGTTCATCGCGACCCCGGGAAAGTTCACCGCGGCAAACAGATATTTGATCATATGACCCGGACGGTGGATATAAATCCCATTAGGCGGCTTCGCGCACCGGACAAGTCGGCTGCAAAGTTCAACTATCCACTAGCGGCGGGGATCGACGCTCTGGATAACGCAGAGAAGGACGAGGCAAGATATGAGGACGCCCACGCCTGGGTCTTCTCTCCCGCTTCGTTCAGGTTATTGCTTCTTGAGCTTTATATGCTCGGTTTCATTCGGCTAAAGGTGGAGAGCATTTCGCCAACTTATAAAAATCAGTTCTTTGTTGTTCTGCAGCTCTGTGAAGATCCCGACTCGCCTTCCGCGGAGAAGATTGCTGAAATGGAGACGGAGCGACTAAAACTAATAAAAATGGCCCGGCGGTGAAAGGTGACCAAAGGACAGAAATGTTTTTCTCTAATGGGGTGTCCCCGCCTGCCAGCTTCCGATAGGAAGCTACCGCCCGTCGGAGCTAACGGAACTAGGCCGTTATCACGGCCTTTGCACGCGGGGACGCGTGCGATCCAGTCGATGAATTGAATGTAAGATTATGAAACGCTTCTTTGTTGCTGTTGCTTTTTTGGTGTTGTGTGTGCCGTTCGCGTTTGCTCAGTCGAATGAGATCTATATCATTCCTAAACCAAGTTATGTTAGAACGGAAAGCGGTGCATTCGCTCTTAATCGCGAAACGCTTCTTCTAGCTAAGAGCGCGATGGAGAAATCGACTGCAGAAAGCTTCAGGTATTACGTCCAGAAAAACTTCGGGCTCAATCTAAAAATAGTGTCCAATGTAAAAAAGGTTAGTCGAAGAGCAAAGACCATATCTTTTATTGAGCCCAAGGACTATATTGACAAAGTCACAAGCTACCAAATAAGGGTAACTCCAACATCAGTTCAGGTTATTTCTACAAACCCAGATGGGATGTTCTCCGGTATACAGTCTTTGCTACAAATTATCGATGTTGGAAGCGATGGTGCTCTTAGTATTCCATCGGTTGCAATTGATGACTCAGCTCGCTTCCGCTACCGCGGAATGCACCTCGACGTTTCGCGGCATTTTCAGCCGGTGGAGTTTGTTAAGAAGTTCATCGACCAGATGGCGCAGTATAAGTTCAACACGTTTCATTGGCACCTGACGGACGATCAGGGTTGGCGGATCGAGATCAAGAAGTACCCGCGGCTGACGACCGTCGGGGCCAACCGGCCGGAGACGATGGTCGACCGCAACTTTTCGCCCTACATCGGCGACGGCAAACCGCACGGCGGCTTTTACACGCAGGAGCAGATCAAGGAGGTCGTCGCCTACGCCAAGGAGCGGCACATCACGGTCATCCCGGAGATCGAACTTCCCGGCCACGCCTCGGCGGCGCTTGCGGCCTATCCTCAATTCGGCTGCAAGGCCGACTACGAATATAAGGTGCAGACGACCTGGGGCATTTTCAAGGAGGTCTTTTGCCCGACCGAGGAGACGTTCAAATTCCTGGAGGACGTGCTCGACGAGACCATCGCCCTTTTCCCCGATTCGCCCTACATCCACATCGGCGGCGACGAGGTGCTGAAAGATCATTGGAAAGAATCCGAGTTCGTGCAGGAGCTAAAGCGGCGAGAGAACCTCAAGGACGAATACGAGGTGCAGAGCTATTTCATCCGCCGCATCGAACGCCACCTGAACAAACGCGGCAAGAAGATGATCGGCTGGGACGAGATACTTGACGGCGGCCTTGCACCGAATGCAACCGTGATGAGCTGGCGCGGAATGCGCGGCGGCATCGCTGCGGCAAAGTCCGGCCACGATGTGATAATGACGCCGACCGATTTTGTCTATTTCGACTACGGCCAGGGCGACCCCGCCTATGAACCGCTCAACATCGGCAGTTATGTTCCGCTCGCAAAGGTTTACAGCTTCGAGCCCATTCCGCCCGAGCTCACGGCCGACGAAGCGAAGTATGTGATCGGCGGCCAGGCGAACATCTGGACCGAGTATATGAAAACGCCGGAGCACATCGAATATATGGCATTCCCGCGGATGCTCGCCCTGAGCGAGGTGCTTTGGTCGCGGAAGGAGGATCGCGACTTCGCCGATTTTCAGCGGCGGCTAAATGCGATCCTGCCGCGGCTCGATAAGCAGGGCGTAAATTACCGGATACCCGAACCCGGCGGCTTGCAGAACATCGTTACGGAAAGCAACCGCGTTTCGATCACACTGAAACCCGCGGCCGGAACTCGAGTGCATGTCACCACGGACGGCACGACGCCCGACGAACGCTCGGCGGTTTATTCGCGGCCGATCGAGGTCCGGCTCGGCGAGGGCGAAGTGAAAACGCTGAAGACCATTGTCGTCAACGCCGCCGGCCGCAAGAGCGTTGTCTATGCAGCGACCATCGTTCGCGGGAAAATGCGTGAACCGGATGCAACAACCGCGGCAAAGCCGGGATTGAACTACAACCTTCTGGTCCCGAATGATAACCCGGAGCTCAAGAGCATGTCACAAAGCGGCGAGACCCGATCGACCGCGTTAAACCAGTTCGCACAAAGCGCAGACCTCAAGAAGCCGTTCGCCGTGACCTTCGAGGGCTTTTTCCGCGTGCCTGAGGACGGCGTTTATGAGTTTCAGGTCGATTCCACTTGGGACGCGACCGTCGTGCTCGGGGATGGCAAGATCATCGACGACACCGGAACACGCGACCGCAAGATCCGCTCGGCGATCGTTCCGCTCAAGGCCGGGCTGCACAAGATGTCGATCCGTTACAACCACCGCGGCGGCGATTCGTCATTCCGCTTTCGCTGGGGCATCAAAGGCCGCGGCCTGACGCAGGCCTGGGGCGGCGAATTCGTTCATTGACGGATCGGACTATGTATTGACTGGACCGCAGGCGTCCCGTCTGCCAGCGTCCGAAAGGTCGCTACCGCCCGTCAGCGTTAAAGGAACTAGGCCGCTGTCGCGACCTTTGCACGCGGGGACGCGTGCGGTCCAGTCGGTAACGTCTGATCGGTCAATGGATTTGGAAGAAATATGAAGCAGGAAACACACACATCGGCCCTTCGCTCTGTGGCTCAGCGTCTCGGCGGTTGTTTTCTTATACTGCTCACCGCTTACTGCTCGCTGCTCACCGCCCAGACGCGCGATTACACGCGGTGGGTCAATCCGTTCATAGGCACCGGCGGCCACGGGCACACGTTTCCCGGCGCGACGCTGCCCTTCGGCATGGTGCAGCTCTCGCCCGACACCCGCATCGACAACTGGGACGGCTCCTCCGGCTATCATTACTCCGACGACATCATCTACGGCTTCTCGCACACGCACCTCTCCGGCACCGGTATCCCGGATGGCGCGGACATTTTGTTCATGCCGACGATCGGCAAACCGCAGTTCTTCGCAAAGGAAGGCGACAAGTCAGTCAACGGATACGCCTCAAAATTTTCACACGCGAATGAAAAAGCTGAGCCTGGATACTACTCAGTGATGCTCGATGACGATGGAATCTTCGCCGAGATGACCGCAACGAAGCGAGTTGGGTTTCATCGCTACACGTTCCCAGAAGCGGGACAGGTTAACATGATTCTTGATCTTACGTGGCGTGACAGGGTGGATGACGCAAAGCTCGTCTTACTTGATCAAAGACGATTCGTCGGATACCGACAATCTTCCTCATGGGCAAAGAAGCAGAAAGTTTACTTCGCCGGCGAGTTTTCGGAACCGATCTTGCCGTCGGTTCATTATCCGGAGAGTCCTTCAGCCTCGGTTACAACAGGTTCGATCCCGCCTGGAATCGTTGAGGTGTTTCAGCTAAAGACAAGTGATGAAAAGAGCATTTTGCTGAAGGTCGCGATCTCCTACGTCTCCATCGAGGGAGCCCGGAAGAATCTCGAAGCCGAGCTGCCGCATTGGGATTTTGACAAGGTACGGACGGAGGCGAAGGCGGCGTGGAACAAAGAGCTTTCTAAGATAGAGGTCTCCGGCGGGACGGACGAGCAGACGACGAATTTCTACACCGCGCTCTACCATTCGATGATCCATCCAAACGTCTTCAACGACGTCGATGGAAAGTACCTCGGCCACGACCGGAAGATTCATCAGCTTCCGGGTTATTCAGTGCAGAAGCCCGCGCGTAAGCAAGGGCGTAACGGTCAAGTTGGAAGTTACGCCCTTCCTAACGGTCGGGCCTCCGCATCTGACCACTACACAGTTTTCTCACTTTGGGATACGTTCCGGGCGACGCATCCGCTTTATACCATCATCGACCAGCGGCGGACGGTCGATTACATCAATTCGTTCATCCGCATTTATGAGCAGGGCGGGCGGCTGCCGGTCTGGGAGCTTTGGGGCGAAGAAACGGACACGATGATCGGCTATCACTCCGTCAGCGTGATCGCCGATGCGATGGCGAAAGGCATCGAGGGCTTTGATTACGAAAAGGCATACGAAGCCGCCAAACACTCCGCCAACCTAGACCACCACGGCCTCGCCGCCTACAAACGCCGCGGCTACATCTCCGCCGAGGACGACAACGAATCGGTCTCAAAGACGCTGGAGTACGCCTATAACGACTGGTGCATCGCCCAAATGGCTCGGTTAATGGAACGCCGATATCCGGCAAAAAAGGCCATTTTTCAGAAGGATGTCGAGGCCTTTACTTCCCGAGCACATTACTTCATGAATCTGTTCGATCCCCAAACCGGCTTCATGCGACCGAAACGCAACGGCGGATTTATCGAGCCGTTCGCTCCCAATGAGGTCACATTTCATTTTACTGAGGGCAACTCGTGGCAGTATTCATTCTTCGTTCCGCACAATGTTGATTGCTTGATGGCATTAATGGGCGGACGCGACAAGTTTGCCGCCAAGCTCGACGAACTATTCACGACCGAGCAAAAACTGACCGGCCGCTTTCAGCCGGACATCACCGGCCTGATCGGCCAATACGCCCACGGCAATGAACCTTCGCATCACATTCCGTATCTCTACAACTACGCCGGACAGCCGTGGAAGACCCAGAAATATGTCCGCAGGATAATGGACGAGTTCTATAAGAACGCGCCGGACGGCCTGATCGGCAACGAGGACTGCGGCCAGATGTCCGCGTGGTACGTCCTTTCGGCGGCGGGATTTTACCCCGTCGCTCCAGGTGCGCCGCAATATGACATCGGCTCGCCGATTTTCGAGGAAGTAAAGTTCAATCTTGAAAACGGCAAATCGTTCAGAGTTATTGCGCGGAACCAGTCGGCGAATAATCACTACGTTCGTTCTGCCAGCTTGAACGGAACACGGTGGAATTCGACCACAATTGATCATCGCGTCCTGATCGATGGCGGAGTACTTGAGTTCACGATGTCACCTGAGCCGGTGCACGATGCGTTCAGTGTATCCAGGAAATTCACCCCGTTCGATTTTGTACCGGTGCCAAGTATCAGCGGCCCAAGGACGTTTCGCGAGACAGCGACCATCTCGATCGGCACGCTTGAGCCGGGAACCAAGATCTTTTACACCACCGACGGCAGCGAGCCCGGCGAGAGATCGACGCAATATTCGGCGCCTTTTGAAGTGGCGGCAACCACAACAGTAAGGGCTATCGCAATTGGCGAGAATGGCCGCCGGAGCTTTCCGGTTGAGGCCGTATTTACAAAACGCGAGAATGAATGGACGGTACTGAGCACTTCGGGTTACAGCACGCAATACACCGGCGGCGGCGATGATGCGATGGTCGATGGGCTCCGCGGGACGCGCAACTTTGCGAGCGGCGAGTGGCAGGGTTATCAGGGCAAGGTGCTTGAGGCCGTCATCGACCTCAAGGAGCGGCGGCGGGTCACCGAGGTCGGCGGCTCCTTCCTGCAGACAACGCGGTCATGGATCTGGATGCCCTCGCGGATCGAGTTTGAAGCGTCCGACGACGGCATTACGTTCCGAAAGATCGCCAAGATAAAAACCGACGTCCCCCTGACCGATGAAACGCCGCAGGTCAAGGAATTTCTAACCAAGCTCGCGGCTCCCGTTACGGCTCGCTACATCCGCGTCCGCGCGTTCAACATCGGCCCGATCCCCGCCTGGCACCCCGGAGCCGGCGGCGACCCGTGGATATTTGTTGATGAAGTGATAATCAGATGATGCGCAATGTCGGAGTTAACAAACCTTGACCCCTAGTCTCACTTCGTTTACTATTCCGACACCCCTGAGCTTCCCATGAGTCTTCAACTGGTAAAACTCATCGTTCTTGGCATCGGGCTTGGCCTGGCGGTCGGGGTCGGTGTGTTCACGTTCTGGTACGGCAAGGGTTATTCCTATATGAGCAACGACCCGCTCGCCTGTGCCAACTGCCACATAATGAACGAGCAGTACGACGGCTGGCTGAAGTCGAGCCATAAGACAGTGGCGACCTGCAACGATTGCCACACGCCGCCGGACACTCTGGGTAAATACACGGTCAAGGCCTGGAACGGCTTCTGGCATTCATACTATTTCACGGTCGGCGGCTTCCACGAGCCGATCCGGATAACGGACCTCAACAGGCGCGTCGCGGAGCAAAGCTGCCGCACCTGCCATGAAACGATGGTCCATTCGATCACAGTCTCCGAGTCGATAAAAGCGGCTCAGGAGGTTTCCTGCATCTCGTGTCACCGAAATGTCGGGCACATGCATTAGCAAGCGAACAAGGGCGGTTGTGAGGTAGTCATATGAGTGAAGAGAACAAAGATAACACCGTCGAAAAAGAAGAACCGAAGACCGAGAAACGCGGCTGGGCATTTAGCGCCAAGGTGCTGGCGGTCGTCGCGTTCGCCGCCTTTGCCGTTTCGATACTCGGGCTCGCATTGCTGACGAATATCTTTGAGCGGAAGCAGGAGGCGAGAAATCCGTTCTTTCGCGTTGTCGAGCTGACCGACGACACTCACGACCCGGCCGTTTGGGGCAAGAACTTCCCGCTGCAATATGACAGCTATCTTCGCACCGTCGATCAGGTCCGGACCCGCTTCGGCGGCAGCGAGGCCGTACACAGAACGCCGACTAGTGCAGACCCGCGCTCGATCGTTGCCCAATCGCGGCTCGAGGAAGACCCGCGGCTAAAGACGATGTGGGACGGCTACGCCTTCGCGGTCGATTTCCGCGAGGAACGCGGCCACGCCTATATGCTCGAGGACCAGACATTTACCGAGCGGCAGGCCGTAACCCAGCAGCCCGGAACCTGCATCAACTGCCACGCCTCGGCGTACGAGGCTTACAAAAAACTCGGCCAGGGCGACATCGTCCAGGGCTTTCACGCACTGAACAAAATGCCCTATCAGGAGGCCCGCAAAGAGGTGACGCACCCGGTCGCCTGTATCGACTGCCATGATTCGCAAACGATGGCGCTTCGCATTACGCGGCCGGCGTTCATGGAAGGCATCAAGCTCGTAAAGGCTTCGCAGGGCGTTGCGAATTTCGACGTTAACCGCGACGCGACCCGGCAGGAAATGCGGTCATTCGTCTGCGGACAATGCCACGTTGAATATTATTTCAAGGGGCCGGAGAAAACGCTTACTTATCCGTGGCACAAGGGAATGAAGGTCGAGAACATGCTTGAGTATTACGACGAGGTCGGGCACAAAGATTGGACCCACGCGCAGACCGGAGCCAATGCTCTTAAGGCGCAGCACCCTGAGTTTGAGATGTACAATCAGGGCATCCACGCTCGTGCCGGGGTTTCCTGCGCCGATTGCCATATGCCCTATGAACGCCAGGGTGCAATGAAGATCAGCAGCCACCACGTACGCTCGCCGCTTTTGAGCATCAACACCTCGTGCCAGACCTGCCATAAAGGCACGGAAGAAGAACTCAAGTTCCGCGTTGAGACGATCCAGGAACGAACCTACAAGCTCCGCGGGCTCGCGATGGACGCGCTCGTCCAGCTCATCGAAGACATCGTCGCCGCAAAGAATGCCGGAGCATCGGACGCAGATCTCGCGGCCGCACGCGACTATCAGCGAAAGGCGCAGTTCTTTGTTGATTTTGTCGAGGCAGAAAACTCAATGGGTTTCCATGCGCCGCAGGAAGCAACCAGAATACTCGGCGAGTCGATCAACTTCTCGCGGCTCGGGCAGGTCTCGCTCCGAAGCGTGAAGGTATCGACCAACCTCACCGCCCTCCGTGCCTCGCGGTAACGGGCAATGCGCAGGCCCGCACGCATATGAGAGCGCTTCTCTCAAGCCAGAATTGGAACCCAAAGAAGAAGTCTGAAAAGCAGTAAGTCAGCAAGAGTGTTCGACAATAACTAGCGATCCAAACTCAGCGGTCTCTGCGTAAATCTCTGTGACCTCTGCGTTTAGAGGATTACAACGCAGAGATCGCTGAGTGTTTCGCAGAGACCGCAACGAAGGCCATTTTACTTTTCAGACATCCTCGTGTCTGTATCTCATTTACAGGTTCCAACCTATCTTGGCCGATCAACACGAAAAATTTTTCCGGTTTGGGAATTTGTGCTATACTTGCAACGTTGTGTGATGTAAGACACCGGGCGACGGCCGAATGCAATTTATGCCAAATATGATCAAACGGGGACGAATTTGGAGCAAAACTCAAAAAATGCCGATTTTTGTTCCACCGTGTTCCACGCACGCTCGCGCCGGGTGGAACAAAAATGGGCGTTTTCGGCGATCTCAAGAAAACCTGACTCGATCGATGTTCGGGAGCCGTGATCAGGCGGCCGAAAAGAAGTTGACCAAATCACGCTGCCGAACGTCTAACTTCAGGACGACAAATGTTGTTTGCGGAGTTTTTATGGACAGGCGTTATTTTCTTAAGACAAGCGGGATCGGACTGGCGAGCTTTGGGCTGATGGCGGCGGCTCCGGACTTTCTTCATCAATTTGCAGCGGCACAGGCGACCGGCAGCGGCGGGAAGAAGAAGGTGCTGGTCACCATTTTTCAGCGTGGAGCGGTCGATGGCTTAAGCATGATCGTGCCGCACGGCGAGGGCGAATATTACAACCTCCGCCGCGGGACAGCGATCGCACGACCGCGGCAAACCGATGGGGCACTCGAACTTGACGGCTTTTTCGGGCTCCATCCGGCGATGGCATCGCTCCAGCCTTTTTGGAACGCAAAGCAGCTTGCGGTGATCAATTCGTGCGGCTCGCCGGACAACACTCGTTCGCACTTTGACGCCCAGGACTATATGGAGTCCGGCACGCCGGGTGTGAAATCTACCCGCGACGGCTGGCTTAACCGGGCACTTCAGGCGACCGCCGGCAAGGCCGATTCACCCTTCCGTGCCGTTGCGATGACGCAGCAGCTTCCGCGTTCGCTTTATGGCCGTTCGCCCTCGATCGCCATGACCAGCCTATCGGATTTCTCGATCAAGGCAGGGCTTTACACGGCTGACCTCAAAGGTGGCTTCGAAGGCGTTTATCAGCAGAATGTGAAGGACACGCTCGGCGAGACGGGCAAGGAGACCTTCGAGGCGGTTAATTTCTTGAAGACCGCGAACCCCTCAAAGTTTCGCCCGGAAAACGGTGCTCAATATCCGAACAGTCAACTCGGACGTTCGCTGCAGCAGATCGCTCAGCTTATCAAGGCGGGCGTCGGGCTCGAGGTTGCTTTCGCAGAATCGGGCGGTTGGGATACGCACGTACGGCAGGGCGGTGCCCGCGGACAGCTTGCGAATCTGCTACGGGATTTTTCGAATTCGATCGCGGCCTTCGCCACCGATCTCGGCAAGCGGATGGATGACGTTGTCGTTTTGACGATGTCCGAGTTTGGCCGGACGGCCCGCGAGAACGGCTCGCTCGGCACCGACCACGGCCACGGCAATGCGATGCTCGTGCTCGGCAATTCGGTAAAAGGCGGTAAGGTCTTTGGCGAGTGGAAAGGCCTGAAGCCCGATCAGCTGAACGAGGGCCGCGACCTCGCGATCACGACCGATTTTCGCAGTATCTTTACAGAGGTCGCAACAAGGCACCTTGGAAGCACGCGTTCAGATACCTTATTCCCGAAGTTTGATGCCAAGGCCGCTAGGGTCTTAGGCTTTCTGAGTTAAGCCTTCTGGCCATTTAAATCGAACCAAGAAAGAAGCCGCCCCATTTTAGGGGAGGCTTTTTTCTCTTAAGGGTTAGTGTTCGGCGTCGTTGGAGGGCGAATCGGCAGCGGCCGCTCCCCCGCCCTGCTGAACCACGTGCGTCAGTTCATGGGCCAGCAGCTTTTTCCCTGCGTCTGAGTGCGGCTGGTATTCGCCCGGTGCAAAGAAAATGTCGCTGCCGTGGGCGAAAGCTTTTGCTCCGAGGTGTGTTGGGGCGTGGCTTTCGTGAACACGAACTTCTGAGAAATCTGAGCCGAGAGATGCCTCGAATTCGTGCTTCAACGGGGCGGGAAGCGGTGCTCCGTTGGTCTTTCCTACCTTAGCTGCAGACGGCGCTAAGTGCTTTTTTCCTTGATCTTCCATTTAACCGGTCTCCTTTGTTTTTGTTCGAGTGAGCTCTTTACTACCATAGGATGCGTACGAAGCACAAATTCTCGGACAAATAGATGCCAGATCTTTATCGCCGATCGAAAAAGTTTGAACGGATCGACACCGGCGACTACACGCCCGCGGAGTACGACCGCTTTCTCAAGGAGATCGCGTTTATCAACCGTTTTCTCGGCGACCGCAGGGCGCTCAGGCGGTCGCTTTTTGCTGAGGTCAAGAGGAGACGGCTCTCGCGGTTCAGTATGCTCGATGTCGGCTGCGGCTCGGGCGAATTGCTTCGATACACGGCGGAGTTTGCGAGAGCGAAGGGCATTGAGGCTCGGCTTGCGGGGCTTGATCTCAATCCGATCTCGGCGAGAGTTTCCGCTGCGGGTACGCGAGAATTTCCTGAGATCACTGTAACGCAGGGTGATGCCTTTCGGCTGCCTTTCGCAGATCGAGAATTTGACTACGCGATCTCCTCGCTCTTTTTTCACCACCTGACCGACGAACAGATCCCACAGGCCCTGCAAGAAATGCGTCGGGTCACACGCCTAGGCGTATTTGTGATAGATCTGCATCGCCACGCGGCCGCATACAGGCTCTATCGACTCTTTTGCCGGGCCTTTTTCATCTCACCTTTGGTCAGGGAAGACGGTTCGCTTTCGGTGCTTCGCGGATTCAGGCCGGAGGAGTTGGCCATGCTTGCGGGCATGGGCAGTGTCAGGCGAAGCTTTCCTTTCAGGCTTGTGCTTGAATGCGGCTAGCCTTCGAACATTCCGAGCCGGGCGAGGTGGGCGAGGCTTTCATCGAGCCATTCGGGCAGCGTCGCGAGCAACTCCTTTTTGCCGTCGATCTCATGCGAGGAGCGGATGAACTTCCCGAGTTCATCGAGTATGGCCGATCGGCTTAGCTTCCCGTCAAGCAATTCAAGCAGCCGGCGAGAGACCGGGTCGGCGATCTCCATATCCACTCCGAAACCCGAAATGACATTGCGGGCCGAACGCATCTGCCAACGGGCGAGCCGGCTGAGTTTCGGTTTTTCCGACAGCTCTGCTGACGCCGACGGCTGAAACGTGTGAAGCTCGACGAGGTCGGTCGACGTTGCGATCTGGAAAAGCATTTGACGGAAAGCCTCGGCCTGTTTATCGGCCTCATCATCGCCGCGGCCGGCGGCCTGTTCGCGAGCTTCGGCCGAGAGTTCCGTGAACGCAACAGCCCGCGGCCAGGTCGAGCCGAGCCGAGCGAGGGCTATCTTGGCAATTGGCAGATCGATCTCAATGCCCTGCCCGCTGTTTCCGGCGAACTTTACCCGCCCATCCCCGGTTAGATCAGGTGCGGCACCGGCGGGCCGAAGCGAAGAGCTGACGAGAAGCCGATCTAGCACACCGGGCTTTATATCCCGGTCGAGAATCACGTCGGAGTGGACAACCAGGCTCTGACGGAAGGCCCTGCCGCGGAAGATATCGAGATACTGCTCGCGTTCGATGACGTCGTCGATACCGGAGATGAACTCGCGGGCGGCGGGCGTCATGTCTGCCAAACCCATTGCATGAAGCTCGGCCTCGGCCAGGAACTGCAGGCCGTTCGCGGCGAGCAGATCGGCGAACTCGTGAAAGTAGAATGGCGTGTTCAATTCGGCGAGGTCATCGTGAAAAACATCGGCGAGGTCGCGGGTGCCGTGGCGGCGCAATTCGCGGACGAGTATCTGGCCATACGTGCCGCGGTTCAAGCTTTGTTCGGCAGCAAACTTGAGAAAGCCGAGAGCCTGCTCGACCTTTTCAGCCGGGTCTTCGATGCCGCGGCTCGCAAACCGCATCGCCTGCTGTGTTATCTGCCGCTCATGGGCGCCCGGAAACGTGCTGTAGCTGACGTAGCCGACGCCGTTCGGGCCCAGCAGTTCGCGGAAGAGCTCAAGAACGCGGGTGCGTACGGCCTCGGGCACCCATGAGAAAAGGCCGTGAGCGGCGATGTAATCGAACCGGCCGAAGGTCGCCGCAGACATCCCCATCACATCCGCTTGGTGAAACTCGACATTGCCAAGCCCGAGTTCCGCAGCGGCGGCTTTTGCTTCATCGATATGTACCTTCGAAAGGTCGATGCCGGTGAAGCGGGCCTGCGACATCAGGTAGGCTTGAGCGATCAGGTTGCTGCCGTTGCCGCAGCCGAGTTCGAGCACCGTGCTCGTCTCCGGGGCCGCGGGCTCCATCCCAAAAAGCAAGGCCTGCGTCGCAAGCCTTCCGGGAAACGTCTGGACAAAGAACTTGCTCGGATAGGGCAGCCGGTCGTATGAGAATTCATCGTTCACGATCGGTAAACAATAACATAAAGCGGTCGATCGCATCGGATTACGGTCGATATGAGAGAGCGAACTACGGTGTTCTCAGCTCGCAATGTCTTTTATGAAAATGACCTTTGCATCTCCGGGCCCGTAA
>SXGQ01587575.1_pt1 | contig 13747 bp, 13 predicted proteins | sample 3178371 | NCBI WGS metagenome assembly SXGQ01 (sample SAMN11356859, study PRJNA531348) | freshwater metagenome | isolation source: freshwater sample F1-20 | place: China: Fuxian Lake, Yuxi | collected 2017-12-25
ACCGGGTCGGTGGGGAAGACCACCACGAAGCAGCTGATCGCCGCCGCCCTTGGGGGTGAGGCCGCCGGCTGCGCCGCCACCCCTGGGAATGCCAACAACGAGATCGGACTACCGATGTCGCTCCTCAACCTCCCCGATGGAACGGTGAGATACGTCGCCGAAATGGGGATGTATGTCGAGGGCGACATTCGGGCGCTCTGTGCCCTGGCGCGCCCACGCATCGGTGTGGTTACCGCCATTGATGCCGTACACGCCGAGCGAGCAGGGGACCTTGATGCCATTGAGCGCGGCAAGGGTGAACTTGTTGAGGCACTACCCTCCGATGGTTGGGCACTCCTCGCCGCCGACGCTCACAGCGCCGTCGGACACGCTGCTGCAGCAAGCGGCCTAGAACTGCTCATTGTCTTTGGCGCAGAGGCCGACGGCATCGCCGAGGGGGCACGGGCTGGCGGTATGCCGATCGAGAAGATCATGCGCCTCAGCAGTGACGCAGCCGGAATCGCTTCCGCGGTTGGGCTCCTAGGTGATATGGCTTCACCAGGCGACACCATCCTCGTCAAGGCATCGCGCTCAGTAGCGCTGGATCGACTCGTTGACGGGCTTGCCGCCCGTTGGAGTGAGGAGGCGAAGTGATTGTCATCGTGCAGGCGCTCGTTCTTTCATTTGTTTGTGTCTTTGTCTTGATGCCGGCCTATCTGCGCCTCTTGAAGTACGCGGGATTCGGCAAGCGCGTTCGCCGCGATTTTGGACCTGATTGGCACATCGTCAAAGAGGGGACACCGACTATGGGCGGTCTCCTGTTGATGGTGATTGTGATTCTTCTCGCCCTTCTCCTTGATGCTGTGGACGCATCCACGTATGCCGTTCTTCTTGCGCTGCTCGGAGTTACCCTCCTCGGTGCGTTTGATGACTGGCTGAATGCACGTACCGGGGTCGGCATCTCAGCACGACAGAAGCTGCTCTGGCAGACTGGGGTGGCAATCATTTCGGCGATCTATCTACAGCAGCACTTCGCCTTTAACTCGCTTGTTGTGCCCTTCGTTGGAGAGGTGCCGATCGCACCAATTCTCTGGATCGTTGTCGCCGTGCTTGCCATTGTGGCGACGAGCAACGGAGTCAACCTCACCGATGGCCTTGACGGACTCTCGGGGGGCACGATGACCTTCGCCTGGATCAGCTACATGATCATCGCACTACTCAACGCGCCTGGGCAGGTGAACCTTGCAATTGTCTGCGCGCTGATTGCCGGTGCACTCGTTGGATTCCTCTGGTTCAATGTGCACCCGGCGAGCGTGATTATTGGAGATGCTGGCGCACTCGGATTTGGCGCCGCACTCGCTGTGACGGGGCTGGTCACGGGCCATGTCCTGCTGCTCCCGCTGATCGGCATCATCTTTGTGGTTGAGACTGGCTCGGTCATCCTGCAGGTCGCGAGCGTTAAGCTCACCGGAAAACGAATCTTCCTGTTTACGCCGATCCATCACCACTTCGAACGAATCGGCTGGGCAGAGACGCAAATCACCTTCCGCTTCTGGGTTATCGGCGCGATCGGCGGCATCCTCGGCATCGTCACCTTCTTGGCAACACGAGGGCAAGGGTGAGCGGCACCGGCCTCACCTTAGAGGAGCTCGAGGCGCCAGCGATTGCGGCGGGGAGCCTGCGCGGGCGCAATGTTCTAGTCCTTGGTGGGGGACGTACCGGTCAGGCAACGGCCGCCTTTGCCGCTGCGGCGGGTGCGAGCGTCACAGTGCACGACACGGACAGCATCGATCGTGTGGTCGGTGCTGCGGAGGCGTTTGGTGGCGGTGCAATTCGAACCTCGTTCGGCGATGCAGAGAACCTCGCGCCACTGCTCGCTGTGGCGGATCTTGTTGTACACAGCCCCGCGGTGACGCTGGGATTTCCAACGGTACGCCCCGGTATTGAGCGCGACCTCCGCGCCTATGCCGCTCGGGCGATCCCTCTCGATGGGGGGAGGAACACCCGCGGTGCAGTCCTGATCAGCGAGCCAGAGTGGGCACTCCGCCTCTTGGGGAGCCGTTGGCGAGTTGGGGTAACGGGGACGAAGGGGAAGAGCACAACGTGCAACCTCATCGCGACGATTCTGGCGCGCGACCCATCAGCCCCAGTGGAGCTTGGCGGCAACAACGGCAAGCCACTGATCGGGCGCGCAGCAACGCTCCCTGCCGCAACGCGCGTCGTCATCGAACTATCGGAGCTTCAGCTCCCATCGCTCCACTCAGCCGTTGATGTTGGCGTGTTTACCAACGTAACCGTGGATCACCTTGATCGACATGGCACCGTCGGTGCCTACCGCAGCATCAAGCGTCTCCTTGCCGACCGCATTGCTGACGATGGGGTGATGGTGGTCAATCTTGACGATCCAGTGGTTGCCGCGTATGCGGGAATCGGACGCGTTGAGACTGTGGGGTATCGACTGAGCAGCCCAATCCCTGGCGGAGTCGGCATCGTTGATGGTTGGATCGTTGCCGCGGGCGTTCTTCGTGCTCCACGATTTGGCGGCGGCGCCGCTGCGACAGGGCCCAGCGGACGCATCATGCCGGTCGGCGAGATCGCACTCCCAGGAGAACACAGCGTGAGTAATGTGCTTGCCGCAGTAAGCGTGGCACTTATCGCGGGTGTAGCTCCAGACGCGATTCGAAGCGCAGTGAGTTCGTTCAATGGGATCCCACATCGGCTAGAGACCGTCGCCGTAATTGACGGGATTCGCTACGTCAACGATTCGCAAGCGACGCAGCCTGATGCCGTTGCCGCTGCGGTCCGATCATTTCCAAAGCCACTCGTACTCATTGCCGGTGGTCGAAGCAAGGGCCTCGACCTTGTCGACCTCGCGCCGATTGTTGCTGAGCGATGTTCTGCAGCCGTAGTGATGGGAGAGCTGGCAGATGAACTTGAGGCCCTCTTCCGCTCCGCAGGGCTGACGCGCATTGAGCGGGCGACGAGTGTGGAGAGCGCAGTTGAGGTAGGAACAAGCGTGGCGCAAGAAATTGGCGCTGCGAGCTCAGATGGAATTCGTGCAACTCTGCTACTCAGCCCGATCGGCTCCAGCTTTGATATGTACAACAACCCATTTGGCGCACGGGGTGAGGCGTTCCGCGCCGCCGTGCTGACGCGCGCAGAGGCGAAGCGATGAGCCGACTTGTGCGCCAGCCAGGCGCCACCCGCACGCCTGGAGCTCGACCAGCGAGCGGGGGTGCGCAGCGGCGAGGCGCATCAGCTCGCCAACGGATTGCGAGCGCGCTACGGATTGAGCGACCTGGCGAAGATAAGGCGATCCTCTTCCCAGCCGTAGTGCTGGTTGGGATCGGTGTGCTGATGGTCTTCTCCTCGTCTGCGATGAACAGTTTGTTGAAGAACAACGACGCCTACGAACCAGGTGTCAAGCAACTCACCTACGCGATCATCGGATTTACGTTGATGTATATCTTCTCCGTCACCGATTACCGCCGATGGCGTCCCTTTGCGCCGATTGTGATGATCGCCGCGATCGCACTCCTCATTGTTGTGCTGATTCCAGGGATGCCCACAGAGGCTGGACTTCGCCGCGCACTCTCCGTTGGACCGATTAGCATCCACGCCGCCGAGGCGGCAAAGTTTGCACTCGTGCTCTTCTTGGCAGATTTCCTCGCACGGCGAGGGAGTGAGATTGGCAAGACATTTGAATCGATGGTTACACCGCTCTTGGCGATCGTCCTCTCTGTTGGCCTCGTGCTTATTGAGCCCGACCTTGGTACCTCGTCGATCGTTGGCCTGATCGGCTTCTCACTCTTGTTTGTTGCCGGCGTCCCCCTGCGTTGGGTGCTGGTACCAGGGGCTGGCGCAGCTGCGGTCGCCATCGCGCTGATCTTCTTCAACGAGTACCAGGCCGCCCGCCTCGGTGGGTTTAGCGACCCGTTCTCGGATCCAACCGGCTCGACCTACCAGACGCTGCAAGGTCTGATCGCGATGGCGGTCGGCGGGCCGTTCGGCGCGGGCCTCGGCTCTTCTCAGCAGCTCGGCGGAATCAACGTTCCCTATGCATGGAACGACTACATCTTTGCGGTGATTGGCGAGGAGGCGGGCCTCTTCGGCATGTTGATTGTGATCGCCGCCTTCTTGGCGATCGCCCTCCGCGGTCTCCGAACGGCGCGGCGTGCTCCAGACACCTACGGCGCACTGATCGCAACCGGAGTGGTGGTATGGATCTTTGGACAGGCATTCGTAAACATCGCCGTCGTCCTCGCCCTGATGCCCGTTACCGGCGTGCCGCTCCCGCTGGTCTCTCAGGGCGGGTCATCACTCATTGTGTTGATGGCGGCCATTGGGCTGCTCCTCTCGGTGTCGCGTGAGACGATGGATCCAAGTCAGGTAGGAGGTAGCGATGCGCGTGCTAATCGCGGGTGGCGGAACGGGGGGACATCTCTTCCCGGCGTTCGCCGTGGCTCGTACGGTTCGCCAACTCCATATCGACGCTGAGATCAGTTGGCTCGGCGGCGCACGTGGAGTTGAGTCACGCCTTGTCACTGAGGCGGGATATCCGTTGACGCTTCTCGCCGCTCCAAGCCTGCGACCGAGCGGCGCTGGCGTACTTGCAACGGCCCGTGATGCCGCCAAGCTCCTCTGGTCGATCCCGCAAGCGATTCGCGTGATTCGTCGCATTCGACCCGACGTGATCTTCTCCACGGGTGGATACATCGCCATTCCCACGCTGATCGCCGCGTGGCTGACGCGTACGCCGAGCCTCCTCTGGGAGGGGAACGTACAGGCGGGTCGATCGAACACCCTCGTTGCGCCGCTTGCCTCCCATCGCGCGGTCGCATGGCGGCAAACAGCGGAGCGCGCGCCGTGGCGCGGTACGAAGACGACCGTGACGGGAACGCCAGTGCGCGAGCTAACCGTCGATCGCACAACCGCGCGCACGGCACGCGGCCTAACCGAGGGCGATCAGCTCCTCTTGGTTTTTGGCGGCTCACAGCGGGTCCGTCGATTTGAGACGGCACTCGACGGCGCGCTCGCAACGCTACTGACAGGGTGGCACGTCGTGCATGTGGTGATGGAAGGCCTACCCGAGGCGGAGCGTCGACGAGCAGCCCTCCCTGTGGAGCTTCAGCACCGCTACGAGCCGGTTGCCTTCCTTGGTGGTGGAGCAATGGAGGCGGCGCTCGTCTCCGCTGATCTGATGCTCGGACGCGCCGGTGCGTCAACAATCGCCGAGGCTGCCGCTGCAGGGCTCCCCGCCATCATCGTGCCGTATCCGTTTGCAGGCGGTCATCAGCGCGCGAATGCAGAGGCTGCAGCCGCTGCGGGGGCCGCCACCCTGATTAGCGATGAAGAGCTCACTCCAGAGCGCCTCCTCGCAGCAGTAGCAACCTATGCAACGCCAGCACAGCGTGCCGTAGCGGCGCGTGCCGCAACGATGCTGGCTCACCCTGATGCCGCCGCGGTCATCGCCCGCACGCTGCTGCAACTTGGCGGCCGGGCATGAGCGACGTGCAGATCAACCGCCCGTGGGCCGATGCTGAGGTCGCGGCACGTGAGTTGGAGCGCCGACTCAGCCTGAAAGTGCTGCGGAACGAGCCGCTTGCCGAGCACACCACGATGCGCGTCGGTGGACCCGCTGATCTCCTCGTCACCATTCGCGATCGCTTCGCCCTGCGCGGACTCGTTCGCCTTGCAGCCGCACGCGGCTGGCCACTGCGTATTCTTGGGCGTGGCAGCAATGTGGTCGTCGGCGACGACGGCATTCGCGGCATCGTGGCGCTCAATCGCAGCGCAGGATACGAGGTGAATCAGGCGGTGGGAACGATCTCTTTTGATTCGGGTGTCCCCATGGCGAAGGCATCAACGATCGCCGCCGAGGCCGGACTTACTGGGCTGGAGTTCGCCCTCGCTATTCCGGGGAACATCGGCGGTGCGATCTGGGCCAACGCTGGAGCGCACGGCGGCGAGATGGCCGCGATCACCACCTCCGTCACACTCCTTCTCGCCGACGGGGCAGAGATTGAGATCCCTGTTGCTGAGGCTGCGTTCAGTTACCGCGAGTCGCGATTCAAGCGCCCTGAAGGGGAGAGCGAGGTGATCCTTGGGGCAACGGTCAAATTGGCGCCAGGGGAGCCAGCAGAGATTAAGTCACGGCTTGAGGAGATTCGCCGCTGGCGTCGCGAGCATCAGCCACTCGGTATTCCGAGTGCTGGCAGCGTCTTCCGTAATCCTCCAGGAGAGCTGAGCGCTGGCGCACTCATTGAGGCGGTGGGGATGAAGGGGGTGCGCATCGGCGGTGCGGAGGTCGCTGAGATGCATGCCAACTGGATCCTGAATCGTGGGGGAGCAACTGCAGCGGACATTCGCGCGCTCCATGACGCCTGCCGCGATGCGGTCGAGGCGCAGCGCGGAATCACTCTCGCGACAGAGATCGCCTTCATTGGGGAGTTCGCTGCGTGAGCGAGCAGGAACTTCTCCCTCCCGTACTGGTCCTCTTCGGTGGTCGAAGCGCGGAGTCAGACGTCTCCGTGATCTCTGGCACCGCGATTGCCGCCGCGCTACTCGATGCAGGGCTGCACGTAACCCAGGCGCACATCGCACGGGATGGCTCGCTCCGTCAGCTGCCAGCGACACACCGCCGCGGTGATCTCCCTGGCGGTGCCTACACGGATCTCACCGCGCCTGTGCTCTTAGGCACAGCACCGATGGCGCTCGACGCGTATCTCCGCAGCGTTGCCGCATCAGCCCCAGCAACGATCGTGATCCCCGCACTGCACGGCCCTGGCGACGAAGACGGCACGATCGCCGCAGCCGCCGCGGCAGCTGGGCTGAACTACGTTGGTGATACTCCTGCAGTTGCAGCCCTCGGCATGGACAAGCCAGGCTTCAAGGCACTCGCACGCGAACATGGAGTAGCGACACTTCCGGAGTTTGTTGTGACGCAGGAGGAGTGGTCACGTGACCGGGAGCGCGTGCTCGGATCGATCGCGACATTCGCACACAAACACACGGCAACTGGAGCGCTGATCGGCAAGCCTGCCGCACATGGCTCCTCAATCGGCATGTTGATTGCGCACACGTCAGGCGCGTGGGCAGATGCCGTCGAAGAGGCGCTGCGCTTCGGCGACCGCGCAATGCTCGAGCCGTACCTCGAGCGCGCTCGCGAACTAGAGGTTGCAGTACTAGAGCGTTCAGGCGGCACTGTGGAGGCGTTCGGCCCTGGCGAAGTGTTCCCTGGTCGCGAGTTCTACGATTACGATGCCAAATACGCGCCAGGGGTTTCGCGCACCACAACGTCGAGTGACCTGCCTGCCGATCTCGCTGATGAGATCCGCGCCGTCGCCATTGCACTCTTCAATGCTGCAGGAAGTCGTGGGCTCTCACGTATGGATTTTTTGATGGCGCGGAGTGGTGACCGTGCGGGTCGCTGGTATCTCTCAGAGGTGAATACCTTCCCCGGCTTCACGCCGATCTCACTCTTCCCTGCACTCGTGATGGCTGGCGGATTGAGCTTCGCCGAGTTGTGTGTAGAACTAGTCGCTGCTGCGGCGGCTCGGCCTGCACCGCGGAGCGCCCAATGAGTGATCGCAAACCGGTAGCTGGGGGTCGAGGGGTGCATCGCGGCGCGGGCGCCCGACCGTTTGCCCCGGGTGAGGCGCCGCTCGGCGTGCGCCCCGGTCTTGGCGGGAGTCGACGTCGTGCCGGAGTCACGCCCGTCGTTGGGGCAACGCATCGGCGCCCGAACGAACACTCAGGAGCGCCGACGGGGCGCGGTACCGGGCTCACTCCTGGAGTCGCTGCTCGTCTCCGCCGCTCGGCGCTCGTCGTTCTCCTACTTGGCGCATTCATCTTGCCTCCGGTGGCGGCGCGCGCCAACTTCACGACAGTTGGAGAGGTCTCAGTGGTCGGCACCCTTCTCCTCGATCCCGAGGCGGTGATTGCGGCCGCCAACATCCCAATTGGCAGCAGCCTGCTTGGGGTCAACCTTCGTGCCGCAGAGGAGGCGGTGGCGGCACTTCCGCTGGTGGCCACCGTGCGGGTGAGCGCTGGGCTGCCAGATGGAATCCAGATTCGGGTGCGCGAGAAGACGCTTCTGTTGCGCTGGCAGATTGGCGATCGGGTCTACGCCGTGACTGAGAGCGGTGAACTGCTCGGCGACACCGCCACCCTCAACCTCGCGTCAACAGCGGCGACCCAGTTCGGGGCGGCCCCTCTGCTCTTTGACGATCGCATGCCAAGCCCGCTCCTGACCGACAAGCGGTTGACGCCGACAGAGCTTGACGTGGCGACACGCCTCGCCTCCTTGAGCACAGAAGACCTCGGCACCAGCGCCACAAGTCTGACCCTCCGCCTCCTCAGTGACTTCGGCTTCGTCGTGGAGGCGATCGGACCATCAATTGAATGGAACGCCGTCTTCGGCATCTACTCTGCAACCATCCGCCCAACCAGCATGATTCCGGGCCAGGTTCGACTACTCCGAAGCCTGCTCGCGGGGCGAGAGACAGGTATCGGCTGGGTGATCCTCGCCGACGACCAGGCTGGCACCTACACGGCGAAGGGGGTACGACCGCCACCACCTGCCGTGAGCCCCAACCCAAGCCCAGGCACGAGCCCAGCCCCCTCTGATCCATCGCCAAGCCCTTCAGCCCCCACGGTGAGTCCGTGACGGTGCAGATTGGGATTGGCGTTCGGGTGAGCAGGGGTATGATGCGCGAGATGCGCGCACAGTGTGGAGGGAAGTACTAAATGGCAGAAGAGCGCTACACAACAATCGCCGCGATTGATATCGGAACCTCAAAGGTTTCATGTGCTATCGCGCACATCGGTGGCGATAACGGCTCCATCAGCGTGATCGGTAAGGGGACCTACCCGAACCAAGGGATGCGCAAGGGAGTGGTTACCGACATCGAGAAGACGGGGGCGGCAATTCGTGCAGCCGTTGACGCTGCAGAGCGCCTCTCCGGCTATCACATTGAGCACGCCACCATCACTATCTCTGGTAGCCACGTCGAAGGTAAGAATACGAGCGGCCAGGTAGCAGTCGCCAACCCCGACCGCGAGATTCGCGATGACGATGTTGACCGCGTCCTTGAGGTCTGCCGTGCCATCGAGGTACCGAACTCGCGCATGCTGCTCCATGTGCTTCCATCCTCCTACATCGTGGACGGCCAAGAGGGGATTCAGCAGCCACGCGGCATGATCGCCTACCGACTTGAGGCACGCTCTCACCTCATCACCGCGGGCAGTACCGCTGTTCAGAATCTCGAGAAGTGCGTGCAGGCCGCCGGCATTGCCGTCGACGACTACGTACCAGCCTCACTCGCCGCCGCAGAGCTGACACTCACCGAAACTGAACGTGACCTTGGAACAGTGCTCGTCGACATTGGCGCAGAGACCTGCGACATCGCGATCTTCCATCAGAACGCCGTCGTATACACGACGGTTCTCCCAATTGGTGGTGCCTTCATCACGCGTGACGTGGCGATTGGGCTCAAGACGAGCCTCCTCGCCGCCGAAGAGCTCAAACTCTCTTATGGCACCTGCGACCCACGCACCGCGAGTGACGCCGAGCAGTACAACGTTCCCGACGAGCCAGCCGGTCGCCGCATCAGCCGCCTCGAACTCGCTCGCATCATTGAACCGCGCATGAGTGAGATCTTTGAGCTGATCGCTGGGGTCGTCGCCAACGCAGGCCCCGAGGTGACCAGCGCAGGCATCGTGCTCACGGGCGGCGGCTCGCAACTCGAGGGTGTCGAAGCGCTGGGCCGCGAGATCCTGAAGGCGCCTGTGCGTGTCGCATCACCGACCGGCCCTCTGCTGGGCATCCTCGATGAGTTCCGCGGGCCAGGACAGGCAGCCGTGCTCGGCCTCTTCTCGTGGGTCGCCCGCGGGCTCGACGAGGCGGGGATCGCCGAAGAGCCAGCTGCAGGTATTGGTGGTCGCATCCTCGGTGGTGCACGCAGCCTCCTCGGACGCATTCGGGGGTAACCCAACTGGCCGCGAACAGCGGGCGGGGCGCTGCTACACTTCGCGGGATCGACGGGAGGGCGTCGTCTAAACGGGGCTAGCCCCGGGCGGCGCAGAGTCGGGGCAACAGGTCCGGAGGGCATGGAGTCGATGGCAGCGCAGACCGAGAATTTCGCGCTCATTCGCGTCGTCGGTGTCGGCGGCGCCGGATCCAACGCCGTCAATCGCATGATCCGTGCCGAGCTCCTCGGCGTGGAATTCATTGCCGTGAACACCGATGCTCAAGCGCTGGTGAAGTCCCACGCCCCAACACGCATCCGCATTGGTGACGGTATCTCACGTGGCCTTGGGGCTGGCGGCGACTCAGCGGTAGGCGAGCGCGCCGCACAGGAAGACATCGAAAATCTCCGCGCCGCACTCGAAGGCTCTGACCTCGTTTTTGTCACCGCTGGCATGGGTGGTGGCACCGGCTCCGGGGCAGCGCCTGTCGTTGCCAAGATCGCCAAGGAGATCGGCGCCCTCACCATCGGCATCGTCACCAAGCCATTCGTCTTCGAAGGGAAGCGGCGCGCTGCGGTCGCCGATGCTGCGGCCAACGAGCTGCGCAAGCATGTCGATACCCTAATCGTCATCCCAAACGAGCGACTCCTCAGCGTCGTCAGCCGCCAGACCTCCATGGAAGATTCATTCCGCATCGCCGATGACGTACTCCGACAGGCCGTGAAGGGCGTAAGCGATGTGATCACGGTGCCAGGCATCATCAACCTCGACTTTGCCGACGTGCGCTCGATCATGCGCGACGCTGGCTCCGCACTCATGGGCATCGGTCGTGCTAGCGGCGAGAACCGCGCCACCGCCGCCGCAGAGATCGCCATCGCCTCACCGCTCCTCGAAGTCGACATCCAGGGCGCCACTGGCGTGCTGATCAACGTCGCCGCATCCGCTACTGTCACGCTGCATGAGGTAAACGAAGCGATCAATCACATCACGGCACGTGCCGACGACGAGGCGAACATCATCTTCGGTACCTCGCTCGACGAGTCGCTCGGTGATGAGATCCAGATTACCGTGATCGCGACCGGCTTCTCGGCGGAGCGACAAGGCTCAGCCTCCAGCCCCCGCGCCCCGTACCGCGCGACCGAGAGTGGCGCCTGGAGCCTGCGTGACGACGGCGTAGCCGTTCAAGAATCATCGTCGCCGAGCTTCACCTACACGCCAGCCCCAGCGGCTGAGCCAGCACCTGTCGCCCGTGAAGGCGCTGCAGACGAGCCAGCTCCAGTGGTTCCTCCGCAGCCAGAAGAGGTCGAGCCGAACGATCTCGATATCCCAGCGTTCCTGCGTCCGCGCAAGCGCATCTTCTAGTTGCTGGGGGTAACCCCAGACGATGCTGAGCGCCGCTGACCTCGCCACCCGCTATCAAGATCTGCTGACGCGCGTCCGCGCCGCGGGCCCTGCCCAACTGATGGTCGTCACGAAGGGGGTCGCTGCCGAGCAGATCGCCGCAATTGTCGACGCTGGCTGCACTCTCTTCGGCGAGAATCGCGTGCAAGAGCTCGAGGCGAAGCGAGCCGCCGTTACAGCACTGCGACCCGCGGCGAATCTCACCTGGGTCCTGATCGGCCCGCTGCAGTCGAACAAGGCGCGACGTGCCATGGAGGTAGCGGACCGAATCGCGACCGTTGGGAGCGTGGACCTGTTGGAGCGGCTCGCCACACTCGCCACCGAGCGAGTCAAGCCGATCGAGATCGCCCTCCAGGTGAATGTGGACGAAGATCCGGCGAAGTCGGGCTTCACTCCAGAGGCCCTGCGCGCTGCACTCCCCTCCATCGCCGCAATCGTCAAAGTTGCGCCGATCACTCTGGCTGGGCTCTTCACGGTGGGGAGGCTCACCGCCGGCGGGGAGGCGGCACGCCCAACCTTCGCCCAGTTCCGAGCGCTCGCAGCCCAAATCAACGCAGACTCGCAGGCGCTAGGCCTCCATCTTGGACCGCTGCGCTCCGCGGGGATGAGCGGAGACTTTGAGGTGGCGATCAGTGAGGGCTCCACCGAGGTGAGGCTGGGGAGCGCGCTCTTTGGGCCGCGCGGGTAGGCTATAGAGGTGACGTTGCCAGCCGTAGTTAACTTGATTTTCGAGACACTCTGGTGGGTGATCCTGGGCCGCGTGCTCCTCTCATGGTTTGATCCCTCCGGCAACTATCGGATCTCGCGCATCCTCTACGACATGAGTGAGCCGATCCTCGCGCCTGCCCGAAGAATTCTGCCAACCTTTGGTGGTGTGGACTGGTCCCCCCTTGTCACAATGATCGTTCTGAACCTGCTCCAAGGATTTGTGGTCTCAAGCCTGTAAGGCTGAACCTAGTAGAATCTGCGCACGAGGGCGATTAGCTCAGTTGGTTAGAGCGCACGGTTCACATCCGTGAGGTCACTGGTTCGAGTCCAGTATCGCCCACCACCTTGGTTGTATAGTCCGAGCGTGAGCCCACTAACGCCGAGCCCAATGCCACTCTCAACGCCGTATCCGGACTCGCCGCGTCGCGCGCCCCTCGGGACTCGTGCGAGGCCGCTCCCGCTCATCATTGATTGCGACCCAGGCCACGATGATGCAATGGCCATCGCGATTGCCATTGCTCGACCTGAACTGAATCTGCTTGGCGTCACGGTCGTTGCGGGGAACTCAACCCTGCCGAACACCATCCTAAACACCCGCCGGGTACTCGCGTTGTTGGGCGCCCACGATATGCCTGTTGCGGCCGGCGCTGCCGTGCCGCTGGTGCGACCACTCTTCACCGCGGCGTATGTTCATGGGGAGTCGGGCCTCGAGGGGGCAGACCTTCCAGAACCTGCAGGTCGCGTGCACGAAGCTGGCGCAGTCGACCTGATTGCAACGCTTGTTGCCGCTTCGCCAGAGCCGGTCGTCTTGGCGCCGCTCGGGCCGCTTACGAATATCGCGCTGTTCATCCAGGCGCATCCCGAGCTGATTTCGAAGATTTCGCACATCTCGTGGATGGGCGGAGCGGTCGGCGAAGGAAACGTTACGAGCGCGGCAGAGTTCAACGTCTATGTCGATCCAGATGCCGCCGCTGTCGTATTTGCAAGCGGGATCCCGATCACCATGGTTGGCCTTGATGCGACGCATCTTGCCAAGATGGGGGCCGCCGAGCGTGCACGCCTTGAGGCGACTGGCAACCGGGCCGGACGCATCTTCTCTGACCTGCTCGGCTTCTTTGAGGTGTTTTATCAAGAGCGGTACGGATGGAATTACTGCGCAATTCATGACGCGGTTGCAGTGGCGCACCTGGTCGACCCTGAGCTGGTTGCCGTGGTGCACGCCGCCGTTGATATTGAGCTCGCTGACCTTCAGCGCGGCAGGACAGTGGTGGACTGGTTCCCCGATCGACTACGTGATCGCGGACGTGCCGCCTCAGTTGATGTTGCCGTAGGGGTGGACTCTGCTCGCTTTGCGGACCTGCTCGTGCATGTGATCGGACAATTCGAGTAGCAGCTAGCTGCTCTTCGCCATCCTTCGCAGCACCGCCGGCATGATCCCGCCATTGCGGTAGGTGTTCACCTCGTTGGGGCCATCGAGGCGCACGAGGGCTGAGAACTCTTTTGCAGGGCCGGTTGGGGCATCGGTGCTGTCGACGGGCTGTGCGGTGATCCGAATCTCTGAGCGTGCGGTGCAGCTGCCAATGCCGGCGATTGTGAAGCGCTCGGTGCCGGTGAGTCCAAGCGATTCAGCGTTCACTCCTGGCAAGAACTGCAGTGGCAGAACGCCAATACCGATCAGGTTGGAGCGGTG
>SXGQ01086258.1_pt1 | contig 13745 bp, 10 predicted proteins | sample 3178371 | NCBI WGS metagenome assembly SXGQ01 (sample SAMN11356859, study PRJNA531348) | freshwater metagenome | isolation source: freshwater sample F1-20 | place: China: Fuxian Lake, Yuxi | collected 2017-12-25
CATATTGCTTGATCAAGGTCATGTGTTTTTTTCGTTTACATCTATGGAAGAAGAAATGTTGCAAGCTGTGGGAACGGCAACCAACAAATCCATTCCACATCGGGGCAATTTTTGTGCGGTTTCAAACCACATAAGAAAAGCCAGATTGAAATTTCTCACGTTGAGCTCTTTCAATCTCACCGCTGGCAGGCGTTTTCTGCCGTTTGGAACTACCGCCATTTCAAAATGGTTTGGTGATTATTTGAGTCTTATGACTCAAGGAGTTTTACTATGCGTACTCAAACATTTATTTCTTCAATGGTTGGTGTTGCTGCGGCTGTGGCCGTGGCGGGTTCGGCGCAAGCGGCAGTGGTGGAATTTAATTTTAATCTGAACGCTTATTCTTGGCCTGTTGGGGGTGGCCCCGGACCTTTGGTTGGCATCGCGGCGAAAATCAACAGTGGCTCAGCTTCAATTCAGAGCATCACGGGTGCGACAACTACCAGCGGGACTCCCAATCCCCTCCAACCGTATGGCCTTCCATCGGGTTGGTCGCAGCAGACTTTAGCGACTTCGTTCACGGCGGGCACCGTTACGGCCAATTCCAGCCAGTACGGATTTGTGCGCGGTGGCGGCGGCAGCACCTACAGCACCGCCAATGGCCACAACACTAACCTTGACACCGGCGGAACTGGTATCGGATACACGGTCACTTGCCTCCTCGATGCTGGATATACGCCTGTGAATGGCAACAAAATCGAACTGATAACGACCATGTTCAAGCAATCGAACGGTGGTACCTTTGTCCAGACGAGCAATACTTTCACGTTCGACGGGACCAACTGGAACCGCGTAGGAAATTCCACTACCCCTTCCGTTTGGGTTGTGGAGGTTAGCGGCACCTTCGACCAGTTCTCTGCGGCTGTAGTCCCCGCCCCAGGCGCGGCGGCTTTGATCGGTCTTGCTGGTCTTGTGGCCGGCCGACGTCGACGCAACTAACTTGTAAATCTCTTTCGGCTTTCGCCACGTGCCTTACCCGCACGCGGCGGAGCCACATGAGATAAGTCGCTTGTACTTTCATTGACACTTTCACTGACACTTCGTCACTTCACTTCAAATAAAAATCGCTTACATCGCCGTGTAAAACGCACGCGGCGGTGAAATTCCCAGCCCCTAAGCTTCAAACCTTGGGGGCTTTTTATTTGGTATTCAAATTTAATTATCTTGCGGCCGCGAATGATCCACACGCCGCGCGGCGCGCCAACACCACAGGCCCGCGGCAATGGCCACGATGACCGGCCACAACACCACGTTCAGAATGAGAAGCCGCTGACCTAGCGCGTCCACTTCTTGGCGCAAACCATATTGCACGCCGCGCAATTCCTTGCGGTACGCGTTCACTTTAGTTTGCAGTTGCGCCAACTCCGCTTGTTGCTCGGGACTTAATTTGCCGGGGCCAGTTTCGCCGCCAGTCATTTTCTCCTGCAACTGCGCGATGTTCATTTCGGTCTGACGAACTTCTAATTGCAAATCTTTTTCACGCGCGATGTATTTGGCCTCCGCGGTCTTGCGCAACTCCTCCACAATTTCAAATGGCCTGCGGAAACCGCCGCGCGAACGCAGCGTTGCCACCGCGGGGTCGCCGGCCATGCGCTCTAGCAAACCAATAATCAGCGGACCGTTGTCGGAGAACGCTTTCTTCATTCCTGTTTGCGGGTCCACGCTCACCCACGTTTCGTTGGCCAGCAAATCCGCGTCTGCAATAATGACAATGTTGGCGTTGCCAATAGCGGGCGTGAACAAACTTCCAATGGGGCCTGTGATCCACGCGGCAAATACGCGGCGCACGCCGTCGGGCTTCAAGTCGCGCAACAATTGCTCCGCGTCGCCAAAGTAGCCAAGCTTCAGCGATTGAATCAGTTGCGATTTATTGCTTGAGAAAATCAGCGGCTCAATTTTTGGCGCAACGCCAGCAGGCGGATCTTTCAGTTTCTGAATTTCACCAACGCTTTTGAAATTGATCGCCTCAAAGCGGTTCATCAACGGATCGGTTTGATTCAGCGCCGCGCGAGTGAGGCTAAGCCACGCAACGTAATTCAATTCGCGCATGGTGTTGCCGGGACCAGGCGTTTGAATGCGCGTTGTGAAATTCATATCCCCCACCGTCATGTCGCGCGGAATGTCCAAGCCCCACGCGCGCAACAGCGGAAAGTCGTAGGTGGTTGCGGAAACTTTCGCACCCATTGCGCGCGAGTCCGGGTGCTGATCGGTTTCCGCAAATGGATCGGCTAACACAACCAGCGGCTTGCCCGCAACGGCCCACGCGTCAATGGATCGCAACATGGACTCCGGCAATTTGCGCGGCTGCACCAACAACAGCGCGTCGATACCCGTTGGCAATTGCGCGGCGTTGTCGGCAATTTCAACCAAGTCAAACAACTCGCGCATTTGTTCAACCACAAACGGCGCGGGACTTGGCTCGCCCATGGAACCATCTTGCAACATGCGCGCGGGCTGCAACGGCATGCACGAAAGCAAACCAACTTTTGGTTTCACAGTTCGACCAACCGTGGCAATGGCTTTGGCAACTTCGTATTCAATAAATGAATCGCGATCAGACATGAACACCGGAATTACTTTTTCGCGCAGGCCAGGACCCGTGACAACAAGACCAAGAATGGCGGTGCCGCCAGCGTTGTTCACGGGCTGCACAACAAGGCCGGCAATGCGCGCGGCGTCCTCATCTTCGCTGAATGGTTGCGGATTGATCACGCGCAACTGCAACTTGCCATTGGAAAGACTGGCAAGCTCGCTGAGATATTCCTCCACGCGCTGAGAATGCGCGCGCAACTCCGGAATGTCGGCGATGGATTCACGCGAGGCGTACAAATCCAATTTCACGGGATCCTTCAGCGAGCGCAAAATGGCGCGCGTTCCTGGGGAAAAACTATAAAGGCCTTCGCTGGTGAAATCAAAGCGCCAACCCACCAGCGCGAATGTGGCAACGGCGTTGAGCACAATCACGGCCACCAGAATCAGCGCGATGGCGCCAAGACTTCCAGATCGTCCAGAGTGATTTACATGCGTGGCGCTTTTGTTCATTTAGAACCTCGCCAATCAAGTAGCAACACATTCACCCACAACAACGCGAACACCACGGAGATTGGATACAGCACGTCGCGCGCGTCGAACACGCCGCGAGTGAGTCCGTTGAAGTGCGTCATGGCGCTCATGGATGCCAACGATTCAATGACCCACTTGGGCGACCACTGTGCGAAGAAATCTTGCACAATGGAGAAGCCGGTCAACAATAAAATAAAACACGCGGCCACGGAAAGCACGAACGCAACGACCGAGTTGCGCGTGCACGCCGACAAACACACGCTGACTGAAAGCAACGTTCCAAACAACATTGCGCTGGCAATGTAGCCCGCCAAAATCACGCCGTGGTCTGGTTCGCCCAGCCACGCAATGGTGATCCACAGCGGAGTGGTCAGCAGCAACGCCACGCATGCAAAGGCCCACGTCGCCAAGAATTTTCCCAGCACCATGTCGCGGGTGGTCAACGGCAGCGTCATTAAAAGTTCAATCGATCCACTGCGGCGCTCATCGGACCACAAGCGCATGCCAAGGGCCGGCATGAAAAACATTCCAAGCCACGGTTGCCATTGAAAGAATGAGCGCAGGTCGGCTTGACCGCGCGTGTACAAGCCCGCCATTTGAAATGACAGCAGCGCGGCGATGGCCACGAACATGACAATGAACACGGCGGCCACGGGCGTGGCGAAATATGCCGCAAATTCCCTGCGAAACACGCTCATAGTGCGGGCGAACGCGCTTGGTGTTGGCGGCGGGCCGAAATTATTTTGTGCCGCGGATACAAGTGCCGCATGCGCAACAGCCGGCGCACCATCTTGCTTGCTTGATCGATCACGCGCTCTGCTCATGCGCGCTCCTTGCTGTTCATCGCGGTCAGCGTTCTGAAAATATGGTCAAGGCGATTGTGCTCCACGCCGGCTGGAACACGCGCGTCAAGTTCCTTGGGAGTTCCATCAAACACCATGCGACCACGATTGATAATCACGGCGCGCGTGCACACCGCCTCCACTTCCTCAAGAATGTGCGTGGACAAAATAATGGCGCGATCCTTGCCAAGGTCGCGCACAAGTTGGCGCACCTCAAACTTTTGATTGGGGTCAAGTCCGTCGGTGGGTTCATCTAGAATCAGCACTGGCGGATCATGCAGCAACGCCTGCGCAATTCCAGTGCGTCGCTTGTAGCCCTTGGAAAGTGTTTCAATGCGCTGGCCGCGGCACGGCTCCAAATGCACGCGCGCCACAGCAAGGTTCACGCGCTGCGCAACTTCGCCGCCGCGATAACCACGAGCGCGCGAGGTGAACGCAAGGAAATCTTCCACGCGCATTTCGCTGTACGCAGGCGCGCCTTCGGGCAAATAACCAAAGTTGCGCTTGGCGCCCAATGGGTCAATGGCCAAATCAACGCCCGCAATTTTCACGGTGCCAGCGTCGGGTTGCAAAAATCCTGTGAGCATTCGCATAGTGGTTGATTTGCCCGCGCCGTTTGGCCCCAAGAAACCAAGCACTTGCCCGCGCGCCACGCAAAGATCAATTCCGCACACGGCTTCAAGCGTGCCAAAACTTTTGCGCAATCCGGTGGCTTGAATCAAATTGGCGGGCGTGTCCACCGATCAACTTTACCATTGCGCCAAACGTTTGTAGGATTCACGCCGCAAACAATCAACACCTTGAAACTATAAGATTTGCCAATGAATCCCCGCGCGAGTCAACTGAACGACAACAAGCTTTCGCGCCAAGATGTTTTTATTGCGATTCTATTTGCGGCACTCGCGCTTGTGCTGCGGCTGATGTACTTGTTGCACTCGCTCGATTGTGCGTGGCCACATTCCCGGCTGTACGAAGGCGACGCGCCCGTGTGGGCGCAGTGGGCAGCGAAACTAAATCTTGGGCAACCATTTGAATACGACCTTGCATTCCGAACGCCTGGCGTGGCGTGGATGTTGCATTGGCTTGGCTTCATTGCCACGCCATTCACCAGCGCCAAAATAATCTGGTGCGTCATCAGCGCCGTAACCACCGGACTTTTATATTTGGTTGTGGCGCGCTGGTTCTCGCGGCGCGCCGGAATAATCGCCGCAACATTGTTCGCGGTTTCGTTTGGTTCATTCATGTTGGCGACATCGCTGAACAACGAGGCGCCGTACGCGTTTCTGCTTGTAGCCATTATTGGCGCAACACTGCGGTGGATTGATGGGCCAACATTCGTGTGGTCGCTTCTGTTGGGCGCGTTGCACGGATGCGCGCTGTTATTGCGAGCTGAACATTTGCTTTTGCTGGCTCTGTTGTTGATGTACGCCGCGTGGCGCGCGCGCACAAGCGGCGCGTCTTTCACGCCAGTCGCAAACACGCCACACAATAAACCAACGCCAACATTGCAAGCAAACGCGCTTGTGAATGTGGCACTACACAGCGCGCTAGTGCTTACCGCCGCACTTGCGCTATGTGTTCCATGGACCATTCGCTCGCACAACGCCGCGCACAAATTCAACACCGACGCGCCGCCTATTTTCTTCGCCACGGCGCAACCGCCTTGGACACCCGCGGCCATCGCATACTTAAATCGCTTGCCCGCCTTTGCGCGCGCCGGAAACTTTGCCTTCATGTGCGAATTAAATAAGCGCAGTGGATTGATGGTGGTGGACGACACAGACGTGCGCGCGTTCTTTGAACGCGAGTGGAACTACACGCCCGAGCCAATCGCTGAGTGGTCGCTGATTTCGCTCAAGGGCCCGCTTGATTTTGCGCTGGCCAACCACGCGCAAGCCAACGGCGGTTTCAGCAACGCGGGGCTAGCTGATGGCCATGACTTGAACGCAATTTTTTCACTCGCGCGCCCCAGTCACACGCGTTTGGTAAATCACGGCTACGAAATTGGACTGGATTACATTCGCGCTGATCCTGAGCGCTGGTTCACGCTGGCACGCGAAAAGCTGGCGCGGTTTCAAGATGGCGCCACGCTTGGATTGTTCGCCAACGATTGGCCGCACAACGCGAAGCATGTTCGCCGCCCTGTTGATCTTGCCACGCCCATTCGTTTTGACGCGCCCGTGTGGAATTACGCCGTGCTTGCGTCGCTTGCCATTGGCGCGTTCTTTGCGTGCCTGCGCCGCGGCGGCTTGATTTTGATTTTAGTTGTGGCCTACAAAATTGCAGTCACGATCGCGTTCTATGGATACGCGCGCCAAGCCGTTTCCATTGCGCCCGTGTTGTTCACACTCACCGCGCTATGCGTTGATGCGGCGTGCATGCTTGCGCCGCGAACTCGATTGTTTCGCTGGCCCGCGGTCGCCGCATTGGCCTCGCTGTTTATAGTCGCCGCCGTTCAAACCATGCATCTGCCGCGCTTCAACCCGAAAGCCGCCACAATTTCGGGTCGCATTACAGCAACGCCTCAGTGGGGCGCGGGCGCATTCGAGTCGTTTGACCAACTGGTGCTTGAGCCGCAGCGCGATTAATTCGCAACGCCACACAAGCACCACTTGGCAAATTTAGAATTGCGTTTAAATTACCCATCAACCATGACGCAGTTCCGGCCGTTCTATAAACAAGTCCAGGCGCACTACGACTTGTCCAATGATTTCTTCGCGCTGTTCCTGGATTCATCCATGACCTACAGCTGCGCGTACTTTGCGCGCCCCGAAATGTCGCTGCATGAGGCGCAACTTGCAAAGATTGATCTGTCACTAGGCAAGTGCGATTTACCGCGCACAGTTGCGACGGCGGGCACAGGCGCACAAACAACCACTGCAACCACGCCCGCGCCAACTGCTATCAATCCGAGCAACGCTGCGGCAACAAACACCCCCGCCACCACTCGCATGAAATTGCTTGACATTGGTTGCGGCTGGGGCGCCACCGCGCGCCGCGCTGTTGAGAATTTCAATGTTGACGTAATCGGCCTCACGCTGAGCAAAGAACAACACGCACTCATCACGCAATCTGTCGCCAACCCTGCCACTCACATTGACTTTCGCCTACAAGGCTGGGAAGAATTCACCGAACCCGTTGACCGCATCATTAGCATTGGCGCGTTTGAACATTTCCGCGCCGAGCGCTACGAAGCCTTCTTCACGCGCGCGTTTTCTCTGCTTCCGCGCGGCGGCCGCATGATGCTCCACACCATTGTGCAACCAGACATCAATGAACTTCGTCAACGCGCCATTGTGGTGGACCACGAAGCCGTCACGTTCGCCAAGTTTGTTTGCAAGAACATTTTTCCTGGCGGGCAACTGTGCTCGCCGCAAGTGATCGCGCGCCACGCCACCAACGCCGGCTTCACGCTGACTCACAGCGAATCACTGCGCCTTCACTACGCGCGCACGCTTGACATGTGGGCGGACAATCTGCGTGCGCGCCGCCAAGAAGCCATCACCATCACCAACAAAGAAACCTACGACATGTACATGCATTACCTCACTGGTTGCGCTCACTATTTTCGCACCGGCCACAATGACGTGATGCAGTTCACGTTGCTGAAACCCGCTTAAAATGATCCAAGCAACAAAATTAAGATTCAAGGCTGATTGCCCACTCAGTCACTACAATTCACTTTGGATATTCGATTCTAATGCCAAAAAAAGCGCTTGACATTCAACAAGCGGGATTGATTGACATGATCTTGGATTTTCCGGCTATGTCACTGTGGGAACTTCTACGCCGCCATGGCAAACCACTCAGCATTTCCGAAATTGCACAATGGGTCGCGAGTGATCCAGCCACCGTTCGTAGCGGAATCGATCGACTTCTTACATTTGCGTTGGTGGAAACCGTGCCCGCAGGCAAGCGCCACAAGAACATCACTTACCGCACCACCCCGCTAAAGTTGGATGTGGCTTGGAGCGCGGACGATCCCGCGGATAAAATTCTCATGCAACGCATCGTTGAGCGGCTGAAATCCTACAACGCGGAATTGTTTGAGGCGGGATCACTGCTGAAGCGCGCCTATCAAAAAGGTGATTGGTTGAAATTCTTTTGCACGCCGGTATGTCTGAATGAAGCCGATCTTGTGGAATTGCGCCGCCGCGTTGGTGAAGTTGTTGACTTTGTGAATATGATCATTGACACACCCGCGTACGCCACGCACAAAAATAGCTCGCCAACAATCCCTCCGCCGTTGTGCAACTACAACCTTTCAATTCGCGTGCAGCCTTTGCACCATCCAGTGGCGCCACAGCCAAACATTTCACTGGTGCCGCGTGAAACCGCGGCCACGCGTAAAATTAAAAATGCCAAAGCCACTTCAAAGTTAGGTGGCAACTCCCCGCTATCGCACCGAGAAAAACAAATTGCAGTGGCGATTAGCAGTGGCCACAAACAAGCTGAAATTGCCAAGCAACTTGGACTTTCCCCCTTCACGGTTGGCACTTTCACCAAACGCATTTATCTCAAGCTTGGAGTTCACAATCGCGTTGAATTAGCCAACAAAATACACGGATTCGAACGCGGCAACTCAAGATAATTGAAACGACTGCTTGCGAATCAATCGCGCATGTTCACAATGTATTCACTCTCAATGTATTGAATCTGTGATTCTGCATTTAGGGACATGCGCCAAATGCGACCAACAATCCACCTACGTCTGCGCTGTCCACACTCCCATTGCTATCCAAATCAGCGGGGTTGCCAGGATCGCACGGTCCGAATTCACTCAGCATGACACCTATATCCGCGCTGTCCACAACAAGGTCGCCATTCAGATCACCCACACACGCGCTCTTCACCAAAGCAATGGTGTAACCCGAACCAAGCGCCATTTCCAACAGCTCGCCAGCGGGAATATTTCCCACATCCGATTCGCCGTCATAGTTGGTTCCCCACATACTCACTTCGCCCGTATCAAGAACTCCAGCGGCATGATCCACTCCAGCATAAATACGCGCCCACGATGTGCCATCTGGTCGACCAGGAATATCGCATTGACCAAAATAATTGTCGCCCCATCCAACCACTTCGCCGTCGCTCTGAATGGCGATGACAAATGTTCCATTGAAAGAAATAGCGGTGTATGTCACGCCCTCTGGCAACTCAGGAACATACTGTTCGCCAAACCAGGGAAAGCCCCACGCCAAAATCTGGCCATCACTGCGAAGCCCAAGCGTGACGCGAAAGCCAACCACAACATCGGTCCATGTCACGCCTGTTGGCAACGCGGGCGGCGTTAACAATGTGGCGCGCTGGGCCACCGTGTAGTCGGGTTCATATGCGCCCCAACACACCAACACGCCATCATTGCGCACGCCCGCGGCATGTGAAAAACCAGCGGAAACACGCGTGTAATACTTGCCCGTTGGCGGCGTTGGCACATCGGCTTGACCCACCGCATTGCGCCCCCAGGCAAGCAATCGGTGATCGTCCGTGAAACCATATCCAGTGTTTGGACCGGAACGCACTTGCACAAATTTGTGACCAGCGCCCGCCGAAGGCACTTGGCATTCACCATTGGTGTCACTGCCCCACGCCATGATTATTCCATTTTCTAAAAGCGCGTAGCCCGTTCTGCGACCCGCCGCCACTTGCGTAATGTCATCGCGTGATGTGGGCGCGTTGGTGATTTGCAAATAAGAGTCATCGCCAAATACGGCAATAGTGCCACCCGCCAACGCGGTTGTGGGCAGAAGCGCACATGACAGGAATGACATGAATGACATGAATGACATGAACGCGGCAGACAATTTGAAAGGCATGAAATCTCCAGAGGAATTAAATTTCAAACACAACATTTCTACCCGCCGCACACCAGCAGTGAATCACGCGCGCTTGCCCCGCAAATGTCCAAAGAGGTCGCAAGCGCGCGTATTCACTTTGCATCAAGCACGTCGACGTTTTGCCACCAAGCCAGCCAAACCCATCAGCGCAACCGCGCCAGGCGCAGGCACTGGCACAGCGGACAGTGACAAGTTATCAAAATAGCCGTAACCGTTGTTGGTTGTGCTTCCTCCACTGGCAAGATCGGAGGTTGTAAACAACATGGAGGCGAACACCGACCCCTTGTTGGTGGTGGTGTATGAAGCCACAAGCGCGCCGTCCACATATGCCAGCGTTTCGCCAGTAACAGAATTCCAATCCTGCCTTAATGAATGCCACGCGTTGAGCGAAACCGTGGTGGAGGTGTTGGTGCGATTGGCCAGCGCGTAACCGCTGTTGCTTGTCCACACTTGCCCAGTGTTGCTAATCATTAAACCAGCGGCCACTTCAAACGAGGACTTGTGAGACATCAATCCAAAACTTGACGCCATGGTTTGGCCGCCCAACACATAGACATCAAGTTCCGTGCGCAAGATGCTGTTGCCGCCCGCGCTAGCGGCCGCCCACTTGCCGCTGTTGGCAAGATCCAAGTAACCCTTGGTGCGACCTGCGCTGAGATATTTTTCCGTGGTGCCTTGCACTGCTTTGCCGCTACCAGATGGAGTAGTCACTACCGACATGGCCAATTGACCAGAGTTCACGGAGCCCGTTGTGGCCCATGTGCCGCCGATGCCTGACCATGCAGTATTTGTGTTTAAATTGCCAGTGCTATAGCTGTCAAAATCAGTTGCGTAAATAACGCCCGCGGATGCGCTCATGGGGAGTGCGGATACAACGCCAGAAACCAAAAACTTTGAAACCATATTCATGTGAGGGACTCCAAAATGTTGAAAGGGAACCAAATGGGAAAATGTAAGAATGGGATAGAAAGGGATAATGCGAAGTAACAACACAACCTTGACACGGATTTAATTTGCGTCAACTTATAACTAGATGCATTTGCGGCAATAATTGAATACAACACCGCTGTACCGTGAAAAAGGCACAAATTTTTACGGTATTTATTGATTATTGGCGCATTCGGCACCGAGACATGGCGGGCGAATAGCGTGAGAAATTCAGGCAGATTACAGAACGCAATTCATACATACGCCCGCGCCTTACAAGGTCTTCTTGCGCGCGTCCAACTTCTGTTTGTACTTGGCGCGGTCTTCGGCTTCTCGTTTGCCGCTCACGGGTATGCCAGTTTCAAAGTAAATGCCTTGTGCCAACGCCATGCGCTTGAGTTGCTCACGCGACTTTTCCATGCGCACATGATTTGTCCGCGCGCTCTTCATGGCGCCGGATAATTGCGTGTCCACATCGCTGGCGGAAATCTGCGCGACAATTTTTCCGGCGGCGCCAAATATGTCTGGTTCAATAATCAACACGCTGTCTATGGTCATTGGATTGATGGTGGTGTTGCTGCTCGAAGTATTCGCTGCGCCGTTATTCGTGGCACTTGTAAATACAAGCGACTTTGTATTTGCGGCATTTGCGTATGTGAAAAATCCTTGAAAGTCTTTGCTCCACGCAAGCTTTGCAACTTTGGCTTCCAGCGCGGCGCGCGCGGCGGCGTCTGAAGCCACCACAAGCACCAACGGTTGCAAATCCGCCGACGCAACGGCCAGCCCCAACTTGGCGCTCAGCGTTACTGGCAACATTGGAGTTTGCGCCACATCAGTGGCAACATACTTCGCCGCCACTTCATTCATTTGCTTCACCATGTCGGCGGTGTCGCCAAACAATTCACTTGGTCCGCGCCCCAATCCCTGCACTTTCAGCGCGGGCTCGCCCTGCGGCGTCAAAATTGCGAACGCGGTATTCACAGGATTGCCGCGCAACTTCTCAATGAACGCAGCCTCCGATTGCGACTCATATGAAGTGAGTCGAATGCACACAAATTTCTGCGCCACTTCAATGATGTCGTTGTGCGTGAGCCAGCCGTCGTCAATTTTCTTTTTGCCAGGACACCACATGCCCGACACGCCCGAGCAATGCGGCGCGCCCGTGACAAACAGAATCGGCTTGTTGGTGCGCTTGGCCTCCGCAAGCCCGCGCTCCAAAGTTGCGTACCACTGAATCGCGGGGTCCTTGCCCGTTGCGGGACTTGTGGTCTTGGTCTCTGGCCCGCCGCCATTTGGCGGACCGCCCCTGCCACCATTTTGGCCGCCAGTTTGACCACCATTTGGACCACCTTTGGCGCCACCCTTGCCTCCACTTGTTTGACCGCCTTGCGCTGAATTTTTTGCGGAGCGCCCCGTGAAGTTGCTTGCGCTCATGGTCTGCGCCAAAGTCGCACAAGACATAAACACGCACGCAAATAAACAGGTCAACACGCGCCGCGGTAAAAGTGCGTTGGTTGCGGCGGGGCTAGATGTTGGTCGAACTTTTTGCATAGCAATCCTCCACCAGAATTGCGCCCGCCCAATATCTTGGGGACAGCGGAGCCGCCCATATTTATAAATCGTTCCAATTATTCAGAACTATTTAGCGGCTCCCCGCCGAAACAGGCGCCGCAGTGGTTGGCGTGTCCGATGATGATTTTTTGTCTTTCGCCGACGACTTATCCGATTCTTTTTTGGTCTTCAAATCGTCGTCGGTCTCGTCTGAATCCAAAGTGTCGCCATCACCTAAAAAACCTATGGATGCAAGCGAGGACATTGCTGGGGGAATAATATTCGCTGGATTGAGCACAGGATTGGATGGAGGAGGTGGTGGCACAACATTCGTAGCGCTGAGATCCAGGATCTGACCAGTTGTACCTGTCAGCAGAGCCGCCGTGATAGACTCTGAATACAGCGACTGTTCAAAGCCGCCCAGTGTTCCAGATCCGTCCACATTGCCGGTTGGATTGGAGAATATGGCTCGACCACCGCTTCCAACCATCACTGGCGCTGTGCTGAAAAACACTTGGCCACCAACCACATAATCAACTGTTGGATCTGTGATTGTTCCTCCGGTGTTGGTGAGGATTGAACCAGATGCCCGCGCGAGCAATGCGATGCTTGAAGATGTCACGCTTAGGTTGCCCACCGCGTTCACGTCGCCCAAGGTCACGCTTGTGGCATTGGCCGCAGCCAAGCTGGCGATCGTGATATTGCCCAAGCCGGTCAACTTATGATTGTGACCCATTTCAAATGTGGTGTTGGAGAATGTGATGTTGTCGCTTGCAACAATGGTGGCGACAGTTGCTGGTGTGGCCAGAAGCGTGTTGGTGTTCAACTTCACATCCACCGCACGCACTGTTGATGCCAGGGCTCCGAAGGTGATGGTATTTCCAAAATTATTTCCACAGTCAACCGTGAAAGTTCCAAGCTGAGTGGTGGCAAGCGTTCCACCAACGGTGTTGTTGAACTGAATATTTCCACTGGCGGTCACGGTTAGGTTTTCGCCGCCAATGGAACCGCTGATCTCACCATCAAACAGAATGTCACCCGTGGCAGCGCCCGCGCCCGTGGTAATTGCAACATTGCCAGTGAGTGTTGTTGCGGACAGGAAAGACACGTTGGCGTTGGCCGTGGTCACATTGCCCGCGGTGACAATTCCAGAATCACCAGACAAGATCACTTCACCACCACTGTTTATGTCTGCTCCCGCGTTTATCGTTAACAGCCCAGCATTGGCCGTTACACGAACGGCGCCGGCGTTTGAAATTGAAGTAGTCACCGTGCTTGTAAGAGTGATCGCATCAGCCGTGGCGGTGAAATTTTGGCCCGCGGAAACTGTCGCAAGTTGCAGGAGTCCATTGCCAGAGCCGTTGGTAATGGCGACATTAAATAATCCAGTGTTGGCCAAGGACACCGCGCCGCCAAAGTTATTGCTTGCATCCGTAAGCGTGATTGAGTTCGCGCCAGCGTTGATGTCTGAAGTTCCCACGATCAC
>SXGQ01748644.1_pt1 | contig 13741 bp, 11 predicted proteins | sample 3178371 | NCBI WGS metagenome assembly SXGQ01 (sample SAMN11356859, study PRJNA531348) | freshwater metagenome | isolation source: freshwater sample F1-20 | place: China: Fuxian Lake, Yuxi | collected 2017-12-25
CAGGATGATGCCGGCGATACCCGGGAGCGTGACGGCCGCTCGCGACAGGCTCATGCAGCCCAGCACGATGATCGCGTTGCAGAGCAGGGCGATCATCGCGACCGCCCCGGAGGTGAAGTAGTACGTCACCATGAAGATGCCGATCGCGATCGCAGCGATCCACGCGGCCTTGAACCCCATCTCGAGGTTGTCACGCCCCAACTCGGGAGCCAGCACCGTCTTGCTGATCGGCCTGGACGAGAGCTTGGCGTGCAGCGAGCCCGCGTTGAGGGTCTTGATGATGTACTGCAGCTCCTGCTCGCTGAAGCTGCCGGTGATCTGGCCTCGGTCGGAGATGCGGCTCTGGAGAGTCGGGGCGGTGAAGACCTCGTCGTCGAGCACGATGGCCATCTGACGTCCGCGGTTGGCTTCGGTCAGATCGCCGAGCAGGCGCGCGCCCATGGGGTCCATCGCAAAGCCGATGGCAGGCCGGCCGAGCTCGTCGCGGGCGCGGAACGAGCGGTCGACACGCCAGTTGCCCTCGGCGGTGGTGAGGCGCAGCCCCGGCTCGTCGTGCAGCAGCATGAAGAACTTGCCACCCGCCTGCTCGACCACGTACCCGCGGCTGGAGAAGTACGCCGCCGTGTTCTCGAAGGCCTGCTGGAACGTGGCGGTGTCCTCGTACCACGCCTCGATGTTGTTGATCGGGAACCAGCGCATCGTCGCCGACTGCACACCCTCGGCGCCGCGTTCGACCAGCTGGCGGCGCAGCTCGGCCTCCTCGGGGCTGGCGCCGGGCACAACGGTGATCCGGAAATCCAGCACGCCGGCGCCCTGGAGCAGGCGCTCAAGATCCGACGGATCGTCCAGGCCTCGACGCTCCTTGGCGTAGGCTTTGTGGGCGGCGATGATGTCGTCGATGACCTGCTGGGCGCCGGGGAGCGCTCCAATCCTGTCGCTGATGGCCTTGATGGCCAGTTCACGCGGGCTCGGGCGCTCGAGCATCTGCTTGGTCGCCGTGTCGCGGATCCGGGGGCCCTGATCCGGGAGCTCGAGCGCGACGCGCATGGTCTCGGGGCTGGCGAGGGAGCGCATGACCGCTGCACGGGCATCGTCGAGGGCCAGAGCGGCCTCGCCTGCGGCGTCCTGAAGGCGGGCCAGTTCAGCTTCCTGAGCCTCGTCGGCGGCGCCCGCCTGTCGGAGGGCCGACTCGTACGCCGCTCGAGTCTCGGCGGCGCGTTCGATCGCGGCGAGCACCGGGCTGAGCAGCGCCCGGCGCGGCTCAGAGTCCATGAGCGCCTCCAGCGCCGTCTCACGCTGATCGGCGGGGGCGCGAAGGGCCCGTTCGAAGGCGGCGATGTCGAGGTCGAACGCGCTCAGCCGCTCGAGCTGGCTCTCGTAGTCCCTGCGGAGGCGCTGCACCCGCTCGCTGGGCAGCGGCATCGTGATCTCGATGCGGTCGCGTCCCTGGCGGAGGAAGCCGATCTCCAGCAGGCCGCGCGGGTTCACGCGGTCGCGGAGAACGTCGATCATCTGGTCGACGACATCAACTTCATCCTCATCGCCGAGTTCGACGTTGAAGACCAGGCTGACGCCGCCGGCGAGGTCGCGACCCAGACGGAGGTTCTTCTCCGGCGGGATGATCGCGGCGGCGCAGATGACCAGCACAACGATGGACAGAACGATCTGGCGGACGAGCGGTCGCATGATGACTTAGGGTGGCTCCGAAGAGGCGAGGACCCGGCGTGACGCGGGTGTTTGCGGCGGAATGAACGTCGGGTCAGGAAGCGGCCCCGACGGTCTCGGGCGTCGAGATATCCTGCCGACCATCGCTGGCCTTCTTCAGGATCGTCTGCACCGATGTGCGGGCGAAGCGGATGCGGGTGTTGGTGGCTTCGTCGACCTTGATCACCACTTCATCGTCGTGGACTTCCATGACCGTCCCGATGATGCCGCCCATCATCTGCACGCGGTCGTGCCGGCCCAGCGAGGCCATCATGGCGGCGCGACGCTTCTTTTCCTTGCGTCCGGCGCTCATCTGCATGAAGATCATGAGCGCGAGCACGCCGAACATGATGAAGAACAGCTGCATCCCGCCGCCGGGGGCCGGCGCGGGCTGGCCGGGACCGACCGGGGCGCCGCTCTGCTGCGTCGTGCCCAGGGGCGCTGCCTCGCCCGAGCTGCCCGCGGGGCGCCCGATGATCGGGGCCGACGCGTAGGCGGCGCCGCTGGCGGCGCCCAGGATCACGCTGGCAAGGACGGTGCGATGGGCCGGAACATTCGATTGGCGTGCGTTCATTCGGTCTTGGCTCGGTGGGTTTGGTCGTTTCAAAGGCTGGTGAACCAGAATCGGACATCGGCACAGATGCAGCACAACCGGCGTCAGCAGCGCGGTCGGCGCGGCCCGACGTCGGTCGAGCGTGCTCGGAACCTCTTGCGATGTCGACGGTTGGGAACTCACGCCGACTCGGTCTCTGGGAAATCGTCGCGGGGCTGGTCGAGCACCGGCCAGGCCCGCCCAAGGGCAGACCACGCATCATCCCGGATGGCCGCCCGGATGTCCACCATCAGGCGCTGGAAGTGCCGAACATTATGCAAACTGACCAGGATCGGCCCGAGCATTTCCCCGGCCTGGAACAAATGGCGGAGGTAGGCCCTGCTGAATGGCCCGCCGCCGGGCATGGGCCAGCCGTGGCGCTCCGGCCTGCACGCGGGGCAGTCGCAGGAGGGATCGATCGGGGCGTCGTCCTCGGCGAACCGGGCGTTCTTGAGTCGCATCTGGCCGCTGGCCGTGAAGGCGTTGGCGTTTCGCCCGTTCCGGGTGGGCAACACACAGTCGAACATGTCCACGCCGGCCCGAACGGCCGCCACAAGGTCGCGCTCGTACCCGACACCCATCAGGTACCGGGGCTTGTCCTGGGGCATGAGGGGGGCGGTGTGAGCCACAACCGAGGCGATCTCGATGTGCCCCTCCCCCACTGCGACTCCCCCGATGGCGTACCCCGGCAGGTCGATTGAGCACACCTGCTCCACCGAGCGCGACCGGCGCTGGAGGTCGGTGCCGCCCTGCACAATCCCGAAGAGCGCCTGCCGATCGGGGTTGCGCTGTGCATCTTTGCAGCGCTGGAGCCAGCGGGCGGTGCGGTCGAGGGCCGCGTCCAGCCGCTTCGCGTGCGCCATCTGATCGCCATCTTCCGGCAGGCTTGGGGGGCAGTCGTCGAGCGCCATGATGATGTCGGCGCCCAGATCAGCCTGGATGCTCATGGCCCGCTCGGGCGATAGATGCTCGCTCGCTCCGTCGATGATCGATCGGAACGTAAACCCGTCGTCGGTGATCCGCGCGGTGTCGCTGAGTGAGAAGGCCTGGTAGCCGCCGGAGTCGGTGAGGATCGGCCCGGGCCAGCCCATGAACGGGTGAAGCCCGCCGCGCCGCGCGATGAGCTCGGAGCCGGGGCGCAGCATCAGGTGGTATGTGTTCGCCAGCACCACCTGACTGCCGACGGCGGCGACCAACTGCGGCAGAAGGCCCTTGACCGTCGCCAGCGTACCCACGGGCATGAACGCCGGCGTGTCAAAGACGCCGTGCGGCGTCGTGACCCGTCCCAGACGGGCGTGGCACTGACGTGAACGGGCGATGATGTCGATGGAAACGGCCATGGTCGGGGGCGAAGCTTAGCCGTGCGACCGGCCGGGCGGCTCCATCAGTCCTTCGGGCCCGACTGTCGCCTCAGGAAGTCCTGCTCCGAGCGGGTCAGGCTGTCGAGGCCTCGGCGGTTGACCTTGTCGAGGATGGCGTCCAGCCGCCGCTGGTGCCGCGAGGGCTTTGGAGCGCCCGCGGGCCGGGCGCTGCGCCTCGCGTTCGATGGGCCGGTGATGTCGAGGAAGTCTCGGAGCAGGTGCATGTTGCGGACAAAGAAGAACCCGGCGATGGCGCCGCCGACGTGTGCCGCATCGCCGCCGGCGTTCTGCCCCCCCAGGATCAGGTTTGCAGCGGCCAGGGCGGCCATCAGATAGGCCCCGGTCCGCACCTTCATGGGGATGACCATGAAGACGAGCATCGTGGCATTGCCGGCGAAGAAGGCCGCGGCCATCAGAACACCAAAGACGCCCGCCGATGCGCCGATCAGAGGGGTCAGGATGTTGGCAAACAGGAAGCCCGGCAGGCGGTCTGGAGTGGTGATGCCGGCTTGCAGCACCAGCGTCGCGATCAGGTTGAGCAGCAGGTACATCAACGACCCGCAGATGCCGCAGACCAGATAGAACGACAGGTACCTCCTGCGGGTGCGCAGCGCCTGCTCCACGACTGCGCCGAAGAAGAAGAGGCCGATCATGTTGAACGCCAAGTGCGTGAGATTGGCGTGCAGGAACTGGAAGGTGATGAACCGCCAGATCTCCAGCCCGAAAAAGGCGCGGGCGGTGGAGAAATGTCCGACGGCGGCCAGCGGCGTCATCCACGAGTAGGTCCGCCAGCCGACGGTCTCCTGCGTTCTGGAATCGACGATGTCGATCTGGAAGATCGCGCCGGCGGCCGGGGGCGGGGTGCGCGGCGCCCGCGGGAACACGGCGTGGTCCTTGTCGAATTTCTGCGGGATCACCACGTCGCCGCTGTGGACAGGCAGCCACCAGGAGCGCGGGGCCGAGGCATCGATCACGAAGACCGCGACGTTGATGATGATGAGCCACGTCGTGACCGACAGCCGGGCCAGTCGCGGGAGCCCGGAGCCCCCAGAAGCCGAACCGCGTCGTCCGGGTCGTGCGTAGTCTCTGTCGGCGATGCCCATGGGCGCTGGAACGGTCCTCAACGGGGTGCTGGGGGCAGGAAAGGGGTACTACGACCGGCGACCACGCCGGTTCAGGCTCGAACGCCCGGCATTGATCGTCCTGGGGCTACTCGCCCCGCTTCTTTTGGGTGATGCGCTCGAGGGTCTTGCTCTCGGCCCGGGTGAGGCTGGGCAGGCCGCTGGCCGCGATTTTGGCCAGGATCCGGTCGAGTTCCTCCTGCTCGCGAGCCTCCTGCTCCTGACGTTTACGCTCGGCGCGGGAGGGCCCCTCGGCGGCCTCGTCGCCATTGGCGTCGTCCCAGGAGCCTGAGCCGAAGGCGAAGGACTCGGCGGTCAGTTCATCCTCGCCCCGGAGGCGCCGGCGCTCCAGCCAGCACGATGCCGCCCCGAACACCGCCAGCAGCACCAGCGTCACGCTCCCGACCAGCAGGGCGACCAGGGCCAACACCATCGCCCCCGCAAAGCCGATGACCACGGCTCGCTCGGCCGCTCGCCGATAGCCGATCCGTGACCACATCAGCTCCTGCACGATCCGGCCGCCGTCGAAGGGGTACATGACCAGAAGCAGGTTCATCGCCAGCAGGATCACGTTGAGGTAGTGCGCCCACCACAGGGTCAGTTTCACCGCGTGCATCAGCGTGCTGGACGAACTGATCGCGCCGACCGTCAGACTGGGCTGGAGAGGGTGGAACACCACCGTCGACCCCATGCCGGCAAAGAACAGGGCAGCGATCAGGAGCGGGGCCAGCAGGATGTGCACCATCGGACCGCCGACGGTCGTCAGCAGGTGGGCTTTCCAGTGGTGTGGCGGGCGCGTGAGCGCGAGGCCGCCAAAGGGCAGCATCACGATGCGATCGGCCTCGCCACCGACCAGGCGGCACGCGAAACAGTGGCCCAGCTCGTGCAGCAAGACCAGCAGCAGCAGCATCGCCGCCGAGGGGAGCATGTATTGCAGCCCCGCGTTCCCGCGGGGGATCGACACCAGCAGCAGGCTCGCGACGTAGATCGCGGTCATCAGGTGCATCCGCACCGTGATGCCCCAGATGACGAACAGCTTGAACGACCAGCCCAGCGGGCTCTGGGGGTTCTCAAAGACCCGGTCCACGAACCGACCCCAGCCGCCGCGCCCGCCAGAGAAGGCGTCCATGCCGCGTTCGTCGCCGAATCGAGGTCGCAGTCCGGTCACGGTCGATCCCCAAAGACCCCGCGGCGCCACGCCATCAGGAGGGTCAGCATGCTCTTGGCGTCCATCAGGTCGCCCCGGTCGATCATCGAGAGGGCGTCGGCGGCCGGGACGACTTCGACCCGGATCGATTCGTCCTCCTGCAGGCGCTGGGCCCGTTCAGTCAGATCGGTCGCCAGGAAGGCGTGCATCAGCTCGTTGGTCATGCCCGGCGTGGTGTAAAACCGGCCCAGCGGGGCGATGGTTGCGGGGGCATAGCCGGTTTCCTCTTCCAGCTCACGAATAGCGCACCGGTCCGGGGGCTCGGGGGGCTCGAGGGTGCCGGCGGGCAGTTCCCAGATCTCCTGTCCCAGGGCGACACGCTGGTTGCGGATCATCACCACCCGGGAACGGGACGTCCCGTGGTCCAGGAGCGGCAGGATGCACACCGCGCCGGGGTGGCGTACCACCTCTCGTTTCATGATCGTGCGGCCGTCGGGGGACCGGAGTTCGACCTGTTCAAAGTCGAACTTCGCGCCACGATGAATCAGACGCCGTTCGCAAAGCTGGAGCATTGCGGGAATGATAGGGCCATGCCCAGCCAACCCCGCGCGGGGTCACAGCCCGAGTCCGATGCCCCGCGTTCCGGGACAGCCCCCTCGAACCAGCCGGTGGTGTCGCTGCGCAATCTGCACAAACGGTTCGGCTCGCTGGTGGTGCTCAACGGCATCAGTCTCGACCTGGTTCAGGGGCAGACCACCGTCGTGCTGGGCCCCTCAGGCTCGGGCAAGTCGGTGCTACTCAAGCACGTGGTCGGGCTGCTCCGTCCGGACAAGGGGGAAGTGTGGTTCCGCGGCCAGCGGGTCGACCGCCTCAACGAGCGCGAGTTGCGGTCCGTGCGTCGCCAGATCGGGTTCCTGTTCCAGCTCTCGGCGCTGTTCGACTCCATGACCGTCCTGGAAAACCTCTCGTTCCCGCTGGAGGAGCACACGGAGCTCTCGGCCGCGCAGCGCCGCGACCGGGTGCAGGAGTCGCTGGCGCTGGTCGACCTGCACGGGATCGAGGAGAAATACCCCTCCCAGCTCTCGGGCGGGCAGCAACGCCGGGTCGCGCTGGCCCGGGCCACGATGCTCCGCCCCAGCGTCATGCTGTACGACGAACCGACGACGGGTCTGGACCCCATTCGGGCCGACGGCATCAGTGAACTGATCCTGAAACTCCAGCGTGAGCTCTCGGCCACGAGTATCGTTGTGACGCATGACCTCGTGTGCACGCGGAAGGTCGCCGATCGGATGGTCATCCTGCGCGACGGTCGCGTGTTGACCGATGGACCGCCCGACGAGGTCGAACGCAGCACCGATCGCCACGTGCAGAACTTCCTGCACGGACGCTACGAGCCGGACGAGACGGATTCGAACTCGCGCACCGCTGCCGCCGGCCCGACCGGCGGCGGCCCATCAGCCAGGAGGGCGCCGTGACGATGACCAGGGGCAAGGAGTTCATCGTCGGGCTGACGGCGCTGGGCGGTCTCGTCGGCCTGGCGATCATGCTGCTCATGTTCGGAGAGTTCGCCGGGGCCCGCGTCAAGCGCTACCCCGTCATCCTCGTCGTGCCCGACGCCGCGGGGCTGACCGACTCGTCCCGTATTCTGCTGAACGGCGTCCGCGTCGGCATCGTCTCGTCCACCACGACGCTGCCCGACCCGCGCGACGGTGTCCGGGTTGAGATGCGCATCAACGAGGGCGTCCGCATCCCGCGCGACGTCCGCGTGAGCGTCACGCAGACGTTCGTCGGCGATACCACCCTCACACTGACAGCGAAGCCGTCCGGCGGCCCCGATCCCGGTTACTTCCAGCCCGGCGACACGTTCAGCACGACCGCCGGCGGGATGATGGACCAGATCGCGGGCATGCTGGAGTCCCGACTGGGCGGGCTCGGCGACGCGATCTCGACATTCCGCTCGCTGGGCGACACCTACGGACGCGTCGGCGAGCGGCTCGAGGACTTCCTGGAGCCCAGGAGCATGGAGGATGTCCAGGCCGGGCGTGCCGAGCCCAACCTTGCGACGGCGATGCGCCGGTTCGACGACGCCCTCTCGTCCGCTCAGGTCTGGCTGAGCGACGAGCAGCTCCGAGCGGATGTCCGTGCTGCCGCCAGTCGAGCCACCGATGTAATCGATCGCGCCGGCGAAGCCGTCGAGACGTGGACCGAGACCGCCCGCTCGCTGTCCCGCAATGCCGACAAGGTCGGCGAGCGGCTGGACGACACGACGGGCGAACTGATCCAGGCCAGCAAGACGCTCAACGAGACGCTGATCGAGGTGCAGGCGATCGCCGTGCAGGTCCGGCGGGGCTCCGGCACCCTTGGGCAACTGCTGAACAACCCGGACCTCTACAACTCACTCAACGACGCCGCGATCCGGCTTGAGAAGGCGCTCACCGAAGCGCAGCTGCTGCTCGAGAAGTACCGCAAGGAAGGCATCCCGATCCAGTTCTGATCCACGGTCGGCGGGGGCACGGTTCATGGCGCGTCGGAAGTTTGATCCCGGACGGATGAAGGGCGCAAAGCCCAAGCGAGCACCCGAGCCCGGCCTGCTACCGGGCGTCGCGCCCCCGACGCCCGAGATCCGTCCCATCACCGTGTCGGAACTGGCTTGGCTCATCGACGGCGCGCTCCGCGCGGGGCTGCCCCGCACGATCCGCATCGTGGGCGAGATCAGCAACTTCACCGACCGCACCCACTGGTACTTCAATCTCAAGGATGCCGAGTCGGTGGTCTCGTGCATCATGTTCGCTACGGCAGCCCGCAAAGCAGGCTTCACCCCCACCGGCGGTCAGCAGGTCGTGGCCAGCGGGCGCGTTGAGTACTACGCCAAGCAGGGGCGGACGCAGTTCTATGTCGAGTCGATGGATCTCGTGGGGGCCGGTGCGCTCGAGGCACGCCTTCGGGCCCTGGTCGAAGAGCTGCGGGCCCTGGGCTGGCTCGATCCGGCTCGCAAACGCCAGCTCCCGAGGTTCCCGCGCCGCGTCGCCGTGGTCACCTCCCGCACCGGTGCGGCCCTTCAGGATGTGATCGACACTTTCCGGCGACGCTGCCCGGCGGTCGAGCTCGCGCTGATCGACGTCCGTGTGCAGGGCGAAGCGGCAGCTCCCGAGATCGCACAGGCCATCGACTGGATCTCCGCACACCACGCCGCTCTGGGCATCGACGCCCTGATCGTGACCCGTGGCGGAGGCTCGATCGAGGACTTGTGGGCGTTCAATGAGCGAGTCGTCGCTCAGGCGATCGTCCGGTGCGCCGTCCCCGTCGTCGCCGCCATCGGCCACGAGACCGACGTGACGGTCGCCGAACTGGTCGCCGACGAACGGGCCGCCACCCCGACCCAGGCGGCGATGCGTCTGAGCCCCGACCGATCCGAACTGCAGCGTCAGCACGATGCCGCAGCCCGCCGATTGGACGAGGCGGCGCGATCACTGCTCCTCGATGAAATGCGATCGGTGATGCACACCCGCCGCACGCTGCTCGCCGCGGTCAGGCACCGAGCCGCAAGCGAGCGGTCACGGCTTGAGCGCCTCGCCGGGCGGCTCGCCCGGCGCCGGCCCGAGGCCGTCTACGCAATGCGCCGGGCACGCCTTCAGCAGGCCCGTGACGCCTTGGGTGATGCCGTCCAGCGGCGCATCGCGGCCGCCCGAACAGCGCCGCTCCGATACCGACTCACTCGGGCCTCAGCAGACTGCGTGGATCGGGCCCGCTTGCGGCTCGTGCAGGCCCAGCGCGAGCTGGCGATCGTGGGCCCCTCGGCGGTCCTTCGCCGCGGGTACTCGATCACGTCGGTCGCCGGCGGGATGGTCGTTCGAGCCGCTTTGGATGTTGCTCCTGGCGATCGCCTGACCACGCGCCTGGCCGACGGTTCGATCGCGTCGGTGGTTGAGGGTGCCGCCGGGGGCTCAGCCCCGCGGCCCAGTGTCGACCGTTCGTCGCTGCCGCCGCGTCCACCCGACCGGCCGACGCCACGACGCCCTGCCCGCAAGCCCCCCGCCGACGCCCTGCAGATGGACCTGTTCGGCGAGGCTGGGTACCGTCGTAGCCCATGACCCCGCCAAAAGGGACAGGACGCACCAAGGGCACCGAGCCCTCCGCCCCGGCGGACCTGACGTACGAGCAGGCCATGACCGAGGCCGAATCGCTCATTGACCGCATTGAGTCCGGCGACCTGGGGCTCGAGCAATCGCTGGCGGCGTATGAACGCGGACGGGCACTGCTGGATCGCTGCGACGAGATCCTCAAGCGCGTCGAGCAACGCGTCACTGAACTCACGCCCGCCCGAGCATCAGAGGCCAAGGACCACGACGGCGACACGGACGACGCCGAGCCGCAGGACACGGACGACTGATGCCCCAGCACCAACTGCTCTTCTGGTTGACGGCTTCATGGGGGTTGCTGTTCGTCGTCGCGTTCGGGGCCATCTGCGGCTCGTTCATCAACGTCATCGTCTACCGCGTTCCGCGCGGGCTCAACATCGTGACCCCCCCGTCGGCGTGCCCGGCCTGCGGCACGCGACTCTCTTGGCGCGAGAACATCCCGGTCCTGGGCTGGATCAAGCTCCGAGGCCGATGCCGCTTCTGCCGTTCGCCGATCTCGCCGGAGTATCCACTCGTCGAGTTCGTCGTCGCGGCCTTATTCGGGCTCATTTATGCGGCGTGGTTCATGCGCCCGTCGGTGCTCTGGCTGCTGGGAGTCCCGGTCGAGCAACTGACACCCGAATGGGCTCAGGCGGGTCTGGTGCGGATGTGGCCCACGCTGCTGCTGATCTATCTGCTGCTGGGCTCCCTTGTGGCAATCACGCTCATCGACGCACGCACGTTCACGATCCCGATCATCATCCCGTGGATCGTGACGGGTACCGCGTTTGTGCTCCACCCGCTCCACGCACTGATCATCAGTCAGACGCGCTGGGGCGGGCTGCGGGCCTCGCCCTTTGACTGGGCCATCTGGACGCCGCCCGACGGCCCTTCACCCTGGACCGGCGCACTTGGCGGCTCGATCGGCGCCACGATTGGTATCGCCGTCGGTGTGCTGCTGTTGCACTGGCGGATCATCCCCCGCAGCTTTGCTGACTACCCCGAATGGGAGTCCAAAGCCCAGGCCGACATGAAGGCCGAGGAAGCCCGGCGGGCGGCGGCCGGCGACCCGCCTCAAGACCCCCGTGCCGCGGACCTGCCTTTCAGAGTCATCATGCTGCGGACGATGCTGCTGACCGGGCCGGCGTTGGCGCTCATGTTCGCCGGGTTCGCAGTCGGGGTGCGGCTGGGCGTCCCCCTCCGGGGCACATTCGGCGGCATGGCAATCGGGCTGCTGATCGGGGTCTTCCTCCGGCGCCTCGCCCCCGACAACGTCGCCTCCAACGAGCCCATGTGGGTCCAGTACCCCCACGCCCGGCGCGAAGTGCTCAAAGAAGTGCTCTTCCTGCTGCCGTGTGCCGGGTTGGGATGGCTCGGCTGGTGGCTGACCGGGCCCACGGGGCCGCTTGCCGCCACGGCGTCCCCGCTGTGGCTCAAGGCCCTTTCGGGGAGCCTGATGGGCTATTTGATCGGCGGGGGGCTGGTCTGGGCCATCCGGATCGTCGGCACTCTGGGCTTCGGCAAGGAAGCCATGGGGCAGGGGGATGTTCACCTCATGGCCGCGGTCGGGGCCGTCACCGGGTGGATCGATCCGGTGCTGGCGTTCTTCACCGCGCCGTTCTTTGGTATCACGTGGGCGCTTCTCGGGGCGATCCTCGGTCGGCTGCTCGGCCGCGCAGGTACTGCGCTGCCCTACGGCCCCCACCTGGCGATCGCCACAGTCGTCGTCCTTGTCGGCAAACCAGCGTACGAATGGGCCCTGTCGCAACTGGTCGGGGGCCCGGTCAACCTTCCGTGAACCAACCAGACGCGTCAGGACGATATTGGTGCACTGCTGGTAGCACCACCACTCACCCTGCGGGGATCGCGGGACACCACGTTTCGGAGGATCGCTCGATGGACGGGATCAATGGATGCGGCGGCGTTCGTGTGCGGCGACTGGCCCTGATCGGCATCATGCCCCTTGTGGCCCTGATGGCGCTGGGCGGATGCAAGCAGAACCAGACCAACCTTGCGGACGAGAATGTCGAGTTGCGTGACAAGCTCGACCAGACCCAGGGCGCACTTCAGGACTGCGAGACCGAACGGGCCCGCATCCTCGCCGAGAACGAGCGGCTCCGCGGCGGCGCACGCGGCGGGGGCCCCGCCGGCGCGACCGGCTTTGAGGGCATGGGCGACGTCAGCCGCGAGAGCTCCGACATCGTCGTAGCCGTCGCCGGCGATGTGCTGTTCGATCCCGGTTCGGTCGTGCTCAAGGCCACCGCCAAGCAGAACCTGGACCGCATCGCTGGCGTGCTGCAGTCGCAGTACTCCGGCAGCCAGGTCCGCATCGCCGGCCACACCGACGGCGACCCGATCCGCAAGAGCGGCTGGAAGACCAACGAGCGCCTGAGCGCCGAGCGGGCCCTGGCCGTCGAGGAATACCTCGCGACCCGCGGCGTCAACAAGGACCAGATGTACATCGCCGGATTCGGCCCCTCCAAGCCCAAGGGCGACAAGAAGAGCAGCCGTCGCGTCGAGATCATCGTGATCGGCTCCGGCGGCTCGTAACCCGTCCGAGAGACCAACGCCAGCACACCGGCGGCCCGACGGGCCGCCGGTTTCGTTTTTGCCCCATGCCGCCCGGGCGTATGCTCGCGGCATGGCCAACGCAGGCAGCCAGACCCAGACGCTCAAGCTGACCACGCCGGTCGAGATGCTCCCCGGAGTGACGCCGGCCCGCGCTGCCGAACTGCGCCGTCTGGACATCCCGTCGCTGGCCCATCTCGTGGCCCACCTGCCGCACAGGCACGAGACCTACGAGCCCGAAACGACGATCGACAAGCTCATCCCCGGCCACATCGTCAGCACGCGCGGCGCGGTGATCGCCACGCGCCCGATGACCCAGGGACAGCGCCCCCGCTTCGTCGCGGTGCTGGCGGATCCCACCGGCAGCATGGAGGCGCAGTGGTTTAACCAGTTGTACCTGCGATCCAAAATTGTCCCCGGTCAAACTCTCCGCGTGCAGGGCAAGGCCAAACGCACGCGTTCAGGCGTCACGATGTCCAACCCGGCGTGGACGATCGTCGGCGATGACGATGCCCCCCCACCCGGGGGCATCACGCGGCTGCGTCCGATCTATTCGGCCACCGAGGAGCTCCCCTCGTTCGTCATCGAGCGCTTGATCGACGGCGTGCTCGACGCGGCTCTGCCGCAGATCGAAGATCACCTGACCCCCGAGTTCCGTCGCGAGCGCGAGCTGCCCCCGCTCGCTGACGCGTACCGGATGATGCACCGACCGGCATCATCCCAAGAGATCGCCACAGCCCGCCGTCGGCTGGTGTACGACGAGTTCCTGCTGCTCCAGCTCGGCGTCCATCTCAAGCGGGCCCATCTGGTCCGAACGCTGCACGCGCCGGCCCTTCGATGGGACGCCACCATCGATCGCCACATCCGGGCCCGGCTCCCCTTTGCACTGACCGAAGGCCAGGACTCGGCCGTGGCCGAGGTCGCGATCGACCTGCAGCGCTCGACCCCGGCCAACAGGCTGATCCAGGGCGATGTCGGCGCGGGCAAGACCGTTGTCGCGCTCTACGCGATGCTCATGGCCGTCGCATCCAAGCATCAGGCCGCGCTCATGGCCCCGACAGAACTACTCGCCGAGCAGCACCACCAGGTGATCACCGCGATGCTCGCCGGGTCCAAGGTGCGAGTGGCCC
>SXGQ01095361.1_pt1 | contig 13734 bp, 17 predicted proteins | sample 3178371 | NCBI WGS metagenome assembly SXGQ01 (sample SAMN11356859, study PRJNA531348) | freshwater metagenome | isolation source: freshwater sample F1-20 | place: China: Fuxian Lake, Yuxi | collected 2017-12-25
AGATAGTGGACAATCGTGGGAAATCCTTCGCGGTATTTGGCGTATTTTAGATAACGCTGCTAACACTACCTCTGCAAAAACAGATTATCCCCTAGCAGTTATTGATATGGGCGTTACAGATTTTGAAATACAAGCAAACGAACTTTCTCCTGGCATGGGAGTTGCATTAAGAGTATTGGATGCAAATAACTGGACTGCAATAGTTCCTTGGTATAACCAAACCTCATATACCTACCCAGTCTGTGTATCAGGTCGAAATGAAAGTTACTGCATTGCTTCATGTACCACACCAGCAGGTTACAATAACGTTTGTTATGGTACAGAAACTCCCGCTTCAACTGGAACTCGTCAAGTTACAGTTCCAACTGGGTGTGTAACAGTTATAGGTGAGCGTCAATGTATTAACTCTTACTCTTATGCAAGTCCAGTTAGAGTATGTCAACCTGATACAAAAGAAACCTATAATTGCTGTATTAGAACCTGTAATTCATGTAGACAAACCTGTGCTCCGTCCTCTACTCAATGTACCAGAGAAGATGGAATAACTAGGTGTAGAACTGTACCTGGAGCATGTGACACAACTTGTAGCCAAATCTGCTGTGATAGAGATATTTGTACTCGTACAGTTGCTGGAAGTTGTGTAACAAGACTTGAGTACTTTGAAGTATGTACCGAATACTCAGAAGGCGGACCAGTTACTACTTGCTCAGGTTCAACAACTACAACTGAAACCTACACAATTCCAGCAACTTGTTCTACTGGCTATGTGCAAGTGCCTTACTATAACTGCTGCCAATTTGGGTCACGGTTTGTCTGTGAAGTAGCAGGAACTGCGACCGCTTTTGAACAGTTTTACTACATCAGGGTTTTGACTATGGTCGGTGGAGTTCTTTCAAATCAAGATATTCAAACTACAGAGCGATGGAATGCTCTTAAGGTTACTGGTTTAGACAATACCCTCACTATTAATGCTTACAAAGATATTAACTACACCCAACTTGTAAAAAGCACTACTGTAACAAATACGTATTCTGCAGGAAAATACGGTATTATTGGTGCTCCTAGCGTTTATGAAGATGGTAGGAATATAGGTTCAATACAAGTAAAGGCGTTCGGACAATGACAGAAAAAAAGAAAACACCCTGGCAACTGTTTAAGGAAAAAAATCCTGGAGACCCAGTACGTCCTTGGGACCTTGCGAACCCAAATATAGGTCGAGTCGATGAAGAGACTAAGACTAAGCGTTTAGACCTTTGTCTTGGATGCGAGCACTTAATCAAACTAACTACCACATGTAAAAAATGTGGGTGTTTTATGAAAGAAAAGACAAAACTACCGCATGCTTCATGCCCCATAGGGAAGTGGGATGCTGTTACAGTTACAACCGATAAAGGAGAATCAAATGAGTAATCCAAATGAAAAAGAACTGCTTTTTGTAATAGATGGAGAAATTGTATTCATTCTTTTAACAGATGAGCGTCTGGCTGCAGTTTTACAAAGTGACCCCGTAGTTATTGAAAGAACCCCAGAATTGGGCGATAGACCTCGTGTTGGCGATAAGTGGGATGGCACAAAGATAATTAGACAGGAAAAATAATGTCATTGTATAGAGAAGTACGAGTGTGGAGTGGTTCAGCGTGGGAATCGCTGTCTGTTGCCTACCCTGATTTATCTCCGTATGCTCAAAAAGCAACCACAAATACTTTTACTCAAGCACAAACATTTAATGCAAATATTGTTCGTCCTTCTCAAGTTCCTTTGGCATACGAAACTGGAACAATAAATCTAACAACTTCAACTAATGGAGATTTGTTAATTATTGGTACAAAGTCCTTTGATATAAACCGTTTTACGGCAGCACCTGTAGTTCTTTTGTCAGTTATTTACCCAACAACTGGTAAGAATGGTTTTGCAACTGTTAAAACAGTATCTGCTGGACAATTTACGTACGAAGTAGATATGAACGTAGCAATTACTGACAGTCAATCTGGAAATAGTTTTCCGCTCAAACTTAACTATTACGCAATTCAAGTCCAGTAGGAGCCATAAGTGGCAAAGTATACGGGGTTTATTTACCGTGGAGCCTACTACGGCAACTCTCCACGGCTTGTTCTCAACGCCGAACCGATGTCTGCATCGGCAATCGACTATGGAAAAATCCTTGTACGATGGAACTCTCCTTCAGGTAACTTTACAAAAATTCGCCTTGTTAGAAACAACGACAACTTTTCTGAAACAGAAGAAGACGGCGTTATTTTATGGGAACAAGCCTCAACTACAGATTTAACTGGTCTAGTAGAGCGTGATAGGTTTTTAGATGGTGAAGATAATTTCATTGACCCTTATGCAAACAACGACCTTCCAATTACTCCAGGTCAGTTTATTTATTACACTGTTTTTCTTTTTACAAGCAACTCTGTTTGGATTCCAGCAGGTTATGCAACAACTTTAATGCCAAAGAATAGAGGCTCTCAAGCCACAATGCTTCGTCTTTTGCCAAGAGTATTTACTAGCCCAGAAAAAAGCCCTACAGGAGTTCCTGACCCAGATAGTTTCTTAGCAACTTATTTAAAAGCCTTTTCCTTTACTTACGACCAGATTATTACATCGGCTGAATTGCTTACACCTTCTTTTGGAAAAAGAAAAACCCCTCCGTTTTTAGTTCCACTTGCTGCAGATAACGTTGGTCTTTACCCTGAAATGGGCCTACCATATAGAAATCAAAAGAAACTTATTAGAGAAAGCCTACGCCTTTACAAACTTAAAGGAACTTTGCAAGGAATTCAAAATTATGTTGAGGCTGTTAGTAACTACATTCCAACCCTAACTGTTTCTCCAAACATCTTTTTAGATACCCAAGATTCTTCTTTTACTAGAGGAATTGGGCGTTGGACAGGAACAAACGGCACATTAACTTCGGCTAGTGATAAACCAGGACCTACTGGAACAAATGCAGTTGACTTAGTTTACTCTGGAAGATTTGTTACTGCAGTTGCTCAAATTTCTAAGATAGCAAGAACCGACAACGTTGCCACTATTACTATGGCTTTAGCCCATGGATTGGCTGTTGGAGACAGCGTAACAATTGCTGGAGTATCAACGGCTGATTTTAACGGAGTTCGTTCTATTACCGCAGTTCCATCTGCAACTACATTTAGATTTGCTAACACAGCACAAAACGTTAATGAAGTAACTGCAACTGGAACAGTCACAAACTGTTCAACTATAAGACTAGGCAAAGATAACCCTGTTACAAAAGGAACTCCAGTAAAGGGGTCAACTGCCTACAGATTTAGTTACTACGCAGCCTCTGATTCGAATGGAACTGTTGTAGCGGATATAACATGGCATGATTATCTTGGTGCAGCAATTGGTAGTTATGTTCAAGAAGCCCAGATAAATGGAACAACTGGTGTTTACCAAAGGTTTTCTATAAACGTAACCTCTCCAGCAACTGCAGTTTATGCTACCTATAGGTTTATATTTACAACGCAAAACTCTTATAACATTGACTGCATTCAGTTAGCACCACAGGCAACAGCCACTAACTTTGATGAAGCAAGAGGCATAGACATCTTCTTAGACTCATCGAAGGTCAATATCATTGCTAACCCTTCTTTTGAAACTAACACAAATAACTGGACAACTAACTCCTCAAAAACTCGTGTGGCTGATGTGCCACCTGGATTACCTGGGGGTTGGTCTTGCAGATTTAGTGGTCAAAACTCGTTTGCTGTTGCAGTTACACTTAATAAAACTCCAACCACCTACAAAATAACTGAGGGTAATACCTATATTTTCTCTGCGTACTTAAAAGCATCTGCTGCTAAAGCAATTACTGCAACACTTTCAGCCTCTGATGATGATGGTGCTGACTCAGATACTGCGGTTGCAACTTGGAACTTAACTACAGATTGGCAACGTTTTTCAGTTCGTCTCTTTGTTCCAGTTGGGTTCTCAACTTTAGGCAACATAACTATGTCGTTAAATCTTGCTGCCACATTAACTGGCGAAGATATATGGGTAGACAATGCTCAATTTGAAAAGGGGTTCATTCCAAGTGACTACTTTGATGGGTCTCTACCTCAAGCACAAGGAGTATTTTGGTCAGGCACTGCCCATGCTTCATACTCTTACTGCTATGTCAGCAGAACTATCAAGATTCCACGCCTTTTGTGGACACTCGGAGAGTGGATGGCACTAAACCAGCCGTATAGAATCCGCTCTTATAAGGGTTTTGAAGGAGACTCCTACTCCCGAATCCAATGATTTTAGGTCGATGGGGGTATAGTCTTCGCCCATGGACACCTTAATTGAAATACTAATCACCGCCTTCAGTGTCTCTTATGTCATTGGAGCAATTGACTCATACTTCTACCTCGGCAAATTAAAAGGGTTTATTGCCCTCCCACTTGCTGGAGGTATCTTCTACCTATTCGGGTATTTTTGGCAAGACATCCTTGTGTTAGCCCCAGCATCTTCTTTTGTATCTTTAGCGATGATGATGCTTCTTGACCGTCCTCAAACAGTTCAAACTAGGAGATTTTAATGAGACTACTAATCGTAGGTACGGCAGATGATGTAGATGTAACTATGGGGCTTCGTATGCTCCTTGAGAAAAAAGAAGTAACGATGATTGTTATTCCTAACGCTCCTCAAAATGAAACCCACGACCAAATCATCGTAGTTTCTGCAGAAAAGAACATTCCAGTTGTCCAGACGGGAACGGTTGAAGAACTTATAGCCTCTAAAGAACAATTAGATGTTATAGCAATTGCATGGGATGACTCAGATGAAGCCTTTGAAACTGTCATAGAACTTTCAGGGGGTAAAAACGAAGTTTGGGACATTACGGACGGTCTGAACATAATCGACATTGAGACCGAAGCCCTAGAGGAGCACCTTACTCATGTGCTAGAAGAGTTCACAGATGCCCTAATTTCAGTTGTGTACAAGATGGTTATTGACAAGGTAAATGGCGACGGTAAATTCAAATACCGTAAGCCAGAATGAGCCTGTCATCTAGGCTGCTCGAAGCGAATTTAAGCCACTTCCAGTTCCGTCTCTTTGTTACCCTATGGTCTTTAGCGACCTCAGAAGGGGTCGTAGAGCAGCCCATGGATACTCTAGGACGCTTGGCGAGGGCTAAGTCTCGCAACACAATCAGAGAGGCTATACGGACCTTAGAGGCTAAGGGGCTACTTGAAACCTGTAGAAAAAAGCGGGGACGAGGGTTCTACGCTGGCAATAAATATCAATTGCTATGCCCTCTACAGGAGCCATCGCTATGCCCTGCTACGGAGGCATCTACAGATAGAGCAGTTAGTAACTATGACTACCTAGTCAATAAGTCATTAGTACCTAATAGTCATATTAGTCAACCTAGTTATGAAAATATAAAAATAAAAAAGGTAAGTGAGGAATCGATGAATCGCAAATGGCAAGAGGAGCAACAAGCCGATAACTCAATCGGGGGCATCGGCAAACTAGACTCCGAGGACACCCCGAAAAAGGGCGTGCCACGCAACAAGCCAGCAACTAGAGGCAAGCGACCTCAAGAGCATTGGACTGTGTGGGATGTGGCTGCAGAGTTTTCCTATCTTGTCGGGCGACGCTTCCCATGGTTGCCAGGAACGGTCAATGTAAATTCTTTATCAGGAGCCTTACAGCAAATGCGAACCAAGAATCAGACGACAGCCCTGATTGAGTTGGAGTTGTTAAAGATGTTTATTGCAGACGATAACAACTTTAAGAACATCGGCAACGAGGCCCCGCATCTTTATAAAATCTATCTTACTATGTTTCGCACCCACATGAACAAGGCTCGGCAGAACCTAGGGTTAAATTTACTAGGAGACATGAGCCAAGAAGATACTCTACAGAGCGAGGCGGTGTTATACGCTTCTGACGGAACGGTATTCCACGACACCCTAATGGGTCGTAACGCTTTAGAAAGGTACGAGAAGAAACTAAATGCCTAGGTATGATTTTAAATGTGATTACTGCGAAGGTAGTATTGTGGAGATGCACCTAGCATTTGATGCAACAGAAAAGCCCGTCTGCGACCGTTGCGGTTATGACATGATAAAGGTGATGACACCACCAGCAGTTCACTTTAAAGGAGGCGGATGGGGTGGAGAAAAGTAAGCAATTAGAAAAACAAACACGTAAATCGTCTTGTTGTATTTGTTTTAAAAGAATTCCTCGTCGCGTTACTTATTTGTACTCTCCTACACACAGTTCTTGGATGTGCAAAGAGTGTTGGAGTAAATCAAATGCCTAGAAAAAAGAAGCAGAAACTTCCTGTCTTTGCAGTTATTGAAATGCCAAAGTGGAAAGCAAAGATATTAGATGTAGTTACAAGCCTCTTGTTTCCAGGAGAGAAGTATTTTGTTCTTACTATTCAAGAGACTGACTTTATAACTGACGGAAGAAAGTACACAGATTTAGAAACGGGGATTGAAGTTGAGTTATAAATTAGACACCTTGCCCCCTTTACATCGCCATTGGTTATTGAGAAACTCCAATATCCCTAGTCGGTTCTTAGGCGTTGAGTTCTCTGACTTAAATACGAACTGTCCTGTTGAGGTAGACGATTGGCTAAGCGATGCTTTGGCTGGTTCCGTCATCAAGCAGGTGGGTGGATTAGGACTGACAGGAGTCGGTCTCCTGCTTGATGGCGGACCAGGGCTTGGTAAAACAACTATGGCGGTCATATCTGCGATGGAGTTCGTCCGTCGTTTACCTAGCGATGATAGTAAAGCCCGAAATATATTAAAGTACAGCAAGACAGATGACTACGGAATGCTTTCTCGTCCTATCTACTATTTAACATACCCAGAGTTTCTATCTTTAAAGAAATCTAATTTTGATGCAGAACCCGATGAAAAACGCGAAGTATCTCGCATTATAGAAGGACTTCACGGAAGGGCTAAAGAAGATTGGCTTAATGTTCGTTTACTAATTCTTGACGATTTAGGTAAAGAATATGGCAGCAAATATGACGACTCATCTTTTGATGAGATTTTACGCAGTCGATATGACCGTGCATTACCTACAATAGTTACTACCAATGTTATGCTAGAAAACTGGGGAACCCAGTACAGCAAAGCAATGGAAAGTTTTGGTAACGAAGCATTCCAAAGAGTTCGCTTAGTAAATCAAGACTTACGGAGGGCTAGAGCATGAAAGGCTCACAATTGGACGCATGGCGTACTGTTCAGATATTTATTTCTCCAACAGGTGTACACGAAGTTCAACTTCGCCCTGATAGCGATGAACCACGCTGTAATTGTGCGTCATATAAAATTAGAAATTCTTGCAAACACACCCGATTCATTCAGGCTCGTATGGCAGAAAATGATGGACACTATGCCATTTTGGTTCCAGAAAATGTTCCAGAAGAACTTGCTGAAGCAGCAAACGCAGACCCTACTAAATTTAGAGAGTTTGTACTAAAGTATGCACGAGTTGAAATCTTGTGAAAAACGGAGATATATCTAACGAGACATCTCCGAGAATAATTGTTTTGGCTGAAGTAGTTGTAAATCGAAAAGAAGAAACACAGAAAAAGTTATTTAAAAGCAAAACAGTTTTTAAAGTAGGGGAGTTAAATCAACTAGAGTTAATCAAGTTGTGGTCGTTAACCACTAAGTATGGTTTATCTACTGAGTTAGCAGGAATTGAGTCAGAAGGTTGGACGCAAGAATTGTTAGACAAAGTTATGGATATACTTGACCGACGTGGGGGTAATCCCTTTAACTACGCACAGATGTACAGCACACCGCAGGAACTTGTAGGAGACCTACCGTATCGGGTTAACTTACGAGGAGTAATAGACATACCAAGTCGAATAGCCTTGTATGGCTCACATGGAGTAGAACTACATAACTTATAGGTAGCAAAAAAGGTGGCAAAAGGTGGCAGCAGACAACGAACACCGTCTCGTTAGTAAAGTAATACGAGATAGGGACATTTTGCCCGTATTACAACGAGGTGTATCTCTCGATTGGTTTCTTGATGAAGACAACGTTGCTGTCTGGAAATTTGTTTTAAAACACTACAACGAATACTCCGAAGTTCCTACACCTGTTACAGTCAAAGACCACTATCCCACCTACAAAATATTAGATGTTCAAGATTCTTTAGAGTTCCTTGTTGACCAAGCCGTTTCGTTTCGCAGAAGGCTTTTAATCAGGCAAGGGTTAGAAACCTCCGTTGAAAAGTTAACAACCAATGACCATGAAGGCGCATTGGTTGCAATGGAATCTACTATTACTAGAGTTAACACCTCTGGCGTTACTGGCACAAACGAACTTGATTTAATTAAAGATGCTGAGGCTCGGTTTGCTGAGTATCAAGCATTAGCAAGTCATACTATGTTAGGAATTCCCACAGGCTTTGACGTAATAGACGAAGCAACTGCGGGATTACAGGGCGGACAATTAGTTACGGTAATTGCCCCTCCAAAAACAGGAAAATCACAAATAGCCCTTGCGATTGCCATACACACGCATGTCAATGGCAAGGTTCCAATGTTCCAGTCATTTGAAATGACGAACCGTGAACAACAACAAAGGCATGATGCCATTCGTGCTCAAGTGTCTCACGGTCGGTTACGTCGTGGAAAACTCTTTGCAGACGAAGAGCAACGTTACTTAGAGATGCTCCAAGGGATGGACGTAATGAGCGACTCATTTCATTTAGTTGATGCGGTAAATGGTCTGACAGTTGCCTCCCTATCAGCAACTATTACCAAACTAAAGCCAAGCATTGTATTTGTTGATGGTGTTTATCTTATGATGGATGAATTGACTGGCGAGATGAACACCCCTCAATCAATAACAAACGTAACTCGTTCTTTAAAACGATTAGCACAAAGGCATGACATTCCTGTAGTTGTTACTACTCAAACCTTGTTATGGAAAATGCGTGGAGGAAAGGTAACTGCAGACTCTATTGGCTACTCTTCTTCTTTTTTTCAAGATTCTGATGTCATTTTAGGTTTAGAGCCTGTTCCTGATTATGAAGATTTACGTAACTTAAAGATTGTGGCTAGTCGTAACTGTGCTCCAAGAGAAGTAGTTTTAACTTGGAATTGGGAAACAGGGTGTTTCCATGAAGAAACTAAGATGGCTAGTTGTTTTGTTTGTAAGCGTGGAATATTGCCATGAGTTTAGATATTCCTGCACTTTTAGCAAAACTGTACATAGAAGTCGTGAGAGAACGAGGAGATGAGATTCTTTGCCATTGTCCTTTACACGTGCAGAACATAGGCAAAGAAGACCATAACCCTTCCTTTTGGATAAATAAATTAACAGGTGCAAATATCTGTTTTTCTTGTGGCTGGAAGGGAAGTGTCTTTTCTTTAGTTGGAAACATTCGTGAGTTTTTTGATGATAATAACAACTTAGATTATGAACAAATTAAAGCATGGCTTGCACAAACTAATGAAATTTCTGTAGAAGAACTTAGCAATCGTTTAAAAACTTCTAAAGATTATGTGGCTTTACCTCCGCCAATTCCAATGTCAGAAGCACGGCTTGCTTTGTTTACTGAACCCCCACAATGGGCTTTAGACGCTAGAGAAGTTACAGCAGAAGCGTGTCGTAAACATCAGGTTCTTTGGAAGGAAAAAGATTCTCAATGGATTCTTCCCTTACGAGACCCTTACACGCTTGAATTGCTTGGTTGGCAAGAAAAATCACAACAACCAGCAAAAAAGTTTATGAATAGACCTCTTGGAATAAAAAAATCTACAACGTTTTTTGGTGTGCAACACATGATAAAAGAACAAGTTATTGTGGTTGAATCACCTTTAGACGTTGTAAAACTAGATAGCCTAAATATTGTAGGTGCTGTTGCTGTTTTAGGTGCTTTAGTAAGCCCTGAACAAATAAAGTTATTACGCAGGTCTGAAGTAGTAATCTCTGCGTTTGATAATCCAGCAGTCGACCGTTCTGGAAAAGAAGCATCTGCACAAATGTTAGAGATAGCCCGTAAGTATGGTTTTGAATTGAAGTTCTTTAATTATCAAGATGCACTCACAAAAGATATTGGCGATATGTCTGAAGTTGATATTAGGTTTGGTCTTAGTACTGCAAAAGATAGGCTTTTCGGAGAGAAGGCATTCCTTGTTTAAAGGCACTTTAAAACCCTATCAAGTAGACGCTGTTGAGTCTATGGCAATTAAAAAAACAATGCTAGTTGCTTATGAAATGGGTTTAGGAAAGACCTGTATGACAATTGCTGCTTTAGAAAAAATAAGAACACAAAGCCCTATTTTAGTTATCGCATTAGCCAGTTTAAAATATCAATGGGCAAGCGAAATAGCCAAATTTTCTAACGCTACTTCAATAGTTATTGACGGTTCTAAATCAACTAGAACTTTGCAATATGCAGATGCAGGTAACTTTAACTACATAATCACTAATTATGAGTCTGTAGTAAACGATTGGGAATTACTGCAATACTTGGATTTTGGTGCTGTAGTTTGTGATGAAGCAACAGCAATAAAAGGCTTTCGTTCTAAAAGAACTAAGAAAGTAAAAGAACTTGCAAAAAACGTTCCTATTAGATTTGCACTGACTGGAACCCCAATTCAAAATGGAAAACCTGAAGAGTTGTATAGCATTATGCAGTTTGTAGAGCCTACTTTATTAGGAAGATTTGATTTGTTTGATAGAACTTTTATTGTTAGAAATAACTTTGGAGGAGTGCAACGGTATAGAAATCTTGAGTTATTGCACGATAAGTTAAAGGGGTCTTCTGTTAGAAAATCTCAATCAGACCCCGATGTATCTCCTTATTTGCCTGACACCATTCACTTAGACCCAATCAAAGTTAAATTAAACAGTCACACACGAGACATTTACGAAAAAATTGCTATGGATTTGTCTAATGAACTGCAAGAAGCCCAAGACTTGTTTGGTAGCGGTTTTTCTTTAGAAGCGCATTATGGGCAAGGGCATAAGCCAGGTAGTCCAGGGGACGCTCTACGAGGTTCAATAATGTCCAAGATAACTTCTTTAAGAATGCTTTGCGACCATCCGTCGTTGTTACTGGCTAGTGCTACTCGTTTTAAAGAATCTGAAGGATTAAACGGTAGTGCCTACGCCTATTCTTTAGATGTCAGTGGTCACCTAGATAATGTTCCCAAGACCCACTCAAAATTGGAGGCAGTTGTGAACTACGTGGCTGACCATGTAAATACTGACGACACTTTTAAGGTGGTTATTTTTGCCAGTTACCTCGGAATGTTGCCTTTGTTAAAGAAGGAACTTTTGTTAAAGAAGGTTCAGTCCCGAACGTATTCTGGCGAAATGAACGCAAAAGAGAAAGAAACAGCAAAATTAGAATTTCAATCTTCTTCAGAAGTTAGGGTTCTAATCTCTTCAGATGCAGGTGGGTATGGGGTAGATTTACCCCAAGCCAACCTATTGGTAAATTATGATTTACCTTGGTCTTCTGGAACAGCAGTTCAAAGAAACTCTCGAATCCGTAGAGCCTCTAGCACTTGGAAGTCTGTGGTTATTCAAGATTTCATAGTTCTTAACTCTATAGAGGAAAGACAGTTTGATATGTTGAATCAGAAAAACGCAATAGCAGATGCTGTACTAGATGGAACTGGAATCAATAGCAAAGGTGGTGTTGACTTAACAGTCGGCAGTCTTCTAGGCTTTTTAATTAAGAATCAAATATAAGGAGAAATAAATGGCAAGAGCAGCCGATAAGCCTCGTGAATTTGGGGCAGACGACTTAGTATCACAAGCAACAGAGTATGTGTCTGTAAAAAAGAACATTGATGTCTATGAAGAACGGGCTAAAGAACTAAAGACCGTTTTGTTTGAGCACATTGATGCAAATGGCTATGAAGATGACAAAGGTCATTTTTGGTTAGAACTTCCTCAACCTATTGATGAATACCTAAGCCTAAAGAAAGAAAAAAGAAGAGTTCAAAAAATGGACCCTGCTCCAGAGTCTGCTATCGAAAAGATAAAAGAAAAAGGATTAGGTGGTCGTTTGTTGAAGTTTGTTGAGGCTATCGACCAAGATGCACTGATGGCTGCAATTTATGATGGAACTTTAACTGAAGAAGAAGTTGATGAAATGTTCCCAGTTAAAGTTACTTGGGCACTTACCCTTAGTAAGAAGTAACTAATGGTTGGAATGCGTGGAGAAGACGAGATTCTTGCTGCTTTTGCTGACTTAGATTTCATTCCAGGTTCAAAGAAAAAGCGAAAAGCAGAATCAGCCACGCCTAAAAAACGCCGTGAAGAAACTGAGTGGGATTCAAACCCAATTATGAAAACTTTAGGTGGAAAAGAAGTAGAGGTATTTACAATAGGTGCTTTGGCTCAAGCCTTAGAAAAAAGTATTGTAAGTATTCGTTCATGGGAGAAGAAGGGGTACATACCTCGTGCCCCGTATCGTTTACGTGCCAAAACTTTAAACGGCAAAAAAGTAAGTGGAAATCGAGTTTATACGAGAAGACTGATAGAAATAGCAGTTGAAGAGTTCTCTAAAAGGGGTCTTTTAGGGACGGCTCGTGTAGAATGGACCTTGCATACAGACTTAACACATGCGATAGTGTCGCTGTGGAAAGACTCTGTGGCAGAGAGTCAATAGACCTCACACCCAACCGAGTGCGAAAGCCTCATTACCGAAAGAAGACAAATGTCTATCACACAACCAACCGTCAATGCTGAATCTTATTTAGACAAAGATGACGAAAATGCAACTCCTAAAGTAGGCACTACCGTTCAGTCTGGATGGGAAGCAGCCTCAAAAATCTTAAAAACTTCTGTTAAAGAAAAGGGTGAATACCCAAATGACTTTAAGTTTTCAGAAGAATCACAATTAATTAAATTCATTGGTGACGGACCTTTCCGTGCCTATGAACAACATTGGATTGACCGTTCATCAGGCAAGCGTTCTTTTGTTTGCATTGCTTACACCGATAAAGAAGGTTGCCCTTTGTGTGACCTCCTTGGTGATAAACCTCGTGGAAAATTTGCGTTTACTGTTCTTGTTCTTAGTAACGAAGAAAAGAAAACCATGATTCTTACGGCTCCTCCTACGTTGTTCCGTCAAATAAAGGCAGCACATGAAGACCCAAAACGTGGTCCTTTGAATAAGTTTTTCTATTCAATTTCACGTTCAGGAACAGGTCCAACTACAACATATTCTCTTGAACGTGTTCGTGGTACAGACCTTGTTGAAGATTGGGAACTTGACCCTGCTCAGGTCGAGGAACTTGTAGCACAGGCTGAACCTTTCAGCCCTGAAGTAATTTGGGACACACCTCGGTCTGAATTACTTGAGATTGCTCGTTCGGTTGCCTAGTCCGTCTAAGCATCCATTCCCATAACGGGTGGAGGGGCTGGTTTACCTCTATTTTCCAGCCCCCCCACTTTAAGGAGCACAATGAATATAATTACAACATCTATCGGTTTGTTAGAGATGGTTGATTACTACTCAACACAACCTGCTTTTGCTTTTGACGTAGAAACTGTTGGCGATGACGATTTTGCACGTGTTCATCCACTTTTAAATAAAGTTACTTGGATTGCGTTTGCAACTGAAGGTCGTGTCGACGTTATTCCTATGGGACACCCCAATGGTGAATTTTTACGTTGGGAAAAACCCCTGCTTGCATCAGGACAAAAAAGAGTAGACGAAGGTAGGGAACTAAGAGAACAGGATTATTCTAAGCGTGAAGATAGTTGGATTCCT
>SXGQ01218720.1_pt1 | contig 13734 bp, 22 predicted proteins | sample 3178371 | NCBI WGS metagenome assembly SXGQ01 (sample SAMN11356859, study PRJNA531348) | freshwater metagenome | isolation source: freshwater sample F1-20 | place: China: Fuxian Lake, Yuxi | collected 2017-12-25
ACTGGTCGTACTTCTCCACCGGGTCGGTCGCCCAGCAGAACTCGAGGGCCGGGGAAACGAGCGTGTCGTAGCCCCTCATCCATGCGCCCCAGGAGAGGCACCACATGTCGGCGCACCATATTTGAAGCTCGTGGTGGGTCGGGTCAAGGGCCTTCTTCTTGTTGTTCAACCCCGTTATCTCAGCGAACATCCGCTCGCAGTCCTTCTCCATCTTATGGAAGAACTGGTGGTCCACCCCCTTCATGAAGTATTGGGCTCCTCCGGACTGGTCCTGTCTGTCCCTGATTAAATAAGGATGGCACCCGACTATCCTGCACATGAGGTCAAGCACGTCGTTTCCCTTCGAGACGATGTAGTCGTGCCCTATGTAGGATATCGTGTCCGAGACGAACCATTCAGGCCCCATTGCCATGGTTGTCAGGAAGTCGGGGTACTTGGAAAAGATTATGTCGCAGTCGTGGTAGAACACGCCGCGGTTGGAAAGCTCCGGGAACTTCTCGAAGTGCTGCTTCAGTATGTTTGGCCTAATCGACGATATGTAGCTTACCGGGTATTGCCTGGTGTCCTGGTAGAAGAAAAAGGACGCCACGTCGGAGAATTTGAATTGAAGCCTTGTTATCAGCTCCACCTTTTCCTTCCAGTCTGGCTCATTCTTGTTATAGGCGAAAAGGCAGTGAATCGAGTGCTCCCCGTGTATTCCAAGGGACTCAAAGTTGGTCAGCATTACCTCAACCTGCCAAGCGTAGTACCTAATCGAAGGCTGAACGCATATAAGCGTTGTCGAATGGTTTTTTATCATTTTTCATGGTTATTTTTTTAGCAGCTACCCAAATCGGTTACGCTTCCCGAGCCTCCGGTCTGAACTACGGTTCCTGTCTCCGCGCAAACTGTTATTCCACCGGCGCCAACGGTCTGGGTATTGAACCCGCCTCCGCAGTCGAACCATTCAACGCTTATTGACGGGCTTCCGACAATGTTGTAGTTGTTACAGCTCACCGCAATGGTGGTCGTGGTAGTAGTCGTAGAGGTTGTGGTGGTGTCCGTGGTAGTGGTTGTTGTTGTTGAAGTCGTTGTAGTCAAACCACATGGTGTACCCCCCGTCAAGGTTCCGTTACCGGACGTGATTAAAAACCAAGTAGTGCCGTCTGAATAATAATCATCCGGTGCCAGGGTTGTTAGTCCACTGTCTGTGTAAAGAACGGTTCCAGCGGTGAATGTGCTTCCAGGCGCCGCATAGTACGTAGAAGGTGCGTCGATGAAGTTTTGACAGGCGTCGTTACCGTTTGTTACGGAATATCCAAGAGAAAACGATTCAGGCGCCGCAGTTGTTGTTGTCGTAGTAGTGGACGTTGTTGTCGTTGTCGTGGTAGTCGGGGCGTCCGTCGTAGTCGAGGTTGTCGTCGAAGTGGTTGTGGTCGTCGGAGCGTCCGTAGTCGTAGATGTTGTCGTGGACGTGGTGGTCGTTGTCGGAGCGTCCGTAGTCGTAGATGTTGTCGTGGACGTGGTGGTCGTTGTCGGAGCGTCCGTAGTCGTAGATGTTGTCGTGGACGTGGTGGTCGTTGTCGGAGCCGCCGTCGTCGTAGACGTGGTGGTCGAAGTGGTCGTCGTAGTCGTCGTGGAAGCAGGTGCTAGGGTGGTCGTCGTTGTGGTCGTATTGCAGAGCACGAGGTTGCCGTACACATTAGTGTCGTCAACGGTGTATATGTAAGTCTGCCCCGCGACCGTCTCCGTGCAGAAGAACCCGAAGCCAAGCGCGTTCAAGGAGGAGAGAAGTCCCGCCAGCGTGGGTGTATACGCGATTGGGTACGTGATTGAGTTAATCACTATCGACCCGGTCCCGCATGATATGTTTGCCGTGGTTACGTTCCAGGAGTACTTGGTCGTTGCGTTAATGGAATATACGTTCAGCTGCATGAGCGGAATGTTGTAGTCGCAGTCCGTGCTGTTTTTGATTACGAACTGTATGAGTTCCCTCTTTGCTGAATAGTCCATCATGCTTCGTCAATTAAATAGTTGCAATAGTCATCGAAAAACTTAATTCCCTCTTCCTGCTCGAGCTGGTCGAAGGCGGTTACACCCATGTACTCGTACCAGCTCCTGTCCGCCGTGTTTCCAACGAAAAGTATGGTTGCGAAAAACTTGAAGTAATACGTACTACCCGATTTTACGTTGAACTGCAGCGTTGTCAATCCGGTGAAGACTATCTGGTCCTTCTCGACCTCGTAAAAGATTGCGGGTTGGCTTTGATAGGGGTCTACTGCGAATGGCAGGTATGTTGAGACCGAATTTCCGTCTGCCGTAAACCTGTTGTAGTAAACCGGCTGGCCAACCTCCGGATACGTAGGGGCCTGCAGGTAGAAGAACTCCGCGCCGTAGTTGTAGGTTCCAAGGCTCTGTAAAAATTGCTGATATGTGATTCCGGTCCCGGTAACGCCACCCGAGGGTGCCGATACGGAGAGTACCGGTGTTATGGTCGATGTGCTTGGTGGAATGGGGACTGCCATGTTAGCTTATTTTGTTTCCGCTCAAATCTGTTGCGATGCACTTTCCCGTTGTCTTGTCGGTGTAAACCCTTACGCCGTACTCCTTCGCCAGCTCCTGGTTCAACTCGTCGAGGAACTGCTTTGACTCTCCGTTTCTCTTTGCCGCGCGATACGCCTGAAGGGCCGCCATGGCGTTCTTGCGCTGGTCGCCAGAGAACGACTTTTCCTGTGAACCCGAAGACTTGCTCGCCTTCATTCCCCCCCCTATCGGTTTTATCTTTGTAAAAGCCCAGTAGAGAACTAAACCCCCTCCGAATATCAGGATTGCCTTCTTCAAGTTCGTATTCATTGCGATGATTTTACTTTTTTGACATAATAGAAGGCCCATGCCGCAACTATGAGAACGGTAGCCGCTATTGCAACCTTTCTAAGCGTCAGAGAATATCCTCCGGCTAGCCTCTCCCTCTTTGACTTGTCTATTGCGTCTAGCGCATCGGTCGTCTCCTGTGGGGTTACGACGCCCTTCTTCGAAAGAATCTTATTGACCAAAGATTGAAGCTTGTCCCTATTCTGCCTTACGGTCTCAAGAACGGCTCCCGTGGCCCCGCCTGTCCTTATTGCCTCGTTTATTGCGTTAATCTCGAGCTGAACCTCCTTGGCCAGCTCTTTCTTTTTCTCGGGCGTAAGCGCCATGTCTTTCTCTATCGGCATACTAATTCCTTCTTGTTATTAAAAGAACCGTGACTAGCACGAGGGCCGCCCCCGCTATCGCCACGATTAGAATAGTTTTTTTGCTCTTTTCCTTTTCCAGCTGCACGACGGTCAAACCCTTCAACCTTGCCTCTGCCACGGTGGATACCGCTGACGAAACAATCTTAATCCTCTCTTCCTCTGACTTTGCCGAGGCCAGGTCTCTCGCAAGCCTGTCCTGTTGGTCCTTGTTCAAGAAGGCAAGCTGCTCCGACATGTAGCGCTCCTTGGCCTGCTTCGATGCCCCTGAGGCCGAAGTTGCTATTGAAGCCGCTGCTGATACTGCCGCTATGATTATAGGTACTGCCATTCTATTTGTTTCTGAAGGCGAAGTAAACCGCCGCAATTCCTATTGCGAAGGCCCCTACGACTATCAATATGGTTGTGGTTCTCTTTTGCTTCTCCCGGTCCGCGTAAACGTTGGCTAGCGAGGATATGCGCTGCGAATTAAGCTGCGTCAGGTACTGTCCGAGAATTGAAATCCTCTCGTTCTGGCTCTTTGCCTGGGCCATGAGCGTGTCCAGGCCCTTTTGCTGCTCTAGTGACAGCATCTGGAAGTTCTGCTCGAACTTTCGTCTCTTGTTGGCATCGGATACGGTCGCAATGGTAGATATCGCCGTTCCAACGACCTGACCGGCCGCCCCAATGACGTCCGCCTTTCCGGCTAGTCCCCCTGCCTTGCTTGCGGCGCCCGCCGCCGTACCCGCGCTAGCTGCTGCCTGTAGTGCCATTACTTGAAAAACATTTTTTTTATGAGCTCCCATGCGAGAGCCCAGATTACGCCGCCTCCGATAAACGCGCCCATGAGCTTGTACCTTAGCACCTTCAGCTTGTCAATCTCCTTCTCGGCCCTCTTAAGCCTGTGCAGGTATCCCTCCTGGTCCATTTCCTCGTCTCCAATCACCGCATAGTACAGCTTGTTCAATTTGCCGACCAACCTCTCAAGGGTTTTCTCGACCGCGTCGAGTCTTTCAACAGTCCTATTGTCCATGGAAGCGTCCATTGTAAAATTTGTATGAAAGTAACAACTTTTTGAATAAGTTTTCATAATTTTATGCGTTGCGGACAATTTTCTAAAAATCGTATATTTGTCGGATGTTAGCTAATTCAATTTTCGTCCATGATTAGGACTATATGGGTCAACGGATGCTTCGACGTGCTGCACCATGGACACTTGAGGCTGCTTAAGTACGCGGCCACGCTGGGGGACCGCTTGGTCGTTGGCATCGACTCGGACGACCGCGTGCGCGGAATGAAGGGTGAAGGAAGGCCAGTGAACGGCCACGCCTTTCGCAAGGAGCTTCTGGAGAGCTTTTCATTTGTTGATAAGGTTTACGTATTCGAGTCGGACCACCAGCTCGAGGAGTACATCCGCATGAATAGCCCCCACGCCATGGTTATAGGCGACGACTACTACGACAGGCAGGATTCAATTATAGGCGGTAAGGACTGCGAGACTGTCGTGTTCTTCAAGAAGGTGCCAAATGTCTCTACAACTCAAATAATAAAAAAGATACGCAATGGATAAAGGGCCGATATTGACATCCTGCTGCGAAATCCCAAAGGGATGGGGGCACGAGCTTGTAATACACAACTGCGAAAAGTACTGCGGTAAAATTCTCGTCTTCAAGCAAGGGTGCCAGTTCTCAATGCACTATCACGTAATTAAGCAGGAAACCTGGTATGTTAACAAGGGTACCTTCACGTTCACGTGGATTGACACCGAAAATGGAAAAGAAAACACAATGAGGCTAAAGGTCGGAGACGTTGTCACGATACCCGTGGGGATGCCCCACAGGCTCAAAGCCGAAACGGAGGGTGAAATCTTCGAGGTGTCGACACAGCACTTCGACACCGACTCGTATAGAATATCAAAGGGAGACTGATGAAAAGATTCTTGATTATAGGAGAGCAGTGCACCGACGTGTTCATCTACGGGAGCTGCTCAAGGCTTTCCCCAGAGGCCCCGGTTCCGGTTTTCAACCCCTACAAGAGGGTTGAGAATCCCGGCATGGCGGCCAACGTGGAGAAAAACCTGCAGAACATGGTCTTTTCCGGAACGACAAACTGGGAAATCGAGTCGATTCTCTCAGACGACTTTTCGAAGAAGATAAGATATGTAGACCAGAAAACAAACCACTACTTCCTCCGAGTGGACGAGGAAGGCGAGTGCCCTAGGATAATCTTCGGGGCAGGGGAGAAGAACAAGATTGCAAACGCGGACTGCATAATCATCTCCGACTACGACAAAGGATTCTTGACTCCCGACGATGTTGTTTCAATATACAAGAGGAAGAAGCAGGGCGCGGTAATCTTCATGGACACGAAAAAGCGGCTAAGCCTGCAGATATTGGAGCACGTTGACTTCCTGAAGCTAAACGAGAGGGAAAGCCGGGAAAACCTGCTTCCCACCCATAGAAAGACTTTCACATCGAAGATAGTCATCACCCTAGGGGAGAAGGGCGCCATGCGAAACAGTAAGACATATCCCGCGAAGAACCAGATAAACACGGTCGACGTGTCTGGGGCGGGGGACACCTTCTTGGCCGCCCTCAGCTACAGCTACGTGATATCAGGGGACATCGGACAATCAATCATGTGGGCGAACGAGAAGGCCGGTGAGGTTGTGAAGAAGCGGGGGGTCGCCACGGTATGACCGGCCCGTTTCCGTGCACTTCTTGCGGGGCGTGCTGCCGCCGGATAAGCCTGGCCGTCAAGTTTCATCCCGTGCAAGACCCCGACGACCCGCTTTTCTTCCCCTACAAGTGGGACTCAGCCGGCGTCTGCGAGATGCTGCTTCCCGGAAACCTTTGCGCCGTTTACCGAGAAAGGCCCTTAATTTGCAACGTGGAGCGCTACGCCGAACACATCGGAGCGGACAGGGATTTGTTCTTTATGGTGAACATATCCGCCTGCAACCGGTTAATGGACGAGGACCGTCTAGCCCCCCACCTCAGAATAAATACAGATGATAAAAGTTTGCGTGACCGGTAATTTCGGCTTCATCGGAAAGCGTCTACAGCGGACCCTCGAGAAGCATGGGAACATAGTAATTGGAGTTGACGAGTGGATTTTCTCCCGCGAGCCATGGAGGGATAAGCTGGTGGGATACCTCGATAAGATTTCACCGGAGGTGGTCTTCCATGTCGGCGCCTGCTCCGACACCTCTGCCAAAGACGTCGGCATGGTCATGGAGAGGAACTTCGAATCGACCGTTATTCTCACCGACTGGTGCAAGAGGTCCGGAACCCCGATAATATACAGCTCATCAGCCGCGGTAACCGGAAACTCCGGCGCGCCAGAGAACCTGTATGCGTGGGGAAAGCTAATCGGTGAGAGGTACTGCGTGTCTCACGGGGGCGTCGCCCTTAGATACTTCAACGTATATGGCCCTGGAGAGGGCCACAAGGGCAGGATGGCTTCCATGGCCTACCAGTGCTTTCTCAATAACAAGGCCGACTGCAGAACCCCGCTTTTCAAAAAAAATCCGACCCGCGACTTCGTATATGTCGACGACGTGGTATCGGCAAACATGGACGCATGGGCCAACTACGGTACAATATCCGGAGGCACTTTCGACGTTGGAACGGGCCAGAGCCGGACGTTCGAGGACCTCGTTACTTTGATGGGTGGAAGGATTGAGTACCTTCCCGAGACGTCGATACCATCGTGGTACCAGTTCAAGACGCAGGCGGACCCTTTGAGATTCATACCCGGATGGACGCCGGCGTTCGACCTCGAGGCGGGTACCTGCGCCTACCTGCGCGAGCTTTCCTCCTGATTGCCGTCCTTCAAACCGTATTTCACGTATCTGTACCAAACCCTCTCGTGGATGTAGTACTGCAGGGGCTTGTAGAGCAGCTCGGCTATTCCGAACGCTGCCCCGAACTTGACGCTTCCCGTGGCTATCCACATTATTGTGAATCCAACGAGGGTGCTTATGACCCTGTAGCTGATTGTCTTTGCTATGTGTCTCTTCTTCTCTACTATCATTGTATCAAGCATTTTTCATCGTGCCATTCCACTTTTTCGGCCAGACATGTAATGTGCCATTTAATCTCGCCGTTTCCATTTATTTCATCGCGGCTCGTATGGCTTGGGCACATTATGACAACATCGGAGGCGTGTGCCTCGACCCCGTCTATCAGGACCCTCCACCTCAAAGTGTCCTCGGCTTTGGCATCGGTCTTGTACCTAATCTTTACGGTCATAAGAGTCCCTCCTTCTTCTTTTGCTCACGGATGGCGGTGGCCGATATCGCCGCCACATTGTCCGGAACCTCTATCTTCTCAACCTTGTATCCCACGTCCCTACCGTAGTACACTCCCTCGATGTCCGGTATGGTGATTATTGCGAACATTCCCCGCTGAATCCACGAGGCAACCTCCGAATCCCCTTGAAACATCTTCATAACCTCGAGTATCGAGTAGGGGTTCTTCTCGTCGTTCTCGACCTCCCGTACTGCGACCAGTACCGGAACACCCTCGTCAATCTTCTTTCTGAAAAGGAACTTGTGGCCCTCGTGTAGGGTCTGATACCTCCCGATGAAAAGAGCATATCTTTTCCGCGCAGTCTGTGATTGCATATTTGGACGTGTTTAATTTCATGAACTTGCCAACCGGCTCCTCGAAGTCCTTCGCGAAGTACCCCTCCCTCCCGCGCTGCCCGTCGAAGGTCAAATGAACCCAGGTCACGTGCGGGTGCATTGCGCTAAGGTATCGCCTTGCCTCCTCGTAAGGGTAAACGGCCGCGACGATTACGACGTCAACCTGGTGGCTCATGTATTTCGCTATGTCGCTAATCCTGTTCAAGTTTCGGATTCGCCCCTCCCTCGAGTAGTCGGAGTTGGAGAAGATTGACCTCACCGAGTCGCCGTCTATGACGTGGACGTTGCACCAGTCGGAGTTGAAAATCCTGGTTAGCTCCTTGGCTAGGGTGCTCTTTCCGCTGGCCGGCTGTCCGAACAGCACTATTATCGGCTTCTCAATAGGGTGCATACGACTTCTCCTCTATCAAATTCGAATTCGTTTTCAAGTTAATCTCCCGCTTTACGGAAGCCCTTTTGTCGTTTAAGAAGTATACCTGCCTTGCCTTCTGCACGAAGGCGTTTCCGAAGTCCTTCTTCCTCTCGAAGTCCCTAAGCTCGTCCTCAACCTTCCACAGGGCCTGGTTCACGGCCTGCAGCTCCTCGGACAACTGCTGGGGAACGGATATCGAATTATCCTCGCAGAAGTTCTTAATCGACTCGAGCAGCTTGTCGTGCTCGTGGGATATGTTTCGCAGCTTGGCGTCGTCCCTTATCTCGGCCAGCTTTATTCGAAGTATGGTAAGGCGGTCCATCGCCTCGCCTATGCTGATTTCAATCTTCATGGCAAAGTTTTACTTTGCGTAAATATAAGATTTTTGGAAAATCGGCATAAATTCACGGAAACTTTTACATGCCGGTAGAGAGAATCTTCTTCCAGTCCAGCCTGCCCCGTAGCGGCTCGACCTTGCTGCAGAACATACTAGCGCAGAACCCCGACATATATGCCACGCCCACCAGCGGACTATTGGACCTCATATATGCCTCCAGGAACAACTATACAAACAGCGAGGATTTCAAGCACCACTTAAACCAGAAGGCGATTAGGGAAGCCTTCGCAGCCTTCTGCAATTCCGCGATACACGGGTACGCGTCATCGCTTACAGATAAGAGATACTACTTGGACAAGGGCAGGTCGTGGGGGTTCTACATCCGCTGGGTGGAGGAGTTCCTCCCGTACAGGCCGAAGATGATTTGCATGGTGCGCGACCTCCGGGACGTGTTCTGCAGCATGGAGAAAAACTTCAGGAAGAACATGGACAAGGACACGATGATAAACTGGCCCGAGATGAAGAACACCACGGTGAACAAGCGCGTTGACTCGTGGTCGCAGGGCCCTCCCGTCGGAATATCGCTCGAGAGGCTGGAGAGCATATTGCAGATGAGGGACGACCACAAGTTCCTTTTCATAAGGTACGAGGACCTCTGCCTCCATCCAGACAGGGAGATTGCTAGGGTGTACAACTATCTCGAGATACCGTTCTTCCAGCACGACTTCAACTACATACCGCAACTAACCCACGAGGACGATACGCCTCACTTGGGCTTCGGAGACCATGTGATAAGGAACACACTTGCGATGAAGCCATCGGACGCGCAGGATGTTCTCGGCTCCTACGTGTGCGAGTGGATTACCAACCGATACACGTGGTTCTACAAATACTTCAAGTACAACCCATGAAGCAAATAGCGCTCAACCTAGAGAACTGCAACGGAATAGGCGACCTGATATGCAGCACTCCGACGATAAGGAAGCTGCATGAATACTACGGTAGAAAGGTCACTGTGATATCCCAGCATCCGGAGCTTTTCAAGCAGAACCCCGACGTGGAGGCGAGCTACAAGCGGTCGTCGGTGGACATATCCCACTTCGAGTCTTCGTACATAATGCACGACAGCTTCTACAACGTCGGAAAGAAGAATGAGAGGGGAATAGAGTACAAGCACAACATGATTGACATCCGCCAGTTCCACGCCATACACCTCGGCTTCATGCTGGGTAAGCACGAGCTTGAGTGCTTCTACAGGCCCTCTTTTCCCCCAGATGAAAAAATAATCCCTTCCCACCCTTACGTCCTCATTCACCCAGTTTCGACTTGGCCCACGCGGACTTGGGACGCGGAGAAGTGGATGCTGCTAACGCAGATGCTCAATGAAAACGGCGTTGCGGTTGTATCAATAGGCAAGGACTCGAGCGAGACCGGGTTCTTCAACGTGCAGAAGCCGGTTTTCAACTTCGACATACCGCTCGGTTCGAACCTCATGAACAAGACATCGATATCCGACTGCTGGTGGCTCATTTCACGCTCTAAATGCTTCGTGACTATGGACAGCGGGCTGCTACACCTAGCCGGAACTACCGACGCACAGATTGTGCACCTCGGCTCTAACATAAGGCAGGAGTTCAGGGCGCCTTACAGAAAGGGAGGCCAAAGCTGGAGGTACGATTACGTCAGGGGCGGTTGCGCGCTTGAGTGCGGCTCAGACGCCAAGCACGGGATAAAGGAGTGGGGGAACATCCAGGGGGTGGCACCGCTGATAAAGTGCCTGGAGGGAAAGGCTACCATGGAGTGCCATCCGTCCGTGGAGCAAGTATTCAAATCCATTTTAACAAACTTATGAAAAAGAGACTGTTGATAATTACGCCCCACCTTAGCACCGGAGGGGCTCCTCAGGTAACCGCAAATAAGGTATCCCTGTTGAAGGACCGCTTCGAGCTAATGGTGGTCGAGCACGCCTTCGTAGCGTGGAGATACGTGGTGCAGCGAAACAGGATAATCGAGGAGGTCGGCGCATCGAGGTTCGTATCCCTCGGTGACGACAAGACGCAGGAGTTGAGGGCGCTCATATCATCGTTCGACCCCGACGTTATCAGCATGGAGGAGTTCCCGGAGATGTTCATGTCTAAGGAGACGACCGACATGCTGTACTCCCCGGAACGCAGATACACGATTGTCGAGACGACGCATGACAGCAGCTTCAACCCCTCAAACAAGACCCACCTTCCGGACAAGTTCGTTTTTGTAAGCCCGTACAATTCAATAAAGTACCTGCACACCGGAGTTCCATGGGAGGTGATTGAATACCCGGTGGACAAAAAGGAGCAGCGAAAGGCCGAGGCGCAGGCCAAGCTGGGATTGAACCCCGAGTACAAGCACGCTATAATAGTCGGACTCTTCACGCCCCGAAAGAACCAGCGCTACGCCTTCGAGCTGTGCGACAAGCTGCACAAATACAAGATAATGTTCCACTTCCTCGGCAACCAGGCCGACAACTTCGAGTCTTACTGGAGACCGCTCATGGATTGGAAGGCAGAGAACCCGAGGCTCGATAACTGCAGAATATGGGGCGAGCGCTCGGACACGGACGACTTCTTCAACGCGGCAGACCTTTTCCTCTTTCCCTCCAAAGGCGACCGCGGCAACAAGGAGCTAAATCCGATTGTCATAAAGGAGGCGCTGGCATACCCCGGGCTTCCCAAGATGATGCACAACCTGGACGTATACCTAAACAGGTATGACGGAGAACCCAATATGAACTACCTTACCGGTGACGTCGACCAAGACGCAAAGTCCATGCTCGACCTACTGTCTCCGAAAATGAACCTTGACTATGAGGAGCTTTTAGTGGTCGGCACATACCCAAACCTAAAAAGCAGGGTGCAGCTCACGAGGGATACGCTGGAGAGCCTGAAGCCGCTGGGCCGCAGGACCATGCTCATATCCCACTATCCGGTGGACGAGCATACGCAGCGAATGGCTGACCTCTACGTCTACGACGCGGAGAATCCGCTGACGCACCACTCCTACTATACAAGATTCTACAGGCACACATCTGACTACCAGCTGGAGATGAACATAAACGGCCTCAAGCACAGCAACCAGTCCTTAACGGTGCTGGTGAACCTGTACACGGCGGCAAAGCTGGCCCGGGACCTCGGATACAAGCGATTCTTCTACACAACATACGACGTCGTACTGGACCAAAGGGACGCCGCTACCGTTGAGCTGTCGCTTTCGAAGGCGGCAGAATCCGGCACCGCGTATTTGGGTACGCTCAACACGCCGTTCGGGAAGGGCATCCAGACCAACGGCATGGCTTTCGACGTGGACTACTTCCTCCGCACGTTCGACGACGTCAGGACTTCGGACGACTATAACAGGGCGTGTATGAAAGCGGGGGCGCAAAACTTTTTGGAGGACTACATGATTAAGAAGCTCAACGCATCCGACTTGAAGCCGGAGCTGGTGCACAACGAGGAGGAAACGCTGCTTAAGCACAGCGGGAGGGGCGTTGCCTCCAACAGCGAATACTACTCGATAGTGCCGGTGGAGGGAACCGAATCTACCTACGTGCTGTACTTCTACACGTACAACGTGGACGACAGAAGGGTTTCGATAAGAATGACCGAGGCCGGCTCGGAGTTCTTCAACGGGGGCTTCCAGATTAGCAAGTCGAGGGAGTTCAAGAAGGAGTTCGACTTCAAAGGCTCCCCGATTTCCGTTACGCTCGAGTTCCACGACGGAGATGCGACGTACAAGACTGAAACCTACGACATGACCAGGGAGAACATATCGAAATACAGGTCCACCGGAAACTACAGGCGGCTAAACCTGAAGCAGCGCATAAAGCTGGTGCACTTGCAGACTACCCTGGACGATGAGCGCGAGCGTGCAAGCCGGCAATCACTGCAGCAGCTCAAGGACCACGGAATAGAATACGTTCTGCACACAAACGTACCGTACGCCGACATGCCTCCGAAACACAACTGCCTGAGGCCCCAGTGCGTTTCTATGGAGCTTTTCGACCAAGAATCCGTGATGAGGCTCGGAACCGCGCTTACCCCGGCCCACTTCGGATGCTTCTCCGCCTTCCGCGACGCCATTCTCTCCGAGTTCGATGACTGCGACCAGCTCATAGTCTGCGAGGGCGACTGCATACTCGAAGTTCCCCCCCAGGAGTTCTCGCGGGCGGTGCACGAGGCGGCCAGGCTGGTCAACGAGAATAACATCGGGTACTTCAGCTTCGGCGACACGAGGACGCTCGAGCACGGATGGCTGCAAAGCCCCGTGGTCCAGGAAATACCCAATCAAGACCTGCTGTTCATAACGAACCACATAATAGGACTTCAGTGCATAATGTTCCCCAAAAGGGTCAAGGCGTGGCTGAAAGAGAAGCTGAGGACCGAGCGCTGGGACGCTAGCGACATCTTCTTCAACCACATATTCAAGTCGTCGCAGCACCGAATGGGAATAGTCAAAAGTAGGCTGACGACCCAGGCGGGGGGATTCTCGCTAATTGACAAACAAGAAAAAAAATTCCTATGAAAATATGCCAGGTAGCTACCGGAATGATACCCATAAGACCCGTCGGACAGATGGGATGGGGCGCGGTGGAGAAAATAACAAGGGAGTACCAATCCGCCCTCTCGTCGATGGGCCACGAAGTAGAGATAAAGTTCATAAACGACGTCAGACCCGGGGAACAGGACGTTGTGCACGTCCACATGGGTAACCTAGCGCTTGAGCTGAAGAGGCGCGGAATACCCTACGTCTTCTCGCTGCATGACCACCACACCGAGCACTACGGCAGGGACAGCTATTGCTTCAAGCACAACCTGGAGGCGATGAAGGGCTCCGTTTTCTCGATAACGCACGCAGAGCACCTTCTCGAGTACTTCGACGCGACGGACAAGCTTTTCTACCTCAGCCACGGGGTCAATACGGGCTTCTTCACCCCGTCGGCGTCCAAGCCAGAATCCCACCGGCTACTAATGGTCGCCAACAACGGGCTAGCCGGCGACTACGGGCTGGACAGAAAGGGATTCAGATTCGGAATAGAGGCCGCCAGGGAGCTCGGGCTGCCCATTACGGTGGTCGGCACCGACGCAAACCAGCGGTTCTTCGAGGCCCACCC